>Ga0194112_10000052_pt1 | contig 149552 bp, 145 predicted proteins | sample TA2MahC400mmetaG_FD_146191 | JGI IMG/M metagenome (GOLD analysis project Ga0194112, IMG submission 146191) | Freshwater microbial communities from Lake Tanganyika, Tanzania - TA2015016 Mahale Deep Cast 400m | ecosystem: Environmental > Aquatic > Freshwater > Lake | place: Tanzania: Lake... | reverse complement strand
CACCACCAGGGGTGGTCTCCATGACCTTCCATTTCGCCGAAACACCGACCAATGTGCTCACCAATCCCGCCCTCGACCCGGTGGCCAAAATACCCGAACTTAAGGTCGCCGCAGTCAGAGTGGAACCGGCGAAGGGCGGGTAGACCGGACCAGCCTCCCTGAGAAGCGGGCCCCCGCCGGACGGACGGGGGCCTCGTCGTCTCCGGCGGCACGCCCCGGCGGCTCCCGTCCATGGCGCCGTTGCCCCGGGCCAAAGGCGCTGTAGTACAATATGGCAAAAAGCGAGGCCAGCTTGACCCCCGTCCGCCGGCAGTACCTGCGCATCAAGCAGAGATACCCCGAAGCCATCGTCCTCTTCCGCCTGGGCGACTTCTACGAGACCTTCGATGAGGACGCCCGGCTGGTCTCCAGATTGCTGGAGATCACCCTCACCTCACGGGAGATGGGCAAGGGACAGCGATTCCCCATGGCGGGCATTCCCCACCATGCCCTGAACAACTACCTGGCCCGGCTGATCAACAGGGGCCATAAGGTGGCCATCTGTGAGCAGCTCAGTCCTCCGGGCAAGGGACTGGTGGAGAGGGATGTGGTCCGCGTGGTGACGCCGGGCACGGTGGTCGAGCCCAGCCTGCTCCAGGGCAATGCCAACAACTACCTGGCCAGCGTGATCAGCGATGGCGAGATGGCCGGACTGGCCTACGTCGATATCACCACGGCGGAATTCGTCACCGCTCAGATCTCCCTGGAGCGCCTGCCCCCGGAACTGGAGAGGCTGCAGCCGGCGGAGACACTCATCCCCAAAGAAGGTGAGCCAGCCGCGCCCGGGCTGCCGGGCATCCAGACCCCGGTGGATGAGTACTGGTTCGAGCTGGACACGGCCCGCCAGAGCCTGCTGGAGCACTTCGGGGTGGCCACTCTGGAGGGCTACGGCTGTGCCGATCTGCCTCTGGCCATCAGGGCCGCGGGGGCCATCATCCGCTACCTTCAGGAGAACCAGAAGGGAGCTCTGCCACTGCTGACACAGCTCAGGACCTACTCCACTGAGGCGTACATGCTGCTGGACGCCCAGACGCGCCGCAATCTGGAGCTCTTCCAGGGCAGCCGTCAGGGGACTGCAGCCGGATCGCTGCTCTCCGTGATCGGCCTGACCCAGACGCCCATGGGAGGAAGGCTGCTGAGGCGGTGGCTGGGTCATCCCCTCCTCGATCTGACCCAGCTCACGGAGCGGCAGGAGTCCATCGAGAGGTTTCGCGGTCACAACATCGTACGGGGCAACGTCATCGCCCTGCTCCGTCACATCGGCGACCTGGAGCGACTGATCAACAGGGTCAGGGGCGGTCAGGCCAACCCCAAGGAGTTGGTGGCCCTGCGGCGGCACCTGGCGGTCATCCCCCAGATCAGGGCGGCCGTTGCCGAGACCGGTGCGCCGGAATCGTGGCTGACCGGACTCCAGGCCTGCGACGAAGTGGCGGCCCTGATCTCCCGGGCCATCGCCGATGACCCGCCGGCGAGCCTGGACCAGGGCGGCACGGTCAGGCCGGGCTTCTCACCGGAACTGGACGAGCTGCGCAGCGCCTCCAGAGAGGCCAAGCAGTATCTGGCCAACCTGGAGCGGCAGGAGAAGGAGCGCACGGGCATCAAGTCCCTCAAGGTGGGCTACAACAGGGTCTTCGGCTACTACATCGAGGTCAGCCACGCCAACCGCGACTCCGTGCCCGGGGACTACATCCGGAAGCAGACGCTCACGACGGCGGAGCGCTTCTACACCGTGGACCTGAAGGAGTATGAGTCGCTGATCCTCAACGCGCAGGAGAGGATGGCCGAAATGGAGTCGGCCGTCTTCCGCCAGGTATGCCAGCAGGTGGCCGGCTGGGGCGAGCAGATCCTGGCCGTGGCCGATGCCCTGGCACATCTCGACGCATTCACCTCTCTGGCGGAGGTGGCCGTGAGGTACGGCTACTGCCGGCCCGGCCTGGATGACGGCGACGTGATCACAATCAAGGGTGGACGTCATCCGGTGGTGGAACGCTATCTCGACGGCAATGGCTTCATACCCAACGACACCTACCTGGGCAACAAGGACAGCCAGATCATCATCCTCACCGGACCGAACATGTCCGGCAAGTCGACCTACCTGCGTCAGGTGGCCCTGATCGTGCTGCTGGCCCAGATGGGCAGCTTCGTGCCGGCGGACTCGGCCAGCATCGGACTGGTGGACAGGATCTTCACCAGGATCGGGGCGCAGGAGGACCTGGCAGCAGGGCAATCCACCTTCATGGTCGAGATGGTGGAGACGGCCAACATCCTGAACAACGCCACGTCCAGATCGCTGATCATCCTGGATGAGATCGGCCGGGGAACCAGTACCTACGATGGGCTGTCCATCGCCCACGCCGTGGTGGAGCATATCCACAGCCACCCCAGGCTGGGAGCCAAAACCCTCTTCGCCACCCACTACCATGAACTGGTGGAACTGGCGGGGTACCTGCCGCGGGTGAAGAACTGCAACGTGGCGGTAGCTGAGGAGGGAGGCAAGGTGGTCTTCCTGCGCAAGGTCATCCCCGGCGGGGCCGACAGGAGCTACGGCATCCACGTGGCCCAGCTCGCCGGGTTGCCCAGGTCGGTGCTGCGCCGGGCAGGGGAGGTGCTGGCCGAGCTTGAGAACGGCCGCCATCCCCAGACACCGTCGGGGCGGCGGGGGCCCCGGGCGCGGGCGCCCCAGCCCGTTCCCGAGCAGATCCCTCTCTTCGGCCGGAGGCCGCCGCTGATCGACGAGCTGCGCCAGCTTGACCCGGACTCGCTAAGCCCGCTGGAGGCCCTGAACAAGCTCTACGAGCTGCACAAAAAGGCCGAGGACTCATAGGGCATCAGGGCCATCAACGCTGAGAGCTTCGCCGGGATCCTGGCAACTGACAGCGGCAGCCCTCGGGAGCCTACCGCACCCCGGACTGGGATCCGTAGAGCCGCTCCTTCCAGTGAACCCCGTGGCCGGTGAGGCGTTTGACGCTGCCGTAGGCGCAGGAAAGCAGGATGAAGGAGACACTGGCCGGATGGGACAGGGAGTAGACGCCGGAGTGGCCGAAGCGGTGGTCAACCAGCAGGCGCATGAGCAGGATGATAAGCACCTGGACAACAATGATCAGGGACCAGTCCAGGTCGCCGACGAAGGGGGCGTAGTGCCAGGCCAGCAGCGCGAAGGGGGCCAGAAAGAGGCTAGTCCCCGCCAGTATGATCAGGATGGGCAGCCAGAGCGATAGGGAAGCGAAGGAGTAGGTCCACTTGCTGAATCCCTCCCACAGCTCCCTCAGACCCTCGTACATCCGGCAGGTGACCACTTCTGAGAGGTCCACCACTGCCTGCCTCTTGCCGCGGCGAACCATGGCAAAGCCCAGCCAGACGTCCTCCAGGATGCGCGACTTCACCGCCTCATGCCCCCCGACCTCCCGGTAGTCCCGCGCGGAGACGAAGAGGAACTGCCCGATGGACAGCCCGGGCTTGGGCACGCGGGAGCCCTGGAGCCACCACAGGGGGAACAGACTGAGGATGGCGAAGTAGAAGGTGGGGATGACCACCCTCTGCGACAGTGAGACCGTGTTCTGCAGAGGCAACCCCGAGAGGAGGGACAGGTCGTGGTCCCGGGCATAGGTCAGAGCACTGCGCAACATGGACGGCGCATGGGTGGTATCGGCATCGGTGAAGAGGAGCCAGGAGCCTCTGGCCTGGGAGGCAAGCTGGTGGCAGGCAAAGGGCTTCCCGGCCCAGCCTTTCGGCAGAGGCTGGCCCTCCAGCAACCTGACTCTGTGATCCCTGGCGGCAATCTCCGCCACCAGGGCGGCAGTACTATCGCTCGAGCCGTCATCCAGAACCAGAATCTCGTAGTTGGGGTAGTCTTGCCTTCTCAGCGACTCCAGGCAGGGGACAATGTCCTTCTCTTCATTCCGGGCAGGCACCAGGATGGAGATGAGCGGCGCCGGGTCCGGCAACCCGGCCTTCCCCCGGCCCAGCCGGTGGAGGGCCCTCATATTCAGGACGAGGTTGAGCATGAAGGCGGACAGGCAGAGGGTGACGGTGATCAGATAGATGTGCCACATCTCCGGCCAACCCCTACCGGCTGTAGCTTCCCCAAGCCTGAGTCTGTATTATGTCGTCACGTTCCGTCCGGTGTTTCAAGAAGAACAGTCCGCAGAAGATGAGGCCGACGACGGCATAGGCCCAGGAATGATAGTCCAGCCCAAAGGGCAGGGGGTTGATGAAGAGGGCCAGCAGCAGCGTCAGGGGCGTCACCAGATGGAAGATCTGATTGCTCAGATTGAAGCGCCTGGTGGCGAAGAGCGCGCCGGCGAAACAGAGCACCGCCACCAGGAACGGAACAGGGCAGAGGACCAGGAACCCGGTGACGAACATGGTCTGCCCCCTGCCGCCAGCGCCCCTGAGCCAGACGCTCCAGATCTGGCCAACGACGGCGGAGACGAGCATGACCAGGTAGGCCCACAGCTGGTCCGCCAGCAGATAGGCCAAGAAGAGGCAGAGGAAGGTCTTCAGTATCTCTCCCAGCAGGGAGAGGATGCCCGCCCGCCTGCCGGCGTGGATCCAGACCGCGGTGGAGGTGACGTTGCCCGTGCCCACCCGGCGGAGGTCCTCGTGTCGAAAGAGGTGCATCATGATGTTGGCCGTGGGAACACTGCCGATGAGATAGCCGATGACTACAACGCCTGCGAGCACCAAAGGGCTGTCCATGCTGACCTCCGAGAATCCAGACCCTGATACATCGTCTTGCGAGGCATATGGTAGTCCGCAATCGGCGGGCCGTCAAGTGGGGCCAATGGGCAGAAAGCTTCGGCTGATGTATAATATGTGCTCAGGCAGGAAGGCTGACCTGGTTGACGATCGCAGGCGGGAGGACAGAACATGACTGAACGGGTGGCCATATTCATTGACGGCAGCAATCTCTATCACGCCCTGCGGGACAACTCGCAGCGGGTGGACCTGAACTTCGCCGAGTTCACCAGCAAGCTCTGTGCAGGGCGTCCCCTGTTCCGCACCTACTACTACAATGTCGTCCAGGATCCGCTGCAGCGCCCCGAGTCCCACCGTGAACAGCAGGAGTTCCTCGATACCCTGCGCAAGACCCCGTATCTAGAGGTCCGCCTGGGCAGCACCAAGCTGCTCCAGGGAGTGCCGGTGGAAAAGGGCGTCGACATTATGCTGGGGACCGATCTCCTCAACTATGCCTGGAGCAACCTGTATGACGTAGCGGTGCTGGTCAGCGGGGATGGGGATTTCACCTACGCTCTGCAGGCGGTGAAGAACATGGGGCGTCATGTCGAAGTGGCCTACTTCGGAAGCAATGTCTCCCGCAACCTTCTGGAGGTGGCCGACAAGAGCATTGCCCTGGACCACGACTTCTTCCGGGGGCTCTGGCGAGGGAAGAAGAGGCGGACACGCCGGCCGAGGTCCGCCATGAGACGCGGCGACCAGAAGGCGGCCGCTGCCGCGCCCAACAACGCGGCGCCCGAAAGCACAGGCAACAGTGTGGAGCCGCAGGAAGCCTGAGGAGCGACCGGAACATGATTCGCAGTCGGAGGTGCCGAGAGTGACGTACCAGAGAATGTTGGTGCCGCTGGATGGGTCCGAGCCAGCCGAGAGGGTCCTGGTCTACGCGAAGGAACTCGCGGGGAGGCTGGACCTGGAGGTGAGCCTTCTCTACGTCTGCACCAAAGAGGAGTACCAGGTGCTGCCCATGCATCGCTCCTATGTGGAACGTTTGGCGGAGCAGGTGAAGACCCAGACAGCAGCGGTCCGGGCAAGCGTGGGCGGTCCCTCCAAGGGCAAGGCAGTGCAGGTCAACGGCAGGGTGAGCGTGGGCTACCCCGCCGAGGAGATACTGCGCTACGCGGACGAGAACAAGATCGACCTGATCCTGATGGCCACCCATGGCCGCTCCGGGATGAAGCGATGGGTACTGGGGAGCGTGGCCGACAAGGTGCTCCGGGCATCGAAGCTTCCCGTCCTGCTCGTCCGTTCGGGCACATCCGGCGAGACCCCCTATGACAGGTGGCCCAGGAGGAGGCTGGTGGTTCCGCTCGATGGCTCCAAGGTGGCCGAGTCGGTCCTGCCTCACGTGGAAGCCCTGGCCAGGCAGAAGGGCCCGGACGGCTCAGAGGTGGTGCTGCTCCAGGTCAGCGAGCCTCCGGAGCTCCAGTCGGACTACCCGGCTTCCATGGCCCTCACCTGGGAGGAACACGTGAAGGAAGAGACGGCCAGGCGCAAGCGGGGGGCAGAGCAGTACCTAGCCACCGCCGAGAAGAGGCTGAAGGATGCCGGTCTCAACGCCCGATCAGAGGCGCTAGTGGGCAAACCCGCCCAGGAGATAGTCGACTACTGCAGCAAGGACGGGTTCAGTCTCATTGTCATGGCCACCCACGGACGCTCCGGTCTCAGCCGATGGGCCTTCGGCAGCGTTGCCGAGAAGGTCCTGCTGGGGACGGGCTGTCCCATAATTGTCGTCAGGCCCCGCTGAAGAGCGGCACGCCTTGTCAGGCCGACCGGCGGCGATACCGCCCCAGACTATGCCGTTGAGGCCTGCTTCTGGGACTTGCCCCTCCTGCGCGTGAAGGCCAGGATGAAGAGCAGGGCGAGGAGTGCAGCGCCCACGCCAGAGGCGACGAAGACCCACAGAGAGACCTGCGCCCCTGACGCTTCCTCGATGGTGAAAGCATCAGACAGGGTGAAAGTTGCCGTCTGATTGGCGGCGGAGGCATCTCTGGGGCCGGTCTCAGCATCGCTGGCGATGGTGATGTTGACCCGCATGGTGGTGAAGCCGATGGGAGTGAAGCTGTTCACGGTGACGCCGGGGCCGAAGCTGACCGACTGGGTGCCGATCAGATTGGCGCCGTGTATCAGGACGTTCAGAGTGGCCCCCTGAGGGGCCCCTTCGGGTTCAATCGAGGATATTGACGGGGCCGCCCGCTCCACGGTGAACCCATCCTCCAGAGTGGCCACCCCAAGGGGCGTGACCACAAGGACATCCCGGGGTCCCAGGCCAGCGTTCATGTCGATGGAGATGTTGACGGTCAGCCGGGTGGGGCCGTCCACCCTGAAGCTGTTGATGCCTATCCCCAGGGCATCTATCCCGGCGCCGAAGCTAACGGAGGTGGTCCCGTCCAGATGAGACCCGGAGATGACAACATCCAGGGTGTCGCCCTGCCTGCCGGAGCCGGGATCGACAACGGTCAGTTCGGAGGCCGCCAGCACATTGAAAGCATCGTTCAATGACGCGCTCTCACCGGAGAAGGTCACGGACACGGCCCGCGACCCGGGGGTGGCGTCGCTGGAAATGCTGATCTGGACGCTGATCTGATCCGGGCTGTCCACTACGAAGCCCGTGATGTCAATGCCCTCGCCAAGTGATATGCCGGTGGCGCCGTGGAGATTGGCGCCGGTGATGGTCAGGACCAGTGCCTGCCCCTGAGTCCCCGTGATCGGGGCAACCGCTGTGACCACCGGGCCGGCTACGGAGAAGCCTGAGGAGAGAGTCCGCGTGCTGCCGGGGGTGATGACGGAGACGTCCCTCGGCCCGCTGGCAGCCGAAGCGGCGATGGCGATCGACGCGGCGATGCGGCCGGGGCTCTCCACCACGAACCCGGTGGTGGTGATGCCGTTGCCGAATGTGACCGCCGTGGTTCCACCCAGGTTGGTGCCGGTGATGACCACGTCCAGAGTCTGTCCCTGATCGCCGGAACCGGGGCTTGCGCCCGTGATCACGGCGTGGGGGATGTTGAAGCCTCCGGCAAGCATGCCGGTGCCGTCGGCGCTGGTGACCAGAACGTCCCTGGATCCGGTGACAGCATCAGCAGCGATAGTGATGGAGGCGGTTATCAGCGAACTGGCCACAGTGTAGCTGTTGACCGCTATCCCGGCTCCGAAATCGATAGCCGTGGCCCCATCCAGTTTAGCGCCTGTGAGCGCCACGGAGAGGGTCTCTCCCTGATTGCCTTGGGCTGGAGCCACCGAAGTGATGATCGGGGCAAGGTCCTGGTAGTGGAGGATAGTCCCCCCCTGGCCTGCCACGAAGACATTCATAGGCCCGACGCCGCAGACACCGAGCAGATCGCTGCCGGTGCCGCTGGCCATGAGCGTCCAGGAAGCACCGTCATAGTGGAGGATGGTCCCGGCATTCCCCACGGCAAAGACATCGACGGAGGACGTCCCCCAGACGCCATAGAGGTTCTCCGCAGTGCCCGTGTCCGCCATCTCGGTCCACGGGAGGGTGCCATCGTAGTGGATGGCAGTGCCCCCGTTGCCCACAGCGAAGACGTCGTCAGACGCGCTGCCCCAGACGCCGGCCACGTTGGGGTGGCCCGATGCCACCTCCGTCCAGGCCATGCCATCGTATCTCAGGACGAGGCCGTTGTTCCCCGCGGCGAAGACATCGTCGGCAGCGCTGCCCCAGACGCTGGCGAGGTGAGTGGCAGTGCCGCTGGTCATGGTGCTCCAGACTACGCCATCGTACCTCAGTATGACGCCACCGTTGCCCACGGCAATAGCGTTGTCCGGCGCGCTGCCCCAGACCCCATTGAGGTGGCCGGTGGGCGGCTTGCTCATGGGATTCCAGGACAACCCGTCGTAGTGAATGACGATGCCGTTCTCGCCCACGGCGAAGATGTCATCGACCGAGGCCCCCCAGAGGCCATAGAGATCGTTGGCGGTGCCGCTGCTCTGGGAACCCCAGGAGATGCCGTCGTAGTGGAGGATAGTGCCGTCCGCCCCGCAGGCGTACATATCGCTGCCGGAGGTGCCCCAGACGTCACGAAGCGTAGCGACGGTGCCGCTGCTCTGGGAGCCCCAGCCATCCGGGCTGACGGCGGCCAGAAGGGGAAGGGGGGCGGCCAGCGGAAGGCTGAGAAGGCAGCAGGACACAATGGCCACAAGGGCCAGTATCCTCGTCCGCCCGGGCATGCTGCTGTCCTGTCCCATAACGAAGCGGGTGTACCGACATGAGTCTAGGGCAGGGCCCTGACATCCGCGTCTCGACCACCGCGCCGCACCTCACAAATACGTCTCAGAACTCACAGATTGTGAAGGAATGGCGGGGCGAGGGCTCCACGAGGCAGCCTATGATGGGACCGACACCGAATTGCAGGTAAAGCAGGCCGCGACGCCGGTGAACGGGACCGCGGCTGTTCCCGGGACACGAGGTAGCGTCTACTTCCGGGTGCGCGCCTTGCTGCGGCGCCTGGCAACAGGCCTGGCGGCCTTGCCTCTGCCTGTGCCCGAAGAAGCCGCGACGGCCGCCGCGTTCCTGAACGGCTGGCCGGGTGGCTGTATGGAGTCGCCCGTCTTGGAGGCGAAGCCTGAGATCAGCTTCAGAGCCCTCGAGCCGCACTTGGGGCACTTGGCGGGACGGTCAGCTTCGCCTATGGGTCGCCTCAACTCGAACTCCCGTTGGCACTTCGGACAGAGGTATTCGTAGATGGCCATATGACACAACCTCCCGAATCAGGCTAGCGCTGCATCCTTTGCGATATTATATCACGCAACTGCATCCTGGAACATACGGGAGGCTTGTCGACCACAGGAACATGACTAGGGGTGGGGCTCAGCGTGCGGTCACGGCCAGGCACAGCCCCAGGACCGCCGGCAGGAAGAAGAGCCCAAACAAGCCATTCTCTGGGAGGAGGACAAAGGCCAGGAGGCAGCATGCTAGAAAGGCCCCAGATCCGGCATAGGCCCTGAACTCCCCTGGCGCCATCACCGGGCTCTCTGCAGGGCCCGTCGCCTCAGCGATGTCTCGGTGACTGCGCGATCCCGGGGGCATGCGGCGTGGCATCAGCCAGGACAATAGCATGGCGGCTCATCGAGAGTCAAGGGCGGGCAGTTCTGCCGCCGCCACCCCGGGGATCAGTGCTCTCGGCCGAACTTGGCCAGCTTTGGAGCGATAGCCATCTGGCAGTAGGGCTGCTCGGGATTCTTCCGGTAGTACTGCTGGTGATGGTCCTCTGCCGGATAGAAGGTGATCAGAGGCTTGACCTCGGTGACAATGGGGTTGGCCCAAAGGCCCGATGACTCAAGCTCTCCAATGATGCGCTCTGCCTCGTCTTTCTGTTCAGGGGTGTGATAGAAGATGGCCGAGCGATACTGGGTGCCGACGTCCGCCCCCTGGTAGTTCAGGGTGGTGGGGTCGTGGATGGAGAAGAAGGCCTGCAGCAGTTGACTGAAGGAGAGAACGCCGGGGTCGAAGGCCACCTGGACGGCTTCGGCGTGCCCCGTGCCGCCGGAGCAGACCTGGGCATACCCGGGGTTTGGAACATGCCCCCCGGTGTACCCGGAGACCACTCCCTGAACCCCCCGGAGGCGCTCAAAGGCGGCCTCCAGACACCAGAAGCAACCTCCGGCCAGCGTGGCCAGTTCAGTTCTGTCTGCCATTCCCAGGGTCGCCCCAATGCGTATTATATCCCTGCTGCTGCGGGGCATCCACGAGAGAGTGCCGAAGAAAGAGGAAAGCTGGCCAGAGAGGGGTTGAAAGGGGGGGCAGGACTGTGTTGCGGATAAACCGACTGGCCAGCGATGTTGAACTATATTCTGCCCCAACCCAGGTCGGATTGTAATACGTAGGTCTACTGATTTCTTCAGGTCGAGAGGTCCACCGTTTGAATGCGAGGGCAGGGATCAGATTCATCGAACTGGCCGGGTTCAGGCGGACGCCGACCGCATTCTAGCTGTTGTAGGCGAAGGCAAGGTACCTCCGCGCGTAGAACAGCCCGATGAGGAACAAGCACGGCACCAGCCACTGCGCATACCGCCACCCCAGTATGTGGACCACAATGGTGGTGTGGACAGAGAAGGCCAGAAGGCCCGTGTCCAGGCGCGGAATATGGAAGCCCCTCTTCCTCTTGGCGATGAGGCCGAATATGGGCACCAGGGCGACCAGGGCGATGATGCCGCCGACCAGAAGCCAGAGGGCCTCCCCTCTGATGGCCAGCGCCACGATCGGGCCGAAGAAGAGGGCCATATCAGCCGAGGCGTCGAACGTGGACCCATAGGAGACTATGACGCTGCTTCTCCGTGCGAAGTACCCATCAAGCAGGTCGGTGGCGATGGCCCAGGCATAGACGCAGAGGGCCGCAGCCACCTGATCCGAAATGATGAGCCACATCACCACCGGCACGGTGGCAACCCTCAGCGCCGTGAAGAGATCTGCTGTTCTCATCGACACACCGCGACGGCACAAACCGCATCACGCCGCGGCGATGCCTCAAGGTCTTCCGTCATCTGCCCGAAGAGACCGCGACATTATACCACTCCACCTCGGCCCGAGTGCAAAACGGCACGGCACCGGGTGTGGCCAGCCCGGCCCGAGAAGTGGTACAACTATGGAGGCATGGGGATGATCAGCAGATGAGGGTCCGGGAAGCCACTGCGGAAGATAGAACAGCATGGGATTCCTTCGTCGATGCCGAAGGCGGCAGCTTCTCCCTGTATTTCGACTGGAAGTACGTCCATGAGGTCGAAGAAAGCCAGTTCATTCCCCTGCTGGTGGAGACCGCCCCGTCGCAGCTGGCCGGTGTACTCCCCATAGTCAAAGAGAACCATCTGCTCTACTCCACCCTTGACTCGGGCAGAGGGGGTGGAGCACAGGGGCTCCTCCTGAAGAAAGGACTCTCTGACGGGGAGAGAGGCGAGGCGATCTCGGCCTTGCTGGAGTATGTTCGCACCCATTGCGCCCGGAGATGTTCATCCTTCACACTGGCGGAGGCCCCCGGGTCGCTCGACGAACTGAGTGAAGAGCCCACAGCAGCCCTGATCAACGGCGGATTCCGCTTCAGATACAACAGGGCAACACACCTGCCCTGCAACTTCGTCCTGCCCCTGGGGCAGCCCTTCGAAGAGACCGTTTGGAAGAAATGGCCAAGAAGACACAGGCAGCACATAACCAATGCCGCGAAGGGTGGAGTGGTGGTGTTCCAGGACGGCGAGCTGAAGTATGCTGAGGATTTCGTGTTGATGGCCAACGAGACCATCAAGCGCCACGGGCTGAGGCCACTCACCAGAGACGAGTTGATGGCCCGACTCGAAGTGTTCCGGGAGAGGTCGAAACTGTTCGTCGCCTTGCTTGATGGAAGGCCGGTCGTGACGCTGCTGTGCCACTACACACCTTCGACATGCTACATGGCGAGAGTGGGAACTCACGACAAGGACACCAACTACGCCAACAGGGTATGCTACAGGGCGGTCATTGAGGATGCCTGCAATGCCGGTTTCAGGTTCGCTGATTTCGGGTACACGGATACGGCGAGCCTGGCCTTCTTCAAGGAGAGATTCAGAGGAACCAGGGTGCCCGTGCGGGTGTACGACAAGAGGTATTCGCTTCTCAGAACAATCATGCAGAAGGCGCCGGCCCTGGTGGGCAAGGCCTGGCAACACGTGATCCACCTCCGGGGAAAGCGGAGCGGACTTCTGGAGAGGACCAGGCACGACGGAGGGGGGGACGGCGGCCAGTGAAGCCGCCATCGTCCCCGTGGCGGGATACGTCTCACATCTATCTGAACGAGATCAACTGGCTTGGGGACAGGACAGAGGCTGGTCCGGGGCGTAGAAACAAGAAAGTCCACCTTGGGGAGGTGGACTTCTTCTTTCTCTGCCTTAGACCGGGGGGTGTCCTGTCTAAGACAACCCTATCGTAGCGCGTGCGGGGCAGGCCTGGATTGGAGCCGGATTAGGATTTCCTTAGAAGTTGATTAGATTGTCGGCCTGGCAGCGGAGCCGCGCCAAGGGCGGCAGTCTAGTCACGGAGGCGATCGCGGAGGAAGGACTTCAACTCCGGGCCGACGGAGGGGTCCTTGAGTCCGAGGGCCACAGTAGTCTTGAGCCAGCCCAGCAGTGTGCCGGCATCGTACAGCTCCCCTTCGAACTCGTAGGCATGCATGGGCTGCTTCTGGTTCAGCCTCTTCAGGGCATCCGTTATCTGTATCTCGCCATTGCGGCCCGGTGGGGTGTTCTCAATGGCAGAGAACACCCCCGGCGTGAGAACGTAGCGGCCCATGATGGCCAGTCGGGAAGGAGCCTCTCCGATCTTCGGCTTCTCGATCAGGTCCAGCACCTCATAGACGCGGTCAGCCACCTTCCTGGGCTTGATGATCCCATACCGGCCCACTTCGGCTTCGGCCACCTCTCTGACCGAGATGACGCTGCCTTTGCGGTGTTCATGGATGTCCAGCATCTGTTTGAGCACCAGCTTCCCCTGCTCGAAGATGTCGTCGGGCAGGAAGAGGATGAAGGGCTCATCGCCAACCACGTTCTTGGCGGTGAGCACGGCATGTCCCAGCCCCAGTTGCTCCTTCTGGCGGACGTAGCAGATGTCGGCCAGACCGGAAAGCCGCCGGATCTCCTCAGCCTGCTGGGACTTGCCCTGCCGCTCCAGCATCTGCTCCAGCTCGAAGGAGCGGTCAAAATAGTCCTCCATGGGCTTCTTGCCCAGCGAGGTGACGATGACCACAAGATCAACGCCACAGGCGGCCGCCTCTTCCACGCTGTACTGGATCAGCGGCCTGTTGAGGAGGGGCAGCATCTCCTTGGGCTGGGACTTGGTGGCAGGCAGGAACCTGGTGCCCCAGCCGGCGGCGGTGATGACCGCCTTTCTGACCCTAGCCACTGCTTCTGCTTCTAGTCCTTCTTCTTGCGTGAAGCGCTGGCGTACGGCTTCTTCCGCGGCGCCTTCTTCGGCGGCTTCAGGCTGTCGCTGAGAGCGGTCACCCTCTGTGTCACAATGACCGCGGCGGCACACCGGCTGGCGGCCTGCCGGAGCTCAGCGGCCAGATCGTCGTCCCTGACTATGTCACTGACCCAGGTGCTGAAGTCGTTCTTCTGCTGGTTGGCGTGATAAGCGAAGATCTCGTCGGTCATGGTGTTCAAGGCCTCCGCCAGCTCCTGCATACTCCGCATGGTGCGCCCATCGCAGCACCAGAAGACGTACTCCTCCGGTACGTCCGCCAACCACTTCTTGGCGTCCTGATTCATCATGGTGGTCATACGTCCATCACCTCCCTCAGGTTTCCCCCACATTCCTCACGGCAAGCAGCCCTCGCTGCCAAGCCAACTAGAGTCTCTCACATACCGGATCGGGTTTCAAGAGGTAGGTATGGCTGCGATATATGCCAGCCTAGGCCTTCAGCAGCCACTCAAGGGCTATGCTCATCGCCTTCTGGCTCAGCCGCAGTCTGTGACCAGCGCCTTCGACGACGGCGATGTCTTTGGGCTGCCGTGCCTTCTCATATAGCCGCCGGGCCTGCTCCACATCGACCAGATCATCATCCTGGCCGTGGAGGATCAGCAGAGGCCGGGGGGCAATCCGGTCGACCCAGCGGATGGGAGAGACCTCCTTGAAGCTGCCCAGCCACTCGTCATGCGACGGGGGAAAGCCGTTGTCCCTGATCAGTCCGATCTGCCGGAAGTGGTCCAGCGAGAAGTCGTCTCTGTGGAGGCCAGTGAGCTTCCGGAACTCAGCGGGGCAGGCGCAGAGCACCACCCTGGCCACCCTCCGGTCGCGGGCGGCCACGTAGGCCGTGGTTGCCGCACCGCCGCTGAAGCCCATGACATAGATGCGGGCTCCGTCCACGGCTGGGTGATTCTCCAGGAGCCGGACGACGGATTGAAGATCCTGGGTCCAGCCGATCATGTCGAAGTCGCCGCCGCTTGACCCGGTGCCCCTGAAGTTGAAGATGACGGTGGCGAATCCTGCGGAGCAGAATCGGGCAGCCAGATCAGGGTAGCCACCATCGCCGGGATCCGCCGGTTGGCCGGAGGGGATGCCGTGGCAGATGCAGAGCGCGGGAGCGCTGACCGCTATGCCGGGGCAGAACAACTCCCCGACAATGGCGATCCCGCCGACATCGAGAGCGAAGGGTTCCCTCTTCATGCGCAGAATACCGCCGCTTGGCCTCCGGCCGGCAGGCCCGCAGGTCAGGCACAGACGGTCAGCCGTCAGTCATCAGCTTCCTGTACAGGCTTGCCGGCAGGAAGGCGTGGCGATGGACATCCTCCGCATAGTACTTCGTAGGCACACGGTGCTTCCGCCTCATTTCGCGGGGGTCATACACCTTGGAGGCGATGGAGAAGGTCCACCAGTTCCCCGCGTAGGTGGCCAGCGGAACGGCGTACAGCGCCACCAGCCTGAATCTGGCCGCCAGTCTCTCCTGCACCTCACGCACGAAATCACGGTGGAAGTGCAGCGATTCGGTCTGAGCCACGAACATCCCGTCGGGCTTGAGAGCCCTGTGGGCCCGGGACAGAAACCGGGCGGTGAACAGCGACGCGGCCGGGCCAACGGGGTCGGTGGAATCGACGATGATGACATCGAACTTCTTTCTGGTTCCGGCCAGGAAGGCACTGCCTTCCGCCTCCACTATCTCCACCCTGGGATCGGCGAAGCCGGAGGACAGCGTGGGCAGGTACTCTCTGGAGACCTCAACCACTTCCCTGTCCAGCTCGACGAGAACCACCTTCCCTATGCTCTTGTGCTTGACCACCTCGCGCACCGTCCCGCCGTCGCCACCACCGATGACCAGGATGTCGACAGGCTGAGGATGCGCATGCAGGGCCACCTGGGAGAGCATCTCGTGATAGAAGTGCTCATCTCTCTCGGTGAGCTGGACCACTCCATCGAGGGCCAGGACCCTGCCAAAGAAGGGATTGCTGAAGATGAGCAACTCCTGAAAGGAGGTCCGGCGCTGGCAGAGTATCCGCTCGAACTCATAGGCGTAGTTGACAGGGGCGAAGGGATCTGATTCATGGAAGAGGAAGTTGGCCATGCCCGGTCTTCTACTCCGTATAGTGGACTGCGGGGATCTGGAAGCCGTCAAACTGGGAGGCGTAGGCCGTGGTATAGGCACCGGCAGACATGATCCTGACCCCATCCCCCACCTGCAGATCAGGCAACTCGGCCTCCATGGCAATGACATCGAAGCTGTCGCACGAGGGCCCCGCCAGGACACACCGGACAGCCGGCCCGCCTCTGTCGGTCAGCATACGGTACCTTATGCCGCCCACCGATTCCATGAGGCCGTTGAAGACGCCAACGTCGAGGTAGAACCAGGGCCTTGAGTCCCGCTCCGCCCGGGCGATGACAGTGGCTGCCAGGACGCCGGCCTCTCCAACCAGGGCCCGGCCCGGCGCTATAGCCAGTTCAACGCCCTCAGGGAAGGCCTCTGCCACCGACCGGCGAACCACCGCGGCGATCTCAGCCGTGGAAGGCACCGGCCTGAGGTATTCGATAGGGAAGCCACCGCCGACGTTGAGCAGGGACAGGGACAGGCCCCTCTCTGCGGCCATTCGCCAGACGAGCTTGCTCTTCTCAATGGCCACAGCCCAGGTGGCCGGCCTGGTGCACTGCGATCCAACATGGAAGGTGACCCCCACTGGTTTGAGCCCCCTCTCACCGGCCCGCAGTAGCAGGTCGGCTGCCTCACGGGGCTCCACCCCGAACTTCTTACTCAGGGGCCACTCACTGCCGTCATTGGGCACCGCAAGCCGCACGGTCACCCTGCTGCCGGGCGCACACTCCTCCAGTTTGTCGATCTCAGGGTATGAGTCGAAGGCGAAGAGGTCTATCCCGCTGGCATGGGCCCGCTCCACGAAGGCCCGCTCCTTCACCGGGTTGCCCGATATGATCCTCCGGCTGCGGACCCCCATCTCTGACAGAAGCTCAAGCTCCCCCAGTGAGGAGATCTCGAAGTGGCAGTCAAGCTCCTGAAGAAGCCGGACGATGCCGGGATGGGGATTGGCCTTCAGGGCATAGTAGATGGTGGCTTCCGGGAACTGGCTGCGGAACTCCCGGTACTTGTCTCTGATCAGCCTCCGGTTCATGACCAGGGCCGGAGTGGGATGGGTCTCCGTCGCGGGGCGCGTCTCCCCATGCGTCTGACGACTTCTGTCGGGCAACTCGCTACACCTCTCGCTTCTCCCGCCTGCGGGCGGCAAGAAAGCAAAATGATAGCGTTTCTCCGATGTCACTGCAACAGAGAGCCGGGACTGCCGGAGCAAGGAGGTCCCACTGCCCAATCCCCCGGAGCAGCTCAGGGGAAGGACATGGTCTCGATCTCGTAGTCCAGGACTTCCAGATCGAGCCTGCTCTGGCTGATGTGCTCCACCACCTTCGAGAGGACCCTGTTGTTCAGCTGTCCATCGTTGCTGACGCAGGCTATGCCCAGGGTGGCGATCTGCCAGGCATCCTGATCATCAACTTCAGCTATGGCCACGTTGTAGCTCCCGCCGACGCGGCTGATGATGGACTGGAGCACCTTCCTCTTGCCTTTGAGGGACTGGTTCTCCGGCAGGCGAAGCCGGATCTTGCACACGCCGATGTTCACCAGACGTCCCTTCCCGTCGCTGCGACCAGTGTACATCAGGGCCGTTCAGAGGCGCAATCCGCCGCGGATTGACTGCCGCCAGCCCGCAGCATAGAATCACTGCCAGAATCGAACGTGCGCTGAAGGAGCCGGGGCATGGAAGAGAGAATCGTCTACTTCGAGACGGGAGGCGAGCACAACACCGCTGAGACCCTGAAGCTGGCCAGGGAAAGGGCGGCGGCGAGGGGGATCAAGAAGATGGTGGTGGCCTCCACCCGAGGCGACACGGCGCGGGCCGCCCGGGATGTCCTCATAGGATCCGGGGTGATGATGGTGGTCATCCCTCACCAGTACGGTTTCGGACAGCAGCAGCGCTTTCCACAGTCACTGGTCTCGGAGCTGGGGCAGCAGGGTCACCACGTCCATTTCGGCACCATGCTCTTCCATACCGAGGACCTCTACGGCAACAGGGCACCCCGGATCATGGCTACCGTCCTTCGCGCCTTCTGCCAGGGGATGAAGGTGGGCGTGGAGATCACCCTCATGGCCTGCGACGGGGGCCTGGTCGGGGCAGGGGAGAAGGTCATATGCGTGGCCGGGACCGGACTGGGGGCGGATACAGCGCTGGTGCTGACCGCGGCACCTTCGACCCGTCCGGGCGACCTTCACATCCACGAGATTATCTGCAAGCCTCTGTAGACAGCCGGGGCTGGCAGGGCTTCTGCTCGGCCAGGCGTATCGGCCGGGCCTCCAGTCCGGCAGACTGCTGAAGCTCGGGCAGGGCCAGGTTGTAGAACTGGATGAACTCGTCCCTGCCGACGATGCCGCCCCACGGGTAGCGCCCGGTGTGATCACCACACCTGGGACAGCTCATGTCCATGACCAGATAGCCCCGGGGGTTGTGGGCAATGGTCACCGGCAGGGGCGTCCGCAGCACGAAGAGGGGACTGCAGATCTGACATCTGAGCATGACCAGTGAGTAGCGCTGGAAGGGAGTCCCAAGTTGCGAGCCGGCTATCCAGTAGCCAAGTCCGGTCAACCTCAACACACCCGCGGATTCCCTGATCAGGCCGTCGTTCTTCAGACTCCGTATCCATTTGTCATGGCTGCTGTAGAGATGAGAGCGGGGAGCCAGTTGCTTCCCCCGCACGGCCCGGAGTCTGCGCCTCAGGTCCGCCTCAGCGAGCGGTTCATCCAGAAGCATGGTTAATATGGCCAGTTCCTCGGTCAAGCCGGGCTCACGAACTTCAAGCGTTGTCATGGCCTCTCCTCCTTGGCACTGAGGCAGTCCGGGGACGGTGTTCTCCGGTCGCTGTCATCAGGGGATGGACCCTTTATACAGCAGGGGGCTCACGTCCGGATCACAATAGGGGGGATAATCTTCACATCAAGGGGGCAGGGGGACCCGGCGCTGCAAGGGGGACCCGGCGCTAGCGCCTTCTGGCTCGGCGAGTCCTGCGGGGGCGGCGGCTGATCTTGCTGCCAAGGGCGCGCCCGGCCCGCCTCGTGGCCCTGGCTGTCCTCACCACTTTCCTGGTCGTGTCGAAGGCACTCAGAGCTGTCCCCAGTACGGGGACAAGCCCCAGGGCCGACTTCACTGTGTCTGCGGCTTCCTTCACCACCCGGGACAGGCTCCTGCCCAGGCCGCTCTTCCTCTTTCTTCTCGTCACCGATCCCTCTGTGCCCGTTCCCCGGCCGACGCCGGCTGGTCAGCGAACATGATAGCGCACAAAGGAGTGGCTGCCAACGCCAGAGGCTGAGGAGCCGCGACGTGACCCCAGTCACAGACCGACCATAGACTGGCAACTAGAATCCCGAACCGGAGATGTCGGAGAGGCGTGCGGTGACAGGCGGCGGCAGAATGATAGGAAAATGAGAGGGCCCTCACGATGGATCTGCGAACAAAATCCACTTGACACGGTGTTTCTCTGGTGTTATATAAGTGCAGAAAAAGAAATGGTACTGAGCTGACGAACGGAAGACCTCGTGGTCTCTGGATCACGCGGTTGTGAAGCGGACAGCAAGCAAGAGGAGGCGATCAGAGAGAATGAAAAGGGCGTCGGCAATCGCAGACTGCGCAGCAGAAAAGGAGCCGCCAGGCACAGGCTCAATCAGAACCGAGGTGGAAGAAGAGCCGCCAGGTAGAGTGGCCCTGGAGAACCGCTTCCGGTTCTTCGGGCACGTTTCAAGCGATGACTGGCACGACTGGAAATGGCATTTCCGGAACCGTATCACCACTGTCGATGAACTGACAAGATACCTCCCTCTTTCGGCCAAAGATCGAGATCAGATCAGGCTGGTAGCCACCAAGTATCCCCTCGCAATCACCCCGTACTATCTCTCTCTGATCAACCCGGCAGACCCCGGCGATCCCATCAGGATGCAGGCCGTGCCATCCTTCAAGGAGGTGGGCCTGGCCGGTATGGGTATGGATGACCCGCTCGACGAGGGGGGTCATTCGGTGGTGCCCGGTCTGGTCCACAAGTACCCCGACCGGGTATTGATGGTGCTTACGGACATCTGCCCCATGCTCTGCCGTCACTGCACCCGCAAGAGGGAGTGGCACAACGGCGGATGGGTGCACTCGGGCGATGAGGTCAACCGGATGCTGGACTACATCCGCAGCAACAACAGAGTCAGGGATGTGATCATCTCGGGTGGCGACCCACTGACGCTGTCCACTCAACGCCTGGAGACGGTCCTGGCAGCCTTGAGGCAGATCAGGCATGTCGAGATCATCCGCATTGGGACCCGGTTCCCGGTGGTGTTGCCACAGCGCATCGACGACGAGCTCTGTTCGATGCTGTCCAAGTACGGCCCGATATGGGTCAACACGCATTTCAACCATCCGCGGGAGATCACCCCGGAAGCCGCGCTGGCTTGCGACAGGCTGCTGCGAGCCGGAATACCTGTGAACAACCAGGCTGTGCTGCTCCGCGGGGTGAACGATACCGTTGAGACACAGACCAGACTGTGCCACGAACTCCTCAGGATCAAGGTCCGCCCCTACTATCTCTTCCAGTGCGACGAGGTACGGGGGACAGAGCACTTGCGAACGCCGGTGGAAACCGGGATCAAGATCATCGAGGGGATGCGAGGGCACACCTCAGGGCTGGCCATACCCACCTTCGTTGTTGACCTGCCTCACGGAGGAGGCAAAGTCCCGCTCCATCCGGACTACGTGGTGCTCCAAACGGCAGACGAGCTGCTGATAAGGAACTACGAGGGACGTCTCTTCCACTACCGGAATCCCAAGGCTGCAAAACCGGGCGCCGGCAAAGCCAACGGTCATGGCGGACGTCGCAATGGCAGCACGGTCCAGGCCCCGATCAACGGTGTGGCCGCTGAGCCCAAGGTAGCCGTGTAGAGCCGGGACGAAGACGGCGATCCGGAGAAGGCAGGGCAGGCGTAGCGCCCAGCAATGAAGATAGGGCTATCCTACGATCTGAAGGACAGCGTCCCGCGGAACGAGGCCTCTCCGGAGGACTGCCTTGAGGAATACGATTCCCTGGAGACCGTTGAGGCCATCTCCAGGGCCATCGAGTCACATTCGCACTCGGTGGTCAGACTGGGCGGCGGAAGGCAATTCCTCACCAGCATTCTGAAAGAGAACGTCGACCTGGTCTTCAACATAGCCGAAGGTCTGGGCAACCACCGCAGCAGAGAGGCCCAGGTCCCCTCGGTGCTGGAAATGCTCGAGATGCCCTACACCGGCTCGGACCCCCTGTGCCTGGCGGTATGCCTGGACAAGGCCATGGCCAAGAGCCTGGTGGCCTTGGCCGGCGTGGCCACGCCAAGATGGCTGGTGGTGAACGACGCTGGTCAACTGAGGACAACGGACTGGGAGAGCCTGCCTGTACCGGCCTTCCTCAAGCCAGCGCACGAGGGCTCCAGCAAGGGCATCCGCCTGGCCTCGAGGGCCGACAGCCCTGCCCAGATGGCTGAGGCCGCCGCGAGGCTGCTGGAGCGCTACGGCCAGCCGGTCATGGTGGAGGAGTACATCGCCGGCGACGAGGTGACAGTGGGGGTGCTGGGCAACTCGCCCCCCCGGGTGGTGGGCATCATGCGGGTGTTGCCCAGGAAGAAGACCGACTACTTTGTCTACTCCCTGGAAGTGAAGCGGGACTGGGAGTCCCTGGTGGATTACGAATGCCCCGCCCGTCTGGAACCGGGAGTGCTGCAGAGAGTCGCCGACTCATCCCTGACGGCCTTCCGGGCACTGGGGTGCCGTGATCTGGCCAGGATCGACTTCCGGGTGGCCCGCGACGGAACTCCGTACTTCCTGGAGATCAATCCCCTGCCGGGACTCAATCCCCGGTCGGGAGATCTGCCGATCATGGCCGGCAAGATGGGCTGGACCTATCAGGCCCTGATATCGGCCATTCTGGACTCAGCTCTGAGCAGGTATCAGCAGTGAAACACAGAGTAGCCTTGATCTACAACGAGCCCATGTCGGTCCGCTACCGGGCCCTGGGCGAGGAGAGGGCCATCCTGAACATCAGAGACGACGCCAAGGCCGTGGCCCAGGCCTTGAGGGACCTGGGGCATTCCGTGGTGGAGGTGCCCCTGAAGCCACCCCTCCCCCAGGCAGCCGAGACCCTGAGGAAACTGGACGTTGACGCCATCTTCAACCTCTTCGAAGGCTTCGAGGACCATCCGGAGACCGAGCCAACGATGGCAGAGGTCCTGGGTGAACTCGGACTGCCCTATACCGGCTGCCGGGCGGACGCTCTGGCTCTGGCGCTGGACAAGGGGCGGGCCAAGGCATTGATGGTGAAGAAGGGTATCGCCACGCCCAGATATCAACTGCTGACACCGGAGAGCCTGACCGCGTTCCGCCTGGGATACCCCTGCATCGTCAAACCCTGCCGGGAGGATGCCAGCCACGGTCTGTCGGAGAACAGCGTGGTGCGCGACGATGCTTCGCTGGAGGAGAGAGTAGGCTGGGTCAGCCAGCATTTCGGCGGGACGGCCCTGGTTGAGGAGTTTCTGGAGGGCCGCGAATTCAACGGCACCCTGCTCTGCAACGGGCGGATGGTCATCCTGCCCATCTCAGAGATCCGATACACGCTGCCCGACACCATGCCCAGGGTCCTGACCTACGCCGCCAAATGGGACCCGAAGAGCCTGTACTACCAGCATACCAATCCCGTCTGTCCGGCGGAGGTCGGAGCTGACCTTCAGGCCCAGATGACCGATGTCATGAAGACCGTCTTCCGGCTGATGGTGGGCCATGGCTACGCCAGGGTGGACATGAGGATGGACAGCCGCGGCGAGATCAACGTGTTGGAGGTCAACCCCAACCCGGATATCTCCCCCAGCTCCGGCGCCGCCCGTCAGGCCGGGGCAGCCGGCATGGACTACAGTCAGTTCATGGGGGAGATCCTGTCACTGGCCTTCCAGAGGCACCGGAGTTGAAATCCAGCATCCGTCCCATGATCGGGGCCGACAAGGCGGCGGTCACGGCCATCCTCAGAGCCCTGCCCGAGTTCACGTCCGAGGAGGTGGTGGTGGCCGAGGAGGTGATCGACAGCTACCTGGAGAAGTCGCTCAGTTCGGGCTACCACATCTTGGTGGTAGAGGAGGGCTCGGCGGTGGCGGGCTACGTCTGCTACGGCCCGACTCCCTTGACCAGTGGCACCTGGGACATGTACTGGCTGGCGGTTGACGCCGGGAGACAGGGGCAGGGCATTGGGCGGGCCCTGATGGCCTTCGCCGAGGAGAGGATCAGGGAAAGCGACGGCCGGCTGATCATCATCGAAACCTCCGGGCGGCCCCAGTACGAGAAGACGCGGCGCTTCCACATGTCCCAGGGCTACGCCGAAATCGGCCGGATGGCCGATTTCTATGCGCCGGGGGACGATAAGCTCTTCTTCGAGAAGAGGCTCCGCTGACGACGCGTCCCGGGGCACGGCCGTGACGGAGTCCTTCTTGACATCCCCTTGCCGAGGCCATTTTGCAGCCCGATGGACTCATGCTATAATGTAGCGAATTGGAAGGATTATTGGAGCGGAAGGTGGAGAAGGACAGGAAGAGCGCCATCGTAGAGCAATTCAGGGCTAATGAGAAGGACACCGGTTCGACCGAGGTCCAGGTAGCCATTATTACCGAGAGGATCAAGCGTCTAACCGAGCACCTCAAGGCGCACCGTCATGACCACCACTCTCAGCGGGGACTCCTGATGCTTGTGGGACAACGAAGGAGTCTGCTGGGCTACCTGAGAAGGCAGAATACAGCCAGGTATCAGGCCCTCGTGGGCAAGCTCGGACTTCGAAGGTAGCCTTGCGGCGTCCCCCGGTAGTATCGGCTTCGTTTCTATCCCGTCTGGAGGTTTGTTCTCACTATGTCACACACCATTGAAAGAGAGCTAGGCAAAAGGCTGCTCACCATGAAGACAGGGGATCTGGCCATGCAGGCCGGCAGCGCCGTCACCGTGAGCTACGGCGACACCGTGGTACTGGTCACCGCCTGCATGAGCAAGGAGCCAAGGGAGTCGATTGACTTCTTCCCCCTGACCATTGACTACGAGGAGAGGCTGTACGCCGCCGGGAAGATCCCGGGGAGTTTCTTCCGCAGGGAGGGCCGGCCCAGCCAGCATGCCATCCTGGCCAGCCGGCTGACCGACCGGCCGCTGAGGCCCCTCTTCCCCAAGGGTTTCCGTCATGAAGTCCAGATAATCATCACCGTTCTGTCGGCAGATCAGGAGAACTCGCCCGATGTGCTGGGGCTCATTGGCGCCTCCGCCGCGCTCTGCTCCTCGGAGATCCCCTTTGAAGGCCCCGTGGGGGCCATCCGCATCGGCTACAAGAACGGGGAGTTCCTGGTCAATCCCACCTACACGGAGCTTCAAGAAAGCGCCATCGATCTGGTCGTCGTCGGCACCAGGGACGCGGTGGTGATGGTGGAAGCAGAGGCCAAGGAGGTCTCCGAGAAGCTGATCGCCGAGGGGATCAAGTTCGGTCAGCGGGTCAACCAGGAGCTCATCAGCCTGCAGCAGGAGTTGATCGGCCTCAGCTCCAAGGAGAAGGTCAATTTCGTGCCACCGCCACCCAAGGCGGAGCTGGAGTCGGCGGTATCCTCCGCCCTTGGCGACAGGATCTCCGGGCTGTTCGGCCGGGGCAAGATTGACCGGGATCAGGCCGTTTCGGATTTGAAGGATGAGCTGGTGGCGAAACTGGCCGAGAAGTACTCCAAGCAGGAGGTTGTGCCGGTATTCGAGGCCAGGCTCAAGGCGGCATTGAGGGCCAACATCCTGAAGAAGGGCCTCCGTCCCGATGGCAGACACGTGACAGAAATCCGACCGCTGGACTGCGCCGTGGGGCTCTTGCCCCGCACGCACGGGTCCGGTATGTTCTCCAGGGGCCTGACCCAGGTACTCAACATCGCCACCCTGGGTTCCACCCGGGAGGAACAGCATCTGGATGGTCTCTCGGCGGAGGAGAGCAAGCGGTTCATGCACCACTACAACTTCCCGCCCTATTCCACGGGCGAGGTGAAACGGATCGGCACGCCGGGACGCCGCGAGGTTGGGCACGGGGCGCTGGTGGAGAAGGCTCTCTCGGCAGTGATGCCATCCGAGGGTGACTTCCCTTACACAATCCGACTGGTGTCCGAGGTCCTGAGCTCCAACGGCAGCACCTCTATGGCCTCGGTCTGCGCCGGCACGCTTTCCCTGATGGATGCCGGCATACCGATCAAGGCCCCCGTGGCCGGGATAGCCATGGGCCTGGTCACCGGGGAAGACAATGAGTTTGCGGTGCTCACCGATCTGGAAGGCATGGAGGATGCCTACGGCGACATGGATTTCAAGGTGGCTGGCACCGCCGCCGGGATCACCGCGCTGCAACTGGACACCAAACTCAAAGGTCTGAGCCAGGAGATCCTGGAGAAGGCGCTGAGCGATGCCCTGCAGGCCCGCCTGTTCATACTGACCACAATGCAGAAGACCATCGCCAAGAGCCGGCCGGACCTGAGCAAGTACGCCCCGCGGATGATCAAGATCAACATCGATCCGAGCAAGATAGGCAGCGTCATTGGACCGGGCGGCAAGACCATCCGCTCCATCATCGAACAGACGAAGACAACCATAGACATCGAGAACGACGGCACCGTGCTCATCGGATCGATAGACCCTGAGGCGGCCCAGAAGGCCATAGCCATGGTGGAAAACCTCACCAAGGATGTCGAGGTCAACAGCGTCTACACCGGCAAGGTAACCCGGATCTTCGGCTACGGAGCCCTGGTGGAGATCCTGCCCGGCAAGGAAGGGCTGGTTCACATCAGCGAACTGGCCGACTACCGGGTGCCCAGCGTGGAAGAGGTGGTCAAGGTGGGGGATGAGATCATGGTGAAGGTCATCGAACTGGACCGCCAGGGCAAGATAAGCCTTTCCCGCCGGGCTGTGTTCCAGGACGGAGCTCAGTCAGAAGGCCCGCCGAGACAGGGTCCCGGGGGTGCCCCGGTAAGGCCTCACGCTCCCAGACGACGCCCTGACGCACAGCACAGCGAAGGGAAGCCCCCAGAAGGTCGCCGGTACCACCGTCCCAGAAGCTAGATTCTAGCAGGACGGTTGAGTCCGGGAACAGAGACGCTATGCCAATCGACGTATTGATTCATGGCGCCCTGGGCAGGATGGGGCGGGAGGTGGTGGCGGCGGTCTGCAAAGACCCTCAGCTCAGGCCGGTGGGGGCGGTGGACCTGAAGGCGGAGGGGCCGAGGCTGCCCCTGCCCGGTAGAGAGGATTCCATCCCCCTCTCTTCGGATCTGGGCTCCCTCCTGGCCCAGACCAAGCCCCAGGTAGTGGTGGATTTCAGCATGGCTGAGGCGGCCATGAACGTGGCCAGGCTGGCCGCGCCAGGGAAGGCCAACCTGGTCATCGGCACCACGGGGCTATCGCCGGATGCCCTGAGCGAGATGGACCGGCTGGCCAGGGCCCATGGGGTGGGCATAATCGCAGCCCCCAATTTCGCGCTGGGCGCGGTGGTCATGGTCCACCTGGCCAAGGTGGCGGCCAGGCATTTCGACTATGCCGAGATCCTGGAGATGCACCACGAGCAGAAGCTGGATGCTCCCTCCGGCACGGCCCTGTCCACTGCCAGGGCCATGGCCGAGGCCAGAGGGAAGCCCTTCGTGCATCCGGGAACGGAGAAGGAGAGCCTGAAGGGGACTAGGGGAGGGGAGATGGGGGGTATCTCCGTTCACAGCGTGCGGCTGCCCGGGCTGATGGCCCATCAGGAGATCATCTTCGGCACATCGGGGCAGACACTGACCATCCGCCATGATACCATCAACAGGGAGTGCTACATGCCCGGCGTGATCCTGGCCGTGAAGAAGGCCGTGGAACTGAAAGGGCTGACCTACGGACTGGAGAAGATCCTCGGCCTCTAGAGACCGGAGAGAGACATGAAGAAGGTGAGTGTGGCCATAGTGGGGGCTACCGGACTGGTGGGCCAGGAGTTCATCAGGACCCTGGAGCAGCGTCGTTTCCCCATGTCTTCGGTGCGGCTCTATGCCTCCGACCGCTCGCACGGAAAGAAGATGCGGGTCGGCGGCGCGGAGGTGGAGGTCAAGGAGACCACTGCCGATTCCTTCTCCGGCATCGACGTGGCCCTGTTCTCCGCTGGGGCCGACATCAGCCGTCAGTTCTCCCCCATAGCGGCGGCCGGCGGGGCGGTGGTGGTGGACAACAGCGCCGCCTTCAGGATGGACCCCGAGGTGCCTCTGGTGGTCCCTGAGGTCAATCCGGAGGACATCGGCAGGCACCGGGGGATTATCGCCAACCCCAATTGCTCCACTATTCAGATGGTGGTGGCGCTCTTCCCGCTGCACAGGGTGAATCCCATCAGGAGGATCACCGTGGCCACCTATCAGTCCGTCTCAGGGACCGGGTCGGCGGCCATCGAGGAGTTGACCGGTCAGTCCCGGCTGGTCTTGGAGGGCGGCGAGGCCAGGCCCCAGGTCTACCCCTACCGGATCGCCTTCAACGTCCTGCCCGAGATCGACGTCTTCATGGAGAACGGGTACACCAAGGAAGAGTGGAAGATGGTGGAGGAGACCCGCAAGATCATGCATGCGCCGGATATCGCCGTCTCGGCCACCTGCGTGCGGGTGCCGGTGATGGTAGGACACAGCGAAGCGGTCCAGGCGGAGTTCAGCCGTCCCATGTCGCCGCAGGAGGCCAGGGAGATCCTCTCCAAGGCTCCCGGGGTGAGGCTGATGGACAACCCGGCCGGCAGGTCATATCCTTATCCACTGATGGCGGCTGGCCAAGATGATGTGTACGTGGGCAGGATCCGGAAGGACGCCTCCCACCCCAACGGACTGGTGCTCTGGATTGTGGGTGACAACCTGCGCAAGGGGGCGGCGCTGAACGCCGTTCAGATCGCCGAGCGGCTGGTCACCCAGAACTGAATCCGCGGCCGGGCCAGGGGCGATGGCGCCCGGGGTTGGGGGACCGCCGGCGTCCAGCCTCAGCAGCACTGACCGATTCAACCTTGTAGAATCAACGGCCTTTGACCGATAGGATCCCTCACCCGAAGCACTGACGGAAGGAGCTAGATTATGGAAGATCTCGGTCGACTGCTCACTGCCATGGTCACTCCCTTCGACGAAGACGGTGAAGTGGACTACCACCAGGCGAAGCAACTGGCCCGGACACTGCTGGAGTCGGGCAGCCAGGGCTTGGTGGTCTGCGGCACAACCGGCGAGTCGCCGACGCTGGCCAAGGAGGAGAAGCTGCGGCTCTTCGCCGAGGTGAAGTCGGTGGTCAAGCACGGCGTGGTGGCCAACACGGGCAACTACAGCACCAGGGCCAGCGTGGAGTTGACCAAGGAAGCGGAGCGGGCGGGGGCAGATGCCATCCTGGCCGTGGTACCATACTACAACCGTCCCACACAGGAAGGACTGTTCCAGCACTTCAATGCCATCGCCCAGAGCACCCGCCTCCCCTGCATACTCTACAATGTGCCGGGCAGGACGGTGACCAGCGTCTCCGCCGAGACGGTGATACGCCTGTCTCAGATCGAAAACATCGTGGCCATCAAGGAGGCCAGCGGGAACCTGGAGCAGGTGGCCAAGATCATCCAGGGCGCCAGAAAGGGGTTCAGGGTCTACAGCGGGAACGACAGCGATACCCTGCCCATCCTGGCTCTGGGCGGCTACGGTGTGATCAGCGTGGCATCACACTTGGTGGGCCGGCGGATCGCCGCCATGATAGACAACTTCCTCAACGCCAGAACGGAAGAGGCGGCCCGGATTCACCGCAGCCTTCTGCCACTGGTCAACAGCCTGTTCATCCTGTCCAATCCCATCCCGGTGAAGTATGCCCTGAACTGCCTGGGCTTTCCGGTGGGCAAGCCGCGTCTCCCCCTCATCGAGCCGGATGAGAAGAGCAAGAGCATTATCGAAGACGCCCTGAAGGACCTGCGCATCGACCTGCCCATCCGGGCCACGAAATGAGTCCCGAGGAGGAAGCCCTCTGATGAAGAACCCCAAGAAGCTGATAGCCTGGTTTGAGCAAATCGGCAGAGCCGACATCCCCATCGCTGGCGGCAAGGGAGCCAACCTGGGAGAACTGCTCAGGGCCCAGGTCCCCGTGCCCCCCGGCTTCGTGGTCACCGCCGATGCCTACTTCCGTTTCATCAAGGAGAACGACCTCGCTGAGAGGATTGAGCATCATCTGAGATACCTGGACCCACGGGACCACGCGTCGCTCCAGGATGTGGCCTTCGAGATCAAGCAGATCATCAGCCTGGCCCCCATGCCCGCCCCCATGGCTGCGGAGATCCGGGAGGCGTACCACAAGCTGCAGGGTCTGGTGGCGGTGAGGTCCTCCGCCACGGCAGAGGACCTCCCGGAGGCATCCTTCGCCGGGCAGCAGAGCACCTACCTCAACGTTCAGGGGGAATCCGAGGTGGTCAGCGCCGTCCAGAACTGCTGGGCCTCGCTCTTTGAAGCCCGAGCCATCTTCTACAGGAACGAGCACGACTTCGACCACCTCAGAACCGGCATCGCGGTAGTGGTCCAAAGGATGGTGCAGTCGGAGGTCTCCGGCGTTGTCTTCACTGCGGAGCCCTTGAGCAGCGACCATGACAAGATCATCATTGAGGCGGCCTACGGACTGGGCGAGGCGGTGGTTTCCGGGGAACTGACGCCGGACATGTACCTGCTGGAGAAGGAACCGTTGAGTCTGCTGGAGAGAAGGATAGCCCAGCAGGAGTGGCAGCTGACCAGGAACCCAAGACCCTCCGACAGGCGGCACAACATCAGGATGGACATCCCCCCCGAGAAGCAGAACGGGCAAAAGCTGGCCGACGCGGAAATCCTCGCCTTGGCGAAGATCGCCAGGACCATCGAGGAACTGTACGGGTGCCCGCAGGATATTGAGTGGGCCAAGCAGGGGGACCGCATCTACATCGTCCAGGCCCGGCCGATCACCACGTTGAAGGCCAAAGAGGCGCCCGTGGAGGAGATCAAGGGCGTGGAGCTCCTCAGCGGACTGCCGGCCAGTCCCGGGATAGCCGCCGGCCAGACGGAGATCATCCTTCACCCCTCCGAGATAGTCAGACTGAAGCACGGTCAGGTGCTGGTGGCGGAGATGACCACCCCCGACTTCGTGCCGGCCATGAAGCGGGCGGCGGCCATCGTCACCGACCGCGGCGGCAGGACCTGCCACGCCGCCATTGTCAGCCGGGAGTTGGGCGTGCCTTGTGTGGTGGGGACCAGCAACGCCACCAAGATACTGGAGGAGAAGCAACTGGTCACAGTGGACGGCTTCCAGGGCAAGGTCTTCCAAGGCAGGGTGGCCCCCGACACCCGGGTGGAGACCCCGGCAGTAGTGCGGAAGCACATCAAGACGGTGACCAAGGTTTATGTCAACCTGGCCGATCCGGATCTGGCCAGCACTGTGGCTGCCCGTGATGTGGACGGCGTCGGCCTGCTCAGGGCCGAGTTCATGATCGCCGGCATCGGACAGCATCCCCGCCACCTGATCGAGAACGGCCGGGGCAGCGAGTTCGTGGACAGGCTGGCCAAGGGCGTGAGCACGTTCGCCGAAGCCTTCAACCCAAGACCAGTGGTCTACAGAACCACCGACTTCAAGACCAACGAGTACCGCAATCTCAAGGGCGGGGAGGCCTACGAGCCGCTGGAGGAGAATCCCATGATCGGCTTCAGGGGGTGCTCCCGGTACCTCAAGGACGTGGGCGTCTTCAAGCTGGAGATCGAGGCCCTGAAGAAGGTCCGGGAGCAGTACGCCAATCTCTGGGTGATGCTCCCGTTTGTGCGCACCGTGAAGGAACTGGAGGAGTCCAGCGCCATCCTGGCCTCTCTGGGACTGGTCCGCCCGGATGACTTCAAGCTGTGGATGATGGTCGAAGTGCCGTCAAACGTCATCCTGCTCAACCGGTTCATCGACGTCGGCCTGGACGGCATATCCATCGGCTCCAACGACCTGACCCAGCTCATCCTGGGCGTGGACCGCGACAGCCCCAGCCTGGCGGAGATATTCGACGAACGGGACGAGGCCGTGCTCTGGGCCCTGGAAAGGGCGATCAGCGTGGCCAACCGGAGGAAGATCACCTGTTCCATCTGCGGGCAAGCCCCCTCGGTCTATCCCGAGCTGACCACGAAGCTGGTGGAATGGGGCATCACATCCGTCTCGGTGAACCCGGACATGATCGAGCATACCCGGTCAGTGATAGCCAAGGCGGAGGAGGATCTGGGCGTCCTCCCCGGCAGCTAGTCCCCCACCAGCCCCGGACACCGTATCGAGCAAGCTGTGGCTGCACCTCACACATCTATCCGCCTCTGGCTGGAAGGGAGGGAGGAGTCCCTTTCCCCCTACGCCGCCAAGAGCAGGCTCTCCAACGGCCGGGAGAGGCTCGAGGAGCCCTGTCCCACACGGACAGCCTTTCAGCGCGACCGGGACCGGATCATCCACTGCAAGGCCTTCCGCCGGCTGAAGCACAAGACCCAGGTGTTCATCGCCCCGCTGGGCGATCACTACGTCACACGGCTGACCCACACCCTGGAGGTGTCGCAGATCGCCCGCTCCATCGCCCGGGGATTGAATCTCAACGAGGACCTGACCGAGGCCATCGCCCTGGGGCATGACCTGGGCCACACCCCCTTCGGGCACACCGGGGAGGAGGTCCTGAGCGAGATCTCGCCCTTCGGCTTCAGGCACAACGAGCAGAGCCTCAGGGTGATCGACTCCCTGGAGAACGGGGGCAGGGGACTGAACCTCACCTCGGAGGTGCGGGAGGGCATCCTGAAGCACTCCAAGTCCGGCGTGGACGTCCTGGGCAAGGCCTGGGGAAAGGTGGACACCCTGGAGGGCCAGATCTGCAAGATCGCCGACCTCATCGCTTATGTCAACCATGACATCGACGACGCCCTCCGGGCCGGCATAATCAGCGAGGCCGACATCCCGGCCTCGATCACCGCGGTGCTGGGGCGGTCCCACTCCGAGAGGATCAACACCGTCATCTGCGACGTCCTGGACTGCTCCTGGGCCGCCAGGGGTGAGGGCCTGACGGGAGACGGATCGCGGCCGGCGATCGCCATGAGCCCCGGCGTGAACGAGACCATGAACACCCTGAGGGTCTTCCTTTTCGAAAGGGTGTACAATTCTGAGATGGTGGAGGCCGAGTCGGACCGGGCGAAGGGGACGGTGCGCCGGCTCTACGAGCACTTCATGGGTCACGAGGAACAACTCCCCAACGAGTATGCTCAAGGGGGGGAGCCTCTGGCCAGGAGGGTGCTGGACCACGTGGCCGGGATGACCGACCAGTACGCCATGAGAAGGGCCAGGGACCTCGGCCTTTCGTGACGGCGTTCCCCGGAGAGATTCAGAGGCTGACAGAGGACGGATGAGGACTGCGGGAAGCGTGGACACCATAGACGAGGTGAAACAGAGGATCGACGTCGTCGAGGTGGTCGGCAGCTACGTGCCCGACCTGAAGAAGGCGGGGCGCAACTACAAGGCCCGCTGTCCCTTCCACCAGGAGAAGACCCCCTCCTTCTACGTCTTCCCCGACCGCCAGAGCTGGCACTGCTTCGGGGCCTGCAGCACCGGCGGCGATGCCTTCTCCTTCGTGATGAAGAAGGAAGGCATCGGCTTCGGTGAAGCCCTGAGGATACTGGCGGACAGGGCCGGGGTGCCGCTGACCTTCAGGTCGGCGCACGAAGGCGAGACGGAGGCGGACAAGCTCAAGGGAATGAACGAGGCCGCGGCGGAGTACTACCACCACCTGCTCCGCCGCTCCGCGGCCGGCGAGAAGGCCCGGGCCTACCTGGCCGGCCGGGGCATCCCGGACAAGACCATAGCCCAGTTCCAGCTGGGCTACAGCCCTGACAGCTGGGACTCGCTGCGGCAGGAGATGCTCAGAAGGGGCTATCGGGAGACCGAGTTGGCCGCGGCCGGACTGCTGATCGAGAAGGAGCACCGGGGGGGCACGTACGACCGCTTCCGGAACCGGCTGATCTTCCCAATCCGGGACGTGAATGGCAGTGTGCTGGGCTTCGGGGCCCGGGCACTGGATGATTCCTTGCCCAAGTACCTCAACTCTCCACAGACGCTGGTCTTCGACAAGAGCAGCGTGCTCTACGGCATCGAGCAGGCCAAGTCCGCCGTCAGGAAGCAGGACTCAGCGGTCATCGTGGAGGGCTACGTCGATGCCATCGTGGCCCACCAGTACGGCTTCAGCAACGTGGTGGCTTCCCTGGGCACCGCCCTGACCGAGAGACAGGTGGGCCTGATCAAGAAGCTGACCAAGAACCTGGTCCTGGCCCTTGACGCCGATGCCGCCGGCGAGATGGCCACACTGAGGGGGATCGAGGTGGCCAGCCACACCTTCGACCAGAGGGTAATCCCTCTGCCCACGCCGGCGGGGCTGGTGAAATACGAGGACGTCCTTGACGCCGAGATCAGGGTCATGGTCCTGCCCGCGGGAAAGGATCCCGACGAGGTGATCAGGGAAGACCCCGGGGAGTGGCAGCGGCTGTTGGGCCAAGCATCGCCGGTGGTGGACTACACCTTTGAGCTGGTCATCTCCAGGGTAGACCCGAAGAGGATGCAGGACAAGTCCTCTGCCGTGGACAGACTGCTGCCCCTGATCGCCGGGATCAAGCACCCCGTCCGTCAGGCCCACTACCTGCAGAAGTTGGCCCGGGTGGTGGGGCTGGACGAGAGGGCTCTCGCCGCGGCCATGAAGCAACTCAGGCTCCCGCCCACGGACTTGAGGCGGGAAGCCGCTCCATCACGCCCGTCCCGGCTGGTCTCTCCGCTGTCCCAATCCGACCCGCTGGCGGAATACTGCCTCTTCCTGATCATCTCCCACCCCGATCTGAGTAGCCATGCCTCGGGTCTGTCGGCCGATCTCTTCGCCGGCCACAGCGAGAACCGGGAGCTGTTCCTTGCATGGCAGCAGTCCCATGATCTAGAATCGATGCGCCAACAACTGGATGTTGCCCTTCTAGAGCACCTGGACGCCATTCTGGCCAAGCCGGTTCCCCCATTGTGCGGCCAAGAGTTGGAGCGTGCCCTAGCGGAGTGCGTCCGCCGTCTGCGGGAGCGCTGGCTGAGGGAGATGAAGACCAGGGAGAAGATCCTGCTTTCGGAGACGGAGTCCGAGGGCAGCAGCGCCGACCTCGAGGAGATCCAACAATCGGCAGTGAAGCTCAATACTGAACTGGGAGAGGTTTTCCTCTATGCCAAACAAAGCAAAGGCCAAAGGCCGGGCTAGCACCAAGAAACCCCAGGGCAAGAAGACCGGGTCATCGGCTGAGGACAGTCAGAAACAGAAAGCCGTGTCGTCCGCCTCCCGCCCCAAGAGCGAGGAGAAGCCGGGGAAGGCTGGCAAAGCTGCGGCGGAAACGAAGCGCCCTCAGCAGAAGCGACCCAAAGCACGGCCCCGGGCCAAGGACTCCAAGCCGCCCAAGGACAAGGAGGCCGGCAAGGCCCCGGCCGCCGTCGAGCAACCGGCCGTGAAGAGGCCCAGAGGAAGGCCACGGACCAGGAGCCTCCCGGCGGCACAGGCCAAGGCCTCCAAACCGCCCAAGGACAGGAAGGCCGGCAAGGCCCCGGCCGCCGTTGAGCAGCCAGCCGTGAAGAGGCCCAGGGGAAGGCCCCGGACCAGGGGTGTCCAGGGCGCCGAGGGCAAGAAGCCGGCTCCAGGAGCCAGCTATGCCGGAGCTGAGCACTGGTCCCATGAGGGCATGGGCAGCGGCTACGAGCCAGAATCGGAGTCCATCGAGGATATCTATGCCATGCCCCCCGGAGAGGAAGCGGAGACCGGGCCGCAGCGTCCCGGAGAGATCACGCCGGGTGCAGTGGCCACCGCAAAGCCCGCCCAGCCAGCGGCGAAGATGGCCCTGGACGAACTGGAGGTGGCCGACGACCCGGTGCGGATGTACCTCCGTCAGATCGGCCGGGTGCCGCTGCTCACCGCGGATGAAGAGAAGGCCCTGGCCAGAGACAAGGAGGAGAAGGACTACGTCGGCGCCATCAGGGAGGAGCACTCCCGCAACACGGGCAGGCCAGCCTCGGCCATTGACATCGTCATAGTCCTGCTGCAACGGCTGGACAAGACCATCCCACTGCTCAAGGCCGTGGAGAAGCAGATCTCCCTCACCCCACAGAGCCGTTTGGAGAAGAGGATCTCCGCCCCTCAGTTGAGGGCCGCCCTGGACAGAGAGCTCAGCCCGGAACTGATAGAGAGCCTGTCTCAGTCACTGGAGGAGACCCCTCCCGCCATCGAGCAGTCCCTCAAGGACCTCTCGCTGGCCAGTTCGCTGTTGCCGCCGCAGGTCCTCCGCGCCATCGGGAAGAAATCGCTCGGCGAACTGAGCCGGCTGATCAGCGATCCGGACTTCCGCGAGGGGCTGGAGCCATACGAGGGCCAGATTCAGGCATATCTCAACAACCTCGCCTACAAAGGCAGGCTGGCCGAGGAGCGCCTGGTTGAAGCCAACCTGAGACTGGTGGTCAGCGTGGCCAAGAAGTACGCCGAGCGGGGGATGTCCTTCCTGGACGTGATCCAGGAGGGCAATATCGGCCTGCTCCGGGCAGTGGAGAAGTTCGACTACCGCCGGGGCTACAAGTTCAGCACCTATGCCACGTGGTGGATCCGCCAGTCCATCACCCGGGCCATCGCCGACCAGGCGCGGACCATCCGCATACCGGTCCACATGGTGGAGACCATCACCAAGCTGTACCGGACCACCCGCCGTCTGGCTCAGGAATTCGGCCGGGAGCCCACCATCGAGGAGATCAGCGCCGAGATGGAGATACCCCCGGAGAAGGTAGAGGAGATCATGAAGATCTCCCAGGAGCCGATCTCTCTGGAGACCCCCATCGGAGAGGAAGAGGACAGCCATCTGGGGGACTTCATCGAGGACCGCAAGATCATGTCCCCGGTGGATACCGCCTCCTATGAGCTGCTCAAGGACCAGATAACCGAGGTCCTGGATACGCTCACCCCGAGGGAACAGAGGGTGCTCCGGCTGAGGTTCGGACTGGAGGACGGACGGGCCCGCACCCTGGAAGAGGTGGGCAAGGAGTTCAAGGTCACCCGGGAGCGGATCCGGCAGATCGAGGCCAAGGCGCTGCGCAAGCTGCGTCATCCCACCCGGAGCCGGAGACTCAAGGACTACCTCGAATAGCCGGCGCCCCGCGACCGGCTCATGTCAACCGGACCCGGGCGGCCACAGGGGGTATGGCTGTGCAACCGGGCGGGTGGTGGCGAAACCTTCAGTTGGACTACTTCAGGTTGGCCAGCAGCCTCTTGGCCTTGCTGGGATCGAGCTGCTTCATCATCTTCTGCACCTGGCGGAACTGGTTCAGGAGCTGGTTGACGTCCTGAGGGGTGGTGCCACTCCCCCGGGCGATGCGCCGGCGCCGGCTGCCGTCGATGATCTCAGGATGGCGGCGCTCGTCCCTGGTCATGGACAGGATTATGGCTTCCACCTTCTTCATCCGCTGCTCGTCCATTCCCTCGGGCAGGCGGCGGGAGAGCGCTGACAGCCCCGGGACCATCTCCATCAGGTGGGTGAGCGAGCCCATCTTCTTCACCTGGCGCAGCTGGTCCAGGAAATCCTCCAGATCGAAGGTGGCCGTGCGCAGCTTCTTCTCCATGTCCTTGGCCCACTTCTCATCGACCGTCTTCTCCACCTTCTCAATCAGGGTGAGCATGTCACCCATGCCCAGGATGCGGGAAGACATGCGGTCGGGGTAGAAGGCCTCCAGGGCGTCGACCTTCTCCCCTGTTCCGATGAACTTGATGGGCACTCCGGTGACCGTCCTCACGGAGAGGGCCGCGCCTCCCCGGGCATCGCCGTCCATCTTGGTCATGATCAGTCCGGTCAGTCCCACGTTGGTGTTGAACTCCTCGGCCACCCGCACCGCCTCCTGTCCGGTCATGGCGTCGACCACCAGGAGCACCTCCGAAGGCTGGAGCACCTTCTTCACATCCACCACTTCCTTCATCAGCGCCTCATCGATGTGGAGGCGGCCCTGGGTATCCACCACCACCCAGGTGGCCGCCAGCTCCCGGGCCCGATCAAGGGCATGACTGCAGATCTTCACCGGCGATGCTTTCTGGTCCTCGGCGTAGACAGGCAGGTCAAGCTGCCGGCCCAGAACGACAAGCTGCTCTATGGCTGCCGGCCGGCGGGTATCGGCCGCCACCAGCAGGGGACGCTGCCCGGAGCGCCTCAGGTGCAGTCCCAGCTTGGCCGCCGTGGTCGTCTTGCCGCTGCCCTGCAGTCCGACCAGCATCAGGACAGAGGGGGGATGTCCGGCGGGGGTGAGCGTGCTCTGTCCGCCGCCGAGGATGGCGGTGAGCTCCTCATGAACGATCTTGACCACCTGCTGCGTCGGGGTGAGGCTCTGGAGGACCTGGCCGGTGAGCACCCGCTCCCTCACCTTGGCGGTGAACTCCTTGACCACCTTCAGGTTGACGTCCGCCTCCAGGAGGGCCAGCCTCACCTGGCGCATGGCCTCATCAACGTCCTTCTCGGTGAGCCCGCCCTTGCCGCTCAGCTTCTTGAAGACCTGGCCGATCTTTTCCGAGAGAAGCTCAAACATCCCTGTCTTCTTCCATGCCCGAGACCCTGCGAAGAGCCGAAGGCAAGTATCATTTTATCTGCGGGAAGGTCAAAAGAGAAGCTGATGGTGAGGATAGTGGTGGCGCCTGATCCGGGGGTTGGGCCGGTTCCCTACATGGCCAGGCTGCAGACGCCTGACTCCAGGCGCTTGATGAGATGCCGGGTGGTCATCCGCTCGGCTATGTCCCTCACATCTTCCGGCATGTTCTGGTGGGGGAAGAGCATGACCAGCTCGCCCGACCGGCCGGAGACGCACGCCTGGGGCTGGCCCATCATGCAGACGAAGGCCCCGGCCAACTCATCCTCAAGATCAACCGCCTGGCCGTCGGCCTTGGGCCAGATATGGACCAGGGTCTTGCCGTCGAGGGCCAGATCTACGCTGCAGCGCATGACTCGCCCCCCGCAGATCTAGAGACAGCCAGCTGTTCTGACAAATACACGTAAGCGATCTCCCTCAGGACATCTCATTGCCGCCGCAGTTAGGATCAGGCGATCATGGCGGGGTATCGGCAGCCACAGATCAGGCCAACAACGTGGCGACAACCGGATGGTATAATATTGTAGGGGCTGGTGGTTTACCCTCCTTTGCAGTGGCATCTCCTGCCATACCCACCAGCCCTCTCCCCGCACTCTGCTTTCTTCGGCTGCCCGCTTGATTGTGTAGCACACACTCTCAAGCGTTGTCAACGCAGAATTGAGCGTGACGCGTGCGTCAGGCCAATAATGACACGAAAATGTAACACTTCGGAGCACTTCGCGGTGCGGCCTGCGGCTGCCCCTTTCCCAAGCAAAGCCACGCCGACCCCTAGGATCGGAGTGAGCCCGGGTCTAGTAGATGCGCTTCTTCAGCTCATCGGGGCGGAGGATGACGATGCGCTTCTTCTCAAGGGAGATCAGCCCGCTATCCTGAAACAGGCCGAGCTGCCTGTTCATGGCCACCCGACTGACACCCACGGCGGCAGCCAGGTCCTGCTGGGTCAGCTGGAGGTCTATCTCAGTGCCGCCGGCGCTCTTGATGCCGTGCTTCTCAGCCAGTTCCAACAGCCGCTTGGCCAGCCGGGCCGGCAGGTCCAGGAACATGGCGTCCTCCAGCAGATGGCTGGTCTTCCGCCAGCCGGTGGCCACGGAGGCCAGGATGGCCCTGACCATATCGGCATTGGCGGTCAAGATGCCCAGGAAGTCATCCCGGTTCAACGTCAGCGTCTGGGTAGCCTCCATGGCAACGGCGCCGGCGGAGCGGGGCTTCCCATCCAGCAGGGCGATCTCTCCGAAGGAGTCGCCGGCGGTGAGCAAGGCCATGATGATCTCCTCCCCCTCGGGAGACGAGGTGGCGATCTTCACCTGGCCGCTCTTGACGATGTGCAGGTCGGACCCGGGGTCATCCTGATGGAAGATGACCTCACCCCGACGGTAGCTGCGGGTCTTCAGCTTGGCCGCCAGCTCAGCCAGATGATCAGCCTTCAAAGAGGCGAACAGTGGAACCTTGGCCAGGAACGCTGCGTCTTCCATCTCATCAAACCTCAATATAGCGGGTCATCCCGCCGCATTCACTGCTCCAACTTCCTGATGGCATCGCGACTCATGGCCAACCAGAAATCCATGCCCATCTCTTCGGCCATCGCCCGGGCGGTGGTCAGCAGTTCCAGGGCCTTGCCCCGCTGACCGCTGCCGGCATAGTGCCGTCCCAGGAGCAGCCGTCCCATGCAGGAGAATGCCCGAGCCTCGATCTCCTCTTCGATAGCGATCCCCTTCAGAATGTACTCCTCCGCCCTGGCGTTCTCCGAGGGTCTAGCTGCGCCTAGAACCCCTCCCAAGACAAGCCATGAAAAGCCCTCATAGGCTCTCTCGGCATTCCGTTGAGCCAGCCTTACAGCCTCCTCCGCGCAGTGTTGAGCGCTCACCAAGTCCCCCGAGAGGAAATGCATCATTCCCAGGAAGGCATACGGTACAGATTGGTAGAAGGACATGCCCGCATCAGTGTTGATCTCGATGGCCCGCTCCAGATGCCGTCTAGCCGCCTTCATGTCTCCGAGATAGACGTGTGCCATGCCCAGTCCGCTGTGAGTGCAAGCGGACATGTAGACGAACTGTGTCGCCTCACAATGCTGGATGGCATCTCGGAGGTGCTCCAGAGCGCGCACCGCGTCACCTTTCAAAGTGAACATGACACCGTATGCCACTTCGACGATGGTCAGGCCATAGCGGTTGTCTATCCTGCGCACGAAGCGGAGGGATTTCTCGCAACGCTCCTCCGCTTCCCTGAAATTGCCCATGTAGCCCATGGCCATGCCCTGCATGGCCAGAAGAACAGAATATGTGTTGAATGGCCGGCCGAAGTAGTCGGCTTCCCTGTGCACCCTCTCCAGCACGGCAATGCACCTGTCAGCCACTTCGACTGCCTTCCGAGCCTGGCCCAGGTTGGCAGCACACTGCACCAGTTCCCAGCCGCTGGCCACCAGCAAGTCCAGATCGCCCCTATCCTCCCCTTGCCGGAAGGCGGTTTCGGCACAAGCGAGGCCTTCCACTGCCCGCCCCTTGGCCGCATAACAGCAGCTCAGGATGGTCTGGAAGTTCGCCCGGCTCTTCTCATCCCCCAACTCCTTTGACAGCCGCTCCCCCTCCTGCAGGATCTCAAGGGAATCACCGGGGAATCCCAGGCCGAACAAGGGGAAGTCCATGAGAAGACGGATTTCCACGCTGGCCTTCCTGTTCTGCTCGGTTGCCGGCATCTGGTCCAGGACGCCGAGGGCCTGTTTGTAGTAGCCCAGGGCTTCCCTGAGGGAGAAGCTGAGTGAAGCCTTCTGTCCGGAGAGCTTCAGGTAGTGGAGGGCCTTCTCCCAGCTCTCGGCCAGGAGGTAGTGATGCGCCAGCATCTCGTAGAACTCGTCCAGTCTGTCGGCGTAGATCTCCTCGATGGCCTTGCCGATCCTCTCGTGGATATCCCTCCGCCTCTTGACAAGCAGGGAGTTGTAGGCTACCTCCTGAGTCAAAGCATGCTTGAAGACATATTCCAGCTCGGGGAAGAGGCTCTTCTCGTAAATGAACTCCAGGCCCTGCAGATTGACCAGGTAGGACTTCAGTTCCTCCCTCATGCCGGTGATGGTCTGGAGGATGCGGAAGGCGAAGTCCCTGCCGATGACGGAAGCCACCTGCATGGTCCGCTTCAGGTTGTCCTCCAGTCGGTCCATGCGGGCCGCGATGATACCCTGGATGGTGCCGGGAATGGGTATCTCGGAGGCCTTCCGGGTCAGCACATAGCGGTGATCCTTCCTCTCAATGGACCCGTTCTCCAGCAGGGCATGGGTGAACTCCTCCATGAACAGTGGATTGCCGGCAGCGGTGGTCAGGATGAGGTTCTTCAATTCAGGGGCGACCTCTCCCTCCTCCAGGATGAACTGCACCAGCTCGGCGCTGGAGGTGAGGGACAGTTGATCCACCCCTATCTGGCGGTAGTAGGACTTGCTGGCCCACTGGTGGGTGTACTCCGGCCGGTAGAGCAGCAGGAGAAGGATGGGGGTATTGGCCAGGAAACCGATGAGGTATCCCAGGAACTCCTCGGAGGTCTTGTCTATCCAGTGCAGGTCCTCGATGGCCAGGACAAGCGGCTTGTTCTGGCTTTCACGGATGAGCATGTCCCTGATGGCCTCGAAGACCTTCATCCTCTTCAGAGGGGCATCCAGCCTGCGGTAGGCCTCGTCCTCTGCATCTAGGGAGAGGATGTCCTGCAGGGGCGGCAGGGCATCCCTGAGTTTCTCATCAAGCTGCACCGTCTTCTCGGCCATCTTCTTCTTGATGAGGTACTCGCGGTCGCCTTCCTCTATGCCAAAGTAGGCCCTGAGGACGTCCAGGAAGGGCAGATAGGGCATTGAGCCGCCATAGTGCAGACAACGGCCTTGGAGGAAGGTGAATTCTCCTTCGGGCAACGACCGCTTCAGTTCCAGGAGCAGTCTGGACTTGCCCACCCCGGCCTCTCCCACCAGTGCCACGATCTGTCCGGAGCCTGCCTTCGATTTCTCGAAGGCCTCTTTCAGGGTGGCCATCTCTCTGTCGCGCCCAACGAAGCGGGTGAGTCCGCGGAGGACCGAGGCTTCGATGCGGGTGGCCACTTCGGTGGCTCCCAGCAATTCGTGGGCTTCTGTCAGCCCCTCTTTGCCCTTCACCGCCTTCCTGCCCAGAGCTTTGAATCTGAAGAAGTCCCGGGCCATCTTGTAGGTGTCCGGGCCTGCCAGGATGGTCCCCGGCTCGGCCATTGCCTGCATCCTCGAGGCCAGGTTGGTGGTGTCACCCTGGGCGGTGTAGTCCATCCTCAGGTCATTGCCAATCGACCCCACTATCACCGGCCCGGAGTTGAGGCCTATCCTCATCTTGAACTCTGCCCCACAGTCCCTCTTGACCTTCTCTCCATATGTTTCCAGGGCTTTCTGGATGGCCAGGGCAGCATGACAGGCCCTCTGGCCATGGTCTTCATGGGATACCGGGGCTCCAAAGAGGGCCATGACCCCATCTCCAGTGAATTGGTTGATCGTCCCTTCATATCTGTGGATCTCGTCCATTAGTATCTGGAAGCAGCCGTCCATGATCTGATGGCATTCTTCTGAGTCCAATTTCCCCGACATGGCGGTGTAGTTGGCCACGTCGGCAAAGAGCACCGTGACCAGCTTCCTCTCTCCCTCCAGAGAGCTGCGGTCTTTGAGTATCTTGTCCGCCAGAAACTTGGGGGTGTAGCTCTGGGGTTTGGTGTAGTCGATGGCGATAGCCGTTCTGGGCTTGCTCAGGTCGTGACCACACTGATCGCAGAATCTGGCCCTCTGCCCTACCTCAGCCTCACAACTGGGGCAGGTGAGAGCAAGCGGGGCACCGCACTGATCGCAGAACCTGGCGCCTTGCCTATTGTCAGCCTGGCATTTGGGGCATCTCATGCGGTCACCCCCTGACCGGAAGTGGATGAGGAACCCTCGACTGGGATGATATCACAAACCAGGTGTCTGAACCAAAGCACCACCCTGCACGGCCGCCGGGGTGTAATCAGGTTTACAGTCGCGGTGTAGCCCACTTGATAACACCTTGGCCCTCACAGGGTCTACCATGAAGCCAGACAACAAGAGGAGGCATGAAATGGAAAACAGAAATGAGATCAACGCCCTGGTGGTCTTCCTGATGGGACTGGGAATCCTGGTGGTCACCCTGGGACTCTGCACCGATATCTACAGCGTCCAGCTGGGCTTCATCGGTCTGGTGGCCTCCTGGGTGGTGGCCATCACCCTAAGGGTCTACCACACCGGCACAGCCAATGACACCGACTTCTGGGCATACAGCTAAGGCTTGAGGATCGAGAAGGGAAGGAGGCAAGGAAAATGGCAAGAGAGATGAGAGAAGCGGGACCCCTGGCAGTGATGCTCTACCCTATCATCGCCATCGGCACCCTGGGCCGTGGCCTGCTCCGGCTGATCTGCGGACCCTGCGACGACTGCCAAGAGTATGAGTACCAGTTCTAGACACATCAAGAAAGGCGCCCCCCTTTCTGAACGATAGACCCCCCGAATCGGGGGGTTCATCGTTTTGCATCTCTGACAGACAACCCCCGAGGAGTATCTGCGTCCGACTGCATCGCCGGCATACCTGAACCAGCCTACTGGACGTGCCGGCCCAAATCCCCGGGGCGGAGTATGGTGATGCGTTCCTCGTCGGCGGATATGTCGGGCGGTAGTACGGCTGCCTGCCTACTTTCGACAGCTATGAGTCCGCTGTCGCTCAGGACACGGAGGTGCCTCTTCAGGGTGGCAGGGCTCACCCCGAGAGCAGCAGCCAGATCATTGTGTGTCAGGTGCAAGTCTATCTCGATGCCCTTCTCGGTCTTGAGACCATGCTTCTCGGCCAACTGCAGCAGGCGCTTGCCCAGCCGACCGGGAATGTCCAGAAACATGGCATCCTCCAACAGGTGGCTGGTCCTTCGCCAACCAGCTGCCAGAGAGGCCAGCACTATGCCCATCATTCCCGGATTCCTGCTCATGACGTTCAGGAAGTCCGCGCGATTGAGTGTCACGGTCTGCGTATTGTCCATGGCCATGGCACTGGCGGAGCGAGGCTGGCCATCCAGGAGAGATATCTCTCCGAATGAATCTCCGGGGGTCAAGATGGCCATGATGATCTCTTCTCCCTCCACAGACGTGGCGCTGATCTTCACCTGACCACTCCTGATGATGTGCACATCAGATGCGGGATCATTCTGCCAGAAGATGACCTCACCCCGGCGGTAGTTGCGGGTCTTCAGCTTGGCGGCAAGTTCGGCCAGATGATCGGCCTTCAGCGAGGCGAACAGGGGGACCTTGGCCAGGAATGCTGTGTCTTCCATCTCGTCAAACCACTGCGCGGCAGGTCAGTCATATCTGGAGGAGCGCCCGTAGTAGACCCGGAGTGTGATAGCCACTACCCAGGAAGCCACCAGTCCCACGAATCCGACCTTGTAGCTGTAGAGATCGGTGAGGGGACCGAAGACCTGGAGGACAAGGCCCAGACCCAGCAGGAATACTACCGTAGCATCTCTGGCACCGCGGCGATGGTAGACCAGAAACGAGATGGCCACAACCACGGCAGCGAGCAACCCAAGGAAGCCCGCCTTGTAGCTGTAGAGATCGGTGAGGAGACCTATCACCTGGATCAGGACACCAATGCCGATGAGGAATACGGTGACGGCGGCTACTGCGCGATTCTGGCCACCCATGGTGTGCCTCCTTTCAGGCTCCACTCCCTACGCCGGCCTGCCAGTGGGCAGGTCGTCATAGGTTAGTGGACGCACAAGATCGGATGAAACAGGAACTCCCCAGATTGTAGCCCTCGGAGGTTCGCTTGTGAAGTGGCTGTCGAGTCCCCCGGGGGAGGGCAACTTCAGCCCGGGAGTGCAATCAAGTTTACAGTCGCGGTGTAGCCCACTTGATAACACCTTGCCCCTCAGAGGGCTTACCATCAAGTCAGACAACAAAAGGAGGTGCGAAATGAGAAGCAACAGAAACGAGATCAACGCCCTGGTGGTCTTCCTGATGGGACTGGGAATCCTGGTGGTCACCCTGGGACTCTGCACCGATGTCTACAGCGTCCAACTGGGCTTCATCGGCCTGGTGGCCTCCTGGGTAGTGGCCATCACCCTAAGGGTCTACCACACCGGCACTGCCAACGACAACGACTTCTGGGCGTACAGCTAGGGCTTGAGGATGGAGAGAGGAAGGAGGCAAGGAAAATGGCAAGAGATGAAATGAGAGAAGCGGGACCCCTGGCAGTGATGCTCTACCCTATCATCGCCATCGGTACCCTGGGCCGTGGCCTGCTCCGGCTGATCTGCGGACCCTGCGACGACTCCCCAGAGTATGAGTATCAGTTCTAGACACAAGAAGAAAGGTACCCCCCTTTCTGAACGATGAACCCCCCGAATCGGGGGGTTCATCGTTTCTTGGGTTGACACACCTCAAAGTGACATGATACTATCTGAACAGATATGCACTGAAGAGATACGCATAGACGGCGGCCAGCCAGAGGCGCACGCCACTATGGGACACCTGACCTCAAAGAGCTACCGCGAGTTGCAGGCCCGACTGGATCAGGCGCCGCAGGGTGCCCCTCCCTCCGAGACCCTGTTCAGGATATTGGGGGTCCTGTTCAGCGAGGAGGAGGCCAGGCTGGTCTCGGTGCTGCCCATCAACTTCTTCACCGTCCGGGAGGCCGCCCGGCTGTGGCGGAAGACGGAGGATGAAGCCAGGGCGGCGCTGGACAGACTGGCCGACAAGGGCATCCTCTTTGACCTCGCCATCGGGCAAACCCAGGCCTACATACTCACTGCCCCCATGGCGGGCTTCTTCGAGTTCAGCCTGATGCGGCTAGACGACCGGTTTGACAAGAAGGTTCTCTCTGAACTCTACCACCAGTACGTCAACACCGAGGAGGACTTCATCCGCTCCGTGTTCTCCATTGAGCCCAGCATACTGCGGACTTTCATACATGAAGGGACAATCGCGGAGGGGGACGCCGTCGTTGTTCTGGACTACGAGCGGGCCACCCGGATCATCGACACGGCCACGTGTGTCACCGTGGGCATCTGCTACTGCCGCCACAAGATGGAGCACATGGGCCGGCCCTGCAACAACCCCCAGGAGGTCTGCCTGACCTTCAACAGCGCTGCGGAGACCCTCTCCAAGCACAGGATAGCCCGGGAGATCGGCAAGGCAGAGGCGCACCGCATTCTGAAGCAGTGCGTCGATCTGGGCCTGGTGCAACTGGGCGACAACGTGCAGCAAGGGGTGAACTGGATCTGCAACTGCTGCTCCTGCTGCTGCGAAGGACTGCTGGCCTACCGGAGGCTGGGCTGCAATACCAGGATCACCACCAACTTCGTCTCCGCGGACGGAGGCACTGAATGCACGGCCTGCGGCACCTGCGTGAAGAGCTGCCCCGTCGAGGCCATCACTCTGCGCGAAGGGGGGAACGGGGACGACCGCGCTGTGGTCGACGCCGACCGGTGCATCGGCTGCGGTGTCTGCGTCAGGTTCTGCCCCGCAGGGAGCAGGGTCATGGAAAGAAGGAAGGAGACGGCGTTCGTGCCCAAAGACACCTTTGAGCGCATCGTGACCAGCGCCATCAGCACAGGGAAGCTGCACAATCTGCTCTTCGACAACCGCACCCTGTGGACGGACAACATGCTGCGCCGTCTGCTGGGGGTATTCCTGTCTCCCCGGCTGTCCCAGACCGTGCTGTCCCGGAATGGGATCCGGTCGAGATTCATAGAACGGCTGATCAGATGGCGGCGCTACGCCCTGGTCAACGAGCTGGTCAACAGCGGGCGGAAGCCGGACTACTCGCATCCGGAACTGCGGAGAAGGCCGCTCCCCGGAGCAGGCGGCTAGAGACGGGGCCGGCGGTCACAGCCCCAGATCGGCGGCGATGCCTTTCATGGCCTCCAGGCCCAGGCTGACGAACTCATCCAGACCCAGGCCGATCTGCTGGCAGGAGGCGATGGCCTCCCGGTTGGCCCCGGCGGCGAAGCGCTTCTCCTTGAACCGCTTCATCAGGGATTCGCCGGTCAGTCCCGCCAGGCTCTTCTCGGGACGAATCAGCGCCCCCGCTGTGATCAGTCCGGTGAGGGGGTCCACGCAGAACAGGGCCCTGTCGAGAAGGGTCTCGCAGGCTATGCCGTGGGCTTCGTTGTGGCAGAGGATGGCATGGCACATGGACTCCGAAGCGCCCATCTCGCGGGCCAGCTCCGCACCGACCCTGCTGTGCTGCCGGGGATCTTGTCCGGTCAACTCCACATCGATGTCGTGGAGGAGTCCGGTCAGTCCCCACTCCTGCTCATCCTGGCCGAGCCTCCGGGCCAGGGCAGCCATGATGGCCTCGGTGGCCAGCATGTGCTTGATGAGGTTGGCATTGCGGACCCTGGCCTGGATGGAACCGACGGCGACTTCCCTGTCCATAGAACCAGCGGCGTTCCAGCCCCCGTCTAGCCCTTGCTTCTCTGCAGCAGGGGAATGCGGGGGATGAGCCTGGTCCACTCCCTCCGTTCCCAGACCACCAAGAGCTGGCTGGCGATGAAGATGGAGCTATAGGCGCCGGCAACGACGCCGACGAGCAGGGCCACCAGGAAGCTGCGGATGGGGCCGCCCACGAAGAGGTAGACCGCGAGGATGGCCAGCACGGTGGTGAAGGTGGTGTTGAGGGAGCGGGTGAGGGTCTCGTTGATGCTGAGATTCACCGTGTGCTCGAATTCAGCCGTGGCATCCCTGGCCGAGTTCTCCCGCACCCGGTCCAGGACTACTATGGCGTCGTTGACGCTGTAGCCGATGACCGCCAGGATGGCGGTGACGAACATGGGGTCGATCTCCCAGTCAAGCGTTCTTCCCAGGATGGAGAAGATCCCCAGCACCGCCCCGATATTGAACAGCAGGGCGATCACCGCCCCGGCGCCATAGCGCAGGGAACCGGCCACCTTGCGGAAGGCCCAGGTGATGTAGATGAGCATGGCCACTGCGGCCACGCCCATGGCGATGGCGGCATTGCGGGTCGTCTCCGAGGCCACGATGGGCGAGACGGAGTAGAAGTCGCGCACCACCCCCACCCCTTCCAGCTCGCTTCTGACCTGGGCCTCGTCCATCTCCCCCATCCGGATGAAGTAGTCGCCGTCGCCGAGCACCTGAACGATGGCTCGTTCCTGGCCCAGGTTGGCCAGGTTCTCTCTGACCTGATCAGTGGTCAGAGTCTCCCCCTCCTTGGGCCCCAGGGTCACGGAGATGCCGCCCTTGAAGTCGATGCCCGCCTTCAGCCCCCCGGGCAGGAGCGCCGAGACGAGGCTGGCGATGGCGATGATCAGCGAGATGAGGAGGAACCAGTGCCTCCTGGCCACGAAGTCAAACACTTCTGGCCTCCGCACCGAGAAGGAGTGCCCGCCGGGCGGCTTTGACGCCGGCCAGGGCTACCAGAAGGGTCCGGGTGACCACAAGGGCAGTGAACATGCTGATGGCCACGCCGAAGAACAGGGTGAGGGCGAAGCCCATCACGGTTGAGCTGTCCACGATGCTGCTGCCAAACCAATAGAGGATGCCGCAGGCGATGAAGGTGGTGATGTTGCTGTCTCTGATGGCCGGCCAGGCCCGGCTGAAGCCGGTATCGACAGCCGCTTTGAGGGTTCGTCCCGCCCGCAGTTCCTCCTTCATACGCTCGAAGATGAGCACGTTGGCGTCCACGGCCATGCCCAGGGAGACAATGAAGCCGGCCAGTCCGGCCAGGCTGAGGGTCACCGGGACAGCCTTGTAGATGGCCAGGACCATGGCCAGATAGATCAGGAGCGCCAGGCCGGCCACTAGCCCGGGCAGACGGTAGTAGAGCATCATGAACAGAATGATCAGTCCCAGGGCGATCACCCCCGCCAGGACGGCCCGGTCCACGAACTCCTCGCCCAGCGTGGCCGACACCTCTTTGCTGTACAGGGTCTCCAGGGGCACCGGAAGAGCACCCGAGTCGAGGCGGATGGCCAGCAGCCTGGCTTCCTTCGGGGTGAAGTCTCCTTCGATGACGGCGCTGCCCTCGTACTTCGACTGCTGAATGGTGGGGCTGGAGATCAGCTCCATGTCCACGAAGATGCCCAGTTCCTTCAGCACGCCCGACCTGGGATAGAGCCGCGCGGCTATCTGGTCGAATATCTTGGCCCCCTCGCCATTCCATTCGATGCCGACCTTGACCTCAGTTATGCCGGTCTGCGTCTGGTCATACTGCGGGACGGCCTTGGTGAGGTAGGCTCCGGTCAGCGGTATGTCTTCGTCACCCACCGCAGGGATCCAGGAATATGACTGCTTCAACTCGTCATCCAGCGCCGTCGGGTCGACCGGGTCGCCGTTGATGTCTGTCCACTGGAGGCCGCCCTCTGTCTTGGTCAGGATGACCACGGGCATCTGGCTCTCATCTGTGGTCGCCGGGAAGGCGAAGATGCGGGTGCCGGCCACGTCGCCGTTGTAGAAATCGCTGCGGTTGTCGCTGAGGTAGTCGTCGAGGGTAGCCGGCGTGCTGCCGGTCTTGACCTCCACCTCTCTGAACTCCAGGAAGGCGGTCTCCTCGATGAGGGACCGGGCTTCGTCAAGGTCGGTGATCCCGGGCAACTGGATGACGATGCGTTCGACGCCCTGTCTCTGGATGACGGGTTCCACAACGCCGTAGCGGTTGATGCGGGACTCAATGCTCTTGGCGGCCCCGTCCATCTTGAAGTCCTTCTCATCGTCGGACACGTTGTCTGAGAACTGGCCCCGATAGACCAGGTGGGTGCCTCCCTTGAGGTCCAGGCCCAGGCGCAGTCCCAGATGGTCCATGTCCCGGCCCAGAGCGGAGCTGCCGCTGGTGGTCAGCACCCAGATGGAGGTGCCCAGCAGGGCCACGATCAAGAGCAGCAGCCAGCCATTGCGGCTCAGTCTGGGCCCTTTCCTGACCGGTCGGCGCTGCATCATGAGGCTACCCAGGGGCTCCTGTTTCTGTGCTCATTCGTGACTTGGCGCAAATCGCGTCTATCATACCACTTTCCCATCCGTTTGTCCCTGCGTCAGATAGCTACGGACGAAGTCCAGGGCGGCTTCCCTGGTGTCGATCTCGCCGGCCCCCTGGGCTTCCCGGACGGCGTCAAGGATCTGTCCGATTCGGGAGCCGGGCTTCAGGCCGAAGACCCGCATCACATCGTGGCCGTCGATCAGCTTCGGCGGCGACACGATGGTCGCCTCCTCCTCGCGCTGCGTCAGGATGTAGTCCACCAGCCGGCAGTGCTGCTGCCACTGCTCCAGGTCCGTGACCGGGCCCTGAGTGGCCAGGAAGTCGGCCAGGCTGAGGAACATGATATCTATGCTGACCTCCCCGGTGTCGCGGAAGTAGCGGTAGATGGCCCGGCGGGTAGGCAGGCCGTCGCCCATCTGCCACAGTCTGAGGTGGGCCTCGATCATCTTCTGCACCATGCGGATCTCCCGCGTGCCGAATCTCAGCCGGCGGAGGATCTCGCCGCCGACCACCGCCCCCTCCTTGGTATGTCCAAAGAAGCGGGCCCGGCCATCGGGCTCCATGGTCTTGGTCTGGGGCTTGGCGATGTCATGCAGAAGTGCAGCCAGCTTGGCCACGGCAGCCCTGGTCAGTCCGTGGGAGATCTCCTCCTCAGGCCGGCTGCCGGCGTAGAGCCGTGGAGGAACTTGGCCCAGGATGTCCCCCCTGCCGCTCCTGCCCAGCAGGCCCTCCAGGGCAGCCACGGTTTCCATGGAGTGCCGGAAGACGTCCCAGTAGTGCTCCCGGGGTTGCTCCACGCCCTTCGCGGCGGCCAGCTCGGGCACAATCTCCGTCAGCAGTCCCAGCCGGTCCAGGTAGGTCAGGAAGCGGGCCGAGTCGGAGACGGCCAGTATGCGGCAGAGCTCTTCCTTCAGTCGCTCGCCGGCGACCTGACGGACCAGCCGGCACTGCCCCCGGAGCAAGGCTTCGCTGCCGGCCTCGATGGTGAACCCGTACTCCGCAGCCAGCCTGACGGCCCGGACCAGGCGAACAGGGTCGGCCTCAAAGACGGCATCGCTGACCGCCCTGATCAGGCGCCCCTTCAGATCCTCGGCCCCGTGGAAGGGGTCGATCAGGGGAAGCGGCTCTCCGCTGTCTGCCCGGGCCAGATCAACGGCCATGGCATCCACGGTGAAATCGCGACGGGCCAGATCGGCACTGATGTCCCCGGCGATGGTGGAGAGATCGAAATGCCACTGGAAGCCCTCCTCGGCATCCCCCTCCGGCAGGAGCACCCTGGCTATGCCATTGGCTTCGTCGAGGAGGACGTACTTCCCGTGCAGGGCATCGGCCAGCTTCCGGGCCACCTGGGGGGCGTCGGCCAGCACGGCGATATCCGCATCGCGGGTGGGGCGACCCAGCAGCGTGTCCCGGAGATACCCGCCGACGAGATAGGCGCTGACATCCTCCTGAACGAGGAAACCAACCACCCTGCGCAGGAGGGAGGGCCCCTCCAGCCCCAGCGAGATCCCGGTCACAGGCCCTGCTCTTCTTCGGCCTCGATCCCGTGCAGCTTGTCGGGGCTCTCCAGGTGGTCCAGATAGAGCACCCCGTTGAGATGGTCCAGCTCATGTTCCAGCGCCTGAGCCAGGAGTTCCGTTCCCTTGACCCGGAACTCCTTCCCCCGACGATCTCGGGCCTTGACGGTCACGGCGACGGACCGGGTGATCTCCCCCTGGTAGCCCGGCACGCTGAGGCAGCCCTCCAGGACCGTCCGTTCGCCCGACCGCTTGACCATCTCGGGATTGACCATGACCACCGGCTCTTCATCGGGGAGGCCGATGACCACGATGCGCAGCGACACCCCCACCTGCGGCGCCGCCAGTCCCACGCCCGAGACAGCCGGCATGGTCTCCAGCATGTCGTCGATCAGCTTCTGCACCGAACCATCCAGGCTGGTGACCCGTTTGGCCCTGCGGCGCAGCACGGGATCCGGGACGCAACGCACCGGTAGAACCGCCATTCAGAGAACCTCCGCGGGGATCATGTCGCTCCACGATGATTATAGGCCTGCCGTGGGGCGGCCGTAAAACGGCCCTCGGCCCGGTGCCGGGCTGGCTCAGAGGAGGACTATGGGGTCCACGTCGACCACCCAGCCCGGCGGCAGGGCCAGGTCGGCCAGCAGGCGGACGGGCTCAGCACCGCGCAGGATGATCTGCCAGCGGTACCGGCCGCGCAGCCTGCCGAAGAACATCGGCGAAGGGCCGATCAGGTCCGTGTCCTCGCCCATGGCATCCCGCCTCTCCGCGAGCTGCCGGTGCACCTTCTCGGCACCACGCCGGCAGGCCACGGCGTTGCTGTGGGAGTAGACCAGGGAGACCAGCCGGCTGAAGGGAGGGTTCCTCAGCTCCCGGCGGTAGCCGATCTCCTGATCATAGAAGGCCCCATAGTCGTGCCTGGCGCCGCAGGCCACGGCATAGTGGTCGGGGGTGTAGGTCTGGACGACCACCCGTCCCGGCCTCGAGCCGCGACCCGCCCGTCCGGCGACCTGGCTGAGAAGCTGAAAGGTGCGCTCGCCGGCGCGGATGTCGGGCAGGTGAAGGGCGGTGTCGGCGGAGACGACCCCCACCAGGGTGACCAGTGGCAGGTCCAGCCCCTTGGCGATCATCTGCGTCCCCACCAGGACATCCGCCTCATGGGCCAGAAAGGAATTGAGGATCTTCTCGTGGGCGTCCTTGCCTTTGGTGACGTCCCGGTCCCAGCGCAGCACCCTGGCCTGGGGGTAGGCCACGGCCAGCTCCTCCACCACCCTCTGTATGCCGACCCCCAGGAACCTGATCCGCCGACTGCGGCAGTTGGGGCAGGTCGCAGGGGTCTTCTTCCCGTAGCCGCACTGGTGGCAGACCAGGGTGTCCTCCGCCCCGTGATAGGTCAGGGCCAGATCGCAGCGGTGGCACTTCAGGGCGAACCCGCAGTCCCGGCACTGGACGAAGGTGGCCGTGCCCCGGCGGTTGAGGAAGAGGATGATCTGGTCGCCATCAGTCAGGGTTTCGGCGATGGCCCGGCGCAGCGGCCGGCTGAAGATGCTCCGGTTCCCGGCCTTGAGCTCCTGGCGCATGTCGACCACCTCCACCTGAGGCAGGGAGGTGTCCCCTCTGACGGTGATCCGGTGGGGCAGCTCGATCAGGGCGTATCTGCCTGTCCGGGCACGGTGGTAGCTCTCCACGTCGGGAGTGGCGCTGCCCAGGACGGTCACTGCACCGCTGAGCTGGGCCAGCTTCAGGGCCACCTCCCGGGCGTGATAGCGGGGCGACTGCTCCTCCTGCTTGTAGGTCCACTCGTGCTCCTCATCGACGATGATCAGGCCCAGGTCCGGCTGCGGGGCGAAGATGGCCCCCCGTGGTCCGATGACCACGTCGAAGGCCCCCTCCCGTATCCTCTGCCACTCGTCGAACTGCTCGCCCAGGGACAGCCGGCTGTGCAGAACGGCCACCCGACCGGGGAAGCGGGCGGCGAAGCGCTGGATGGTCTGTGGGGTGAGCGATATCTCCGGCACCAGGACGATCCCTCGCCGGCCCCGGGCCACCGCCTCGCCCAGCGAGCGGAGGTAGACTTCGGTCTTGCCGCTGCCGGTGACGCCATGAAGCAGGAAGGCCGCCGGGCCATTGCCTCCCGGCTGTCTCAGCGCGGCGCAGATCAGGCCCACCGCCTGCTCCTGGTCCGGGGTGAGCACGGGCGGGGGAGCCGGCGCGAAGGCCCGATCCAGAAGGGGATCGCGCCAGATGTGGACATCCTCGACAGCCACGAGGCCTTTGGCCTGCAGGGCCCTGGCCGCGGCGGCGGCCTGCGGCATGGCCCGCCTGACTTCGCCGAGCAGCACGGGATGACTCGTGTTGGCCAGGAACTCCATGAGCCTGGCCTGCTGCGGCGCTTTCCCGGCCAGGCGCTGTGCTTCCGCCAAGCCGGTCGGGGCATCCACGGCCAGGCGCAACCGGGGCACGACCTTGGGCCTGATCCTCTCCCTGCCCAGCTCCTGGCTCCTGATGACCAGTCCTTCGCTGAGGAGATGTCTCAGGACCAGAGCCGCCTTCTGCTTGCCCAAGAGCCGGTCCATGGTCTGAGCAGCCACCCTGCCCTCGCCGCCCAGCAGGGTCATCACCTGCCGCTCATCGGAGTCCAGAGGTGCGGAGGCCAGGGCGGCGGAGGCCCCGGGGGCGGCCTGGAAGAAGGTGATCAGCCGCCGCTCGAACCCTGGCGGCAGCATCAGGGCCACGGAATCGAAGAGCGGGGCGAGGTAGTAGTCGCTGATCCAGCGGGCCAGCTCTATCTGAACGGGGGAAAGCAGCGGAGAGGGGTCGATTAGCCCGGCGATGTCCCGGGTTTCCTCGAACCCGGGACAGTCAGTGATCTGGAGGACAATGCCCTGGAGCACCCTGGGGCCGAAGGGCACCCAGACGGCCTGGCCGATGGCGGGTTGCAGCGAAGGCGGGATGCTGTAGCTGAAGGTGCGACGCTGAGCTACCGGTGAGTTGACAGCCACCTCGGCATAGCCCATGTCTCCCTTTCCACCCTGCTATCCCTGTCCGGCCTCCTGTGGGGCCGCGGACTCCGCGGGCTGCTCCTGAAGGATGGCCTCCTCTTCGACAGGCTCCTCCTCAGCCACCAGCTCCGGCGCGATGGCCTTGGCCTTGGCCTTCAGCTTGGCCCGGGTGGCCTTGCTGCTCAATCCGCGGAGGTAGAACAGCCTGGCCCGGCGCACGTCCCCGTGCTGGGTCACTTCCACCTTCTCCACGTAGGGCGAGTTGACGAAGAAGGTCCGCTCCACCCCGATGCCATAGGCCACCTGTCTGACGGTGAAGCTGGCGTTGTTGCCGCCTTTGCGGACCCGGATGACCACCCCGTGGAAGATCTGGGTCCGTTCCTTCTCGCCCTCTTTGGCCTTGACGCCCACCTTCACTCTGTCTCCGGGGTGAACCTGGGCGATGCCCGGCCTCCGCTTGCTCTCGATCAGCCACCTGATATCGTTGCTCAATTGAACCCCCTTCTTGCCTTTATCGAATCCACCAGACTCCTCTCTTCTTCGGACAGCACCGCCTTCGCCAGGAGGTCCGGCCGCCGGAGCAGGGTCCGCTCAATAGCCTCTTCACTGCGCCACCTGGCGATCTCCTGGTGGTTCCCCGAGAGGAGCACCTCGGGCACCTCCCATCCGCGGTAGACGCGGGGGCGGGTGTACTGCGGGTACTCCAGGAAGCCCCTGGCGTAGGAATCGTCCCGGGCCGATCCCTCCGACCCCAGGACTCCGGGCAGCAGTCTGACCACGGCATCCACGACCACCATGGCCGCCAGCTCCCCGCCGGTGAGCACGTACTCGCCGATGCTGATCTCGTCGGTGACCAGATGCCGGATCACCCTCTCGTCCACTCCCTCGTAGTGACCGCAGACCAGGACCAGATTGGGCTCCCTGGACAGCTCCTGAGCCACGTCATGGCTGAAGAGCCGTCCCTGCGGCGTGAGCAGGATGACCGGGACTGCCTCCCGGCCAATGAGTCCTGTGACGGACTCCACCGCTTCGAAGATGGGCTCGGGCTTCATGACCATCCCGTCGCCGCCGCCGTAGGGGGAGTCATCCACGGTGTGATGCCTGTCATGCGTGTGTTCCCGGGGATTGTGAACCTGGATGCTGACCAGGCCCCGGTCGACGGCCCTCTTGACGATGCTCTCGCCGAAGGGGCCTTCAAACATCCTGGGAAACAGGCTAAGTATGTCGATGCGCATGGTGTCTCAACGGCCTTTCTAGGTCTGGGCGCACTCGGCCGCTTGACCCCGGACGGTCTCCATCGCGTGAGGCAGCGCCGGCAGTATGGCCTCCAGGCATTCCCTGACCGCCTTGGGGCTGCCGGGCAGGTTGATTATCAGGGTCCTTCCCCGGACGCCGGCGGCAGCGCGGCTGAGCATGGCCAGCGGAGTGTACCTGGAGCCCTGGGCCCGCATGGCCTCACCGAAGCCGGGGGCCACTCTGTCCACCACATCGAGGGTGGCCTCCGGGGTGACGTCCCGGGGCGCCAGTCCCGTGCCGCCGGTGGTCAGGATCAGATCCAGACCCTCGCCGGCCCACTCCCTCAGCCTGTCTGAGATGACCGCCCGGTCGTCGGGCACAATGCCGTACCTGGCGTTGCGGACCCCGAGGGGGGCCAGGCACTCCTGAATGGCCTTCCCGCTCTCATCGAGGCGCTCGCCCCTGGACCCCTTGTCGCTCACCGTGAGAACACCGACCGTGAACATACCCTTCCCGTCGCGAGGCACGAACTACAATCATATCACAGTCAGTCCCTGCTGCGAAAGCTTGCGCTGCGAAAGTATCCTGTGCTATCTTGTGCGGTGGCGCGAGAGCGCCGCAGGAGAACCTGTGTCCAAGAAATACGACGTCATCATCGTCGGCGGAGGCCCGGCGGGCATTTTCGCCGCCCTGGAGCTGTCCCGGGCCACCGGCCTGAGCGTTCTCCTTCTGGAGAAGGGCAAGGATCTGGAGGACCGGCAGTGCCTGGTCTCCCACAAGCAGATCAGTTGCTTCTCCTGCGCGCCCTGCAGCCTGGTCAGCGGACTGGGCGGGGCGGGCGCCTTCAGCGACGGCAAGATGACCCTCTCCCCGCATGTCGGCGGGCACCTCAAGGAGTACCTCGGCGAGGCCAACACCCAGGAGCTCATCCGGTATGTGGACGGCGTCTACCTCCAGTTCGGGGCCACCGAAAGGCTGTACGGCGTGGGCGAGAAGGTGGAGCAGCTGGCCCGCAGGGCCAGCATGGCCGAGCTGCACCTGACTCCGGTGGCCATCCGCCATCTGGGCACGGAGCACTGCCGTGACATCATCAAAGCCATGCAGCAGTCGCTCTCGCCCAGGGTGGGCATCCGGGTGGAGATGGCAGCGTCGGCCATCCTGACTGAGGAGGGCGGGGTTCAGGGGATTGAGACCGAGGACGGCCAGCGTCTGGAATGCCGCTACCTCATCCTGGCCCCGGGCCGGGAGGGAGCCGACTGGCTGGTTCAGGAGGCCGAGCGGCTGAAGCTCTCGCTGTACAACAACCCCGTGGACGTGGGGGTGAGGGTGGAGCTGCCCAGCACGGTGCTGGAAGATCTCACCGATACCCTCTACGAGATGAAGCTGGAGTACTTCAGCAAGACCTTTGACGACCGGGTGCGCACTTTCTGTGTCTGCCCCGGCGGCGAGGTGACCCTGGAGTCCACGGGGGGCAGCGACCCGGTTGTCACGGTCAACGGACACAGCTACGCCCACCGCAAGACGGGCAACACCAACTTCGCCCTGCTGGTGAGCACCTCCTTCACCCAGCCGTTCCGCGAGCCCATCGCCTACGGCAAGTACATCGCCCGCCTGGCCAACATCCTGGGCGGCGGCGTGCTGGTGCAGCGGCTGGGCGACCTCGAGGAGGGCCGCCGGTCCACACCGGAGCGCATCGAGCGGAGCATCGTCAAGCCCACCCTGCAGAATGCCACTCCGGGAGACCTCAGCTTCGTCATGCCCTACCGTCACCTGAAGGACATCGTGGAAATGCTCCAGGCCATGGACCGGCTCTGCCCTGGGGTGGCCTCGCACCACACCCTGCTCTACGGGGTGGAGGTCAAGTTCTACTCCTGCCGGCTGCGGCTCACGGAGAACATGGAGACCGAGGTGTCGGGGATGTTCGCCATCGGCGACGGGGCCGGGGTCAGCCGCGGACTGGTCCAGGCCTCCGCTTCGGGTGTGGTCGCCGCCCGGGAGATACTCCGCCGGATGGGAGCTCCATCCACCGCCTCCGCGGCCGGGACCGGCCCCCGCGCCTGACGGCGCGCTTCCGGCCTTGGCCCGACCCTCCTGTTCTCGACCAAGTCGCAGTTGACTCATCACAGGTCAGCAGCTACAATACAGGGTTGCGCCAATGACTGCCTTCGCAGCAAGATGGGAAACCTGGCCAGGAGGGGGGGATGACACGTGGCCGATGTGAACATCGGCGAGAATGAGAGCTTCGAGAGCATGCTCCGCCGCTTCGGCAGGCAGGTGCAGCAGGACGGCATTCTCGCTGAGATCAGACGCCGGTCTTCCTACGAGAAGCCCAGCGTCAAGAGAAAGAAGAAGGAAGCCACCAAGAGGCGGAAGAGCGGGAGAAGCTCCCGAAGCTACGAGCGATAGGGGAGCACCGACGGAGAGGGCCGGGTGTCTTTAGCGGAGAGGCTGAGAGCCGACCTCAACCAGGCCACCAAGGCGGGTGACAAGACCCGCGTCTCGACCATCCGTCTGCTGATCGCCAACATCAACAACGCCCAGATCGCCAAGGGGAAGGACTCCCCGATGGACGAAGGTGACGTGCTGGCCGTCATCCAGAAGCAGGCCAGGCAGCACCGCGAGAGCATCGAGGCCTTCGCCAAGGGCAACCGCAGCGACCTGGTGGCCAAAGAGGAAGCAGAACTGAAGGTCCTCCTGGAGTACCTGCCCCAGCAGATGTCGAGGGACGAGGTCGCCGCCGTGGTTCGCCAGGTGATCGCAGAGGTGGGGGCCCGGGGTCCCGGCGACAAGGGCAAGGTCATGTCCAAGATCATGGCCCAGCTCAAGGGAAAGGCCCAGGGCGCTGAAGTGAATGCCGTCGTCTCGGAGTTGCTGGCCGGATTGTGACCCGGCCACGAGGGGCAGCAATTCCGCGACTGGCCGGTACCGTCCACTCTGTTGACAGAAGTGCTGATTTGAGATCTGGAGCCAAGGCAATTCCCGGCACACTGCGTGACCGGGATTGCTTTTTTTCGGGTACTGCAAGGAGACAGGGAGTGCGCCAGCAATGATGGAAATCTCAGAGGTCGCCAGGAACACCAAGCTCATGATCGACGGTGCTCCTTACACGGTGGAGGAGGTCAACTTCGTGAAGCCGGGCAAGGGGCGGGCCATCTACCGCCTCAAGCTGCGCAATCTGTTCGATGGCATGGCCAGAGAGATCACCTATCATTCCGGGGACAGGGTGGAGGAGGTGAGCGTCACCAGCCACGAGATGCAGTTCCTCTACGAAGAGGGCGGCCACTACGTCTTCATGGACAACGAGACCTTCGAGCAGCACACTATCGACAAGAAGCGGATCGGGCCCAAGGCGCTCTTCCTCAAGGAAGGCATCACCGTGTCCATTCTGATCATGCACGGCAGGATCATCGACGTCAACCTGCCCAAATTCGTGGAATTGGCCGTGACCGCCAGCGCCTTCACCACCAAGACGGACACGGTCACCGCCCAGCAGAAGATGATCACCCTGGAGACGGGGGCCACCGTGGGAGTCCCCGCGTTCGTGAAAGAGGGGGACATCATCAAGGTGGACACCCGCACCGGCACCTACGTGGAACGCACCGGCACCAAGAAGTAGTCCGTGGCCGAAGAGGAATCCGCCCGCCTCGCCCGGATCAAGGCCAATCTGCGGCGCCGGGCCCTCATCCACGACAGCATCCGGGACTTCTTCCGCGGCGAAGGCTTCCTCGAAGTCGACACCCCTCTGCTCACCCCGGCCGTGGCCCCGGAAGCCTACATCGCCCCCTTCTCGGTCAACGGCTGGTACCTCTGCCCCTCGCCGGAGATGCACATGAAGCGGCTCCTGGCCGGCGGGTACGGCAGCATGTTCCAGATCTGCCACTGCTTCCGCAAGGGGGAGAGGGGCAGCCTGCACAACCCGGAGTTCACCATGCTGGAGTGGTACCGCCACGGCGCCAATTACCTGGGGATCATCGAGGACACCGAGCGCCTGGTGCTCCACGTCGCCGCCAGCCTGGGGCTGGGGACGACGGTGGGCTACCGGGGCAGGGAGATCGCCCTCACCCCGCCCTGGCCCAGGGTGACAGTGAGGCAGGCCTTCCTCAGTGCCGCGGGCTGGGACCCCGTCTCGCACCCCGACGAGGGGCGCTTCGATGCCGACCTGGTGGACAGGGTGATGCCCGCCCTGCCGGCCGACCGCCCCGCTGTGCTGGCGGACTACCCCGCCGCCGGCGCGGCCATGGCCCGGCTGAAGGCGGGGGATCCGCTGGTGGCGGAACGGGCCGAGGTGTTCATCGGCGGGCTGGAGTTGGCCAACGCCTACAGCGAGCTGACCGACGCCGCCGAGCTGGAGGGGCGTTTCCGGGCGGAGATGGAGCGGCGTCGGGCCGAGGGGGGCCCCGACCTCCCCATGCCCCGGAGGTTCCTCGATGCCACCGCCTCCCTGCCCGTCTGCGGCGGCATCGCGCTGGGGGTGGACCGCCTGGTGATGCTCTTCTGCGATGCGGCCTCCATCGACGAGGTCATGGCCTTCCCCCGCGACTGGGCCTGAGGACGAACTCCCGGATGGCCCCGAAGTAGGCCGGCATGTCGGCCACCATGATGTCGTTGTGACCGGCCTCGGGAATGATCACCAGCCGCTTGTCGCCGGCAGGCGAAGCGGCGAAGAGGTCCTCACCCTCCTCCAGAGGGATCAGGCTGTCGTACTGGCCATGGAGGATCAGGGTGGGCAGTGTCACCGTCCGTATCCGGGAGAGATTGGGGAACCCCGGGTCCCGTATGCCCAGGCGCTCCTCCGGGAAACCCAGACGGGTCATCAGCCTCACGGTGCTGGCGAAGCCGCTCTCCACGATCAGGCCGTCCACCCTGTCGTGATAGCCTGAAGCCAGCTCGATGGCCGAGACGCTGCCCAGCGAACGGCCCATGACGAAGATGCCGCCGGTGTGGCCGCCTTGGCCCCTGATGGCCAGGAAGTCCTCAAATACCCGGTGGGCGTCGGCCACCATGCTGCTGAAGGTGGGGCGGCCCCCGCTGGCGCCGTAGCCCCGGTAGTCGGCCACGAAGAGGTTCGCTCCCGCCTGACTGGCGTAGATGGGGGCGATGTAGTCGTAGTCGCTGACCACCTCTCCGTTGCCGTGGAAGTAGACTATGCTGGGGGACTCCCGGTCGTGGACGTAGAAGCGGCACGAAAGGGCCACCCCAGCTTCCGCAGTGACGAAGTGGTCGACGGCGTTGGGGGGAGGCCGGCTGAAGTCCTTCCTGGGATAGAAGACGAAGCGGACCAGCTCCGGCCGGTCCAGGGCGGCATAGTCGGGGGAGAAATGGGCCACGGTCACTCCGGCTGGCAGCGCCAATCTTCCCGGCGCTCAGGCCCCGGGGAAGAAGAGGTCGATCTCCTTCCGGGCGTTCTCCTCTGAATCGGAGCCGTGGATCAGATTCTGCCCGATGTCCATGCCGAAGTCACCCCTGATTGTCCCCGGGGCGGCCTTCTTGGGGTCGGTATCACCCATCATGGTCCGCACCACGTCCACGGCCCGCTCGCCTTCGAGCACTATGGCCACCACCGGACCCGAGGTTATGAAGTCCACCAGTTCGTTGAAGAACGGCTTCCCTTCATGCACCGCGTAGTGCCGCCTGGCCAGGGCCCTGTCCATCTGCAGCATCCTCAGGGCCGCGATCTTCAGTCCCTTCCTCTCTATGCGGGAGACGATCTCTCCGATGAGCCCCCTGCGCACTCCATCGGGTTTGACCAGAACCAGAGTTCTCAATGTGCTATCCCCCTTTCTTGAAATGGTCCCATCCCTGCCCCTCCGGCCGGTAGGGCCGCCCAGCCGCCCGGAACAGGGATACCCCCGGTTCCCCGGTGATCTCACCGATGACGGTCACCGGGCAGTCATCCCCCCCGGGCAATGCCTCAAGCATGGCCTTGATGCCGTCCATATTGTCCTTCCCGGCGGTGAACAACAACTCGTAGTCCTCTCCCCCGGTCAGAGCCAGATGGAGACACTCCCCCGGGAAGGCCGCCTTCATCAGGGGATGGATGGGCACCCGGTCCACTTCCAAACTGGCCCCCGTCCCGCTGGCCTGGCAGATGTGGCCCATGTCGGCCACTAGTCCATCGCTGACGTCGATGGCCGCCCGCACCCCGCATTGAACCAGCAGCCGTCCCTGAGCCACCCTGGGCTGGGGCAGAAGATAGGCCCTCTTCAACAGAGCCTCAGTCTCTGCAGTCAGCTTCAGCCCTGCACTGAGCATCCGCAGTCCTGCCGCCGCCGAGCCCAGCCAGCCGGTGACGGCCACCTGCTCCCCGGCCAGCGCCCCCGACCGGGTCAGGATGCCTTCGTCCTGCCCCCGGCCGATGACGGTCAGCGTGACGGTGACCCCCGGCGCCCGGGTGACATTCCCGCCGACCACCGCCACGTTGAACCTGCCGGCCGCCTCCGCTATCCCCCGGTACAGTTCCACGACGTGGTCCACCTCGGCGTCGGCCGGCAGAGCCAGGGCCACCAGGCAGTAGCGGGGGGCACCCCCCATGGCGGCAATGTCGCTCAGGTTCACGGCCACCGCCTTCCAGCCCACCTCCCTCCAGGGGCTGCCCACCGTGAAATGCACCCCCTCAACAAGGGCGTCGGTGGTGGCCAGGACAACACCATCGTCGCCCGCCCAGGCCGCGGCGTCATCCCCGATGCCCGCCAGCACCCGATGGTCGCCGCTGTCGCCGGGGACCAGCTCCGCCAGAAGCTTGATCAGCCCAAACTCACCCACCTCGGAGACCTTCATGGGCAAGATTATAGCCAATGGAACAGGCCCCCTCAATTGCTGGCCCCGAGCCACCCCATCGGCTTGGCGGTGGCCAAGGCCCCGGGGGACCTGATATAGTTGGCCGGGCTGCGACATGCGCTGTGCCATTCTGGCCGACATCCATGGCAACCTGGCCGCCTTCCAGGCGGTGCTGGAGGATCTCCAGCGGAGGGGGGCCGCCGACCGCATCTGGTGCCTGGGTGATACGGTGGGCTACGGACCGCACCCCCGCGAGTGCCTCGCTCTGCTGCGCCGGCACGACCACCTCTGCGTGGCGGGCAACCACGACTGGGCGGCCGCAGGCAACATCGATACCTCGCATTTCAATCCCGATGCCGCCGCCGCCTGCCGCTGGACGGCCGAGCGCCTCACCCCGGACGACGTCAGGTACCTGCGCGGCCTGCCCCTGACCCTCCCCCAGGGGGACTTCACGCTGGTCCACGGCAGTCCCCGGGAGCCGATCTGGGAGTACGTCCTCTCCGTCCGGTCGGCAGAGGAGAACTTCGGCCATTTCGAGACCAGGTTCTGCCTCATCGGGCACTCCCACGCGCCCCTGATCTTCGAGCTGGGCCGGGAGGGCGACTGCCTCTACCGCCAGCTTCCGGGCCAGCTGTCGCTGGATGGGGAGGGGAAGCGGCTCATCATCAACTGCGGCAGCGTGGGCCAGCCCAGGGATGGCGACCCGCGGGCCAGCTACGCCATCCTCGACACGGAGGCGGGCGCAATCCAGCACCACCGCATTGCCTATGACATCGCCGCCACCCAGCAGAGCATGAGGCAGGCCGGCCTGCCGGCGCGCCTCATCAACCGCCTCAGCCTGGGGTGGTAGGCCCTGCCCCGCCTGTGATACAATTGGGGCCGGTAAGGCATGGACAAACCCGACTTGAGTCTGGAGGAAGCAGCGCTTGCCTTCCTCACTTCACTGCCGGCGGAAGAGAGAAAAGAGAAACAGCAGGAAGTAAACAGATTCGTCCTCTGGTACGGCAAGGACCGCCGCATCAGCCAGATGACCCCTGTTGCGGTGGCCAGCTACGCCGATTCGGTGGCCACCGCGGGCGGTGACACCGCCAGGAGGCTGGAGCCGGTCAGGGCCCTGCTGACCTACGCCAGGAAAGAGAAGCTGATCAAGGCCAGCCTGGCCCCTCACCTCAGGATCAAGCAGGCCCCCTCCAAGACCGCCAAGTCCCCGGCGCCGGCCAGACCGCAGACCGCCCTGACCTCCGACGACTACGCCCAATTGAAGTCCCAGCTTGCCTCCTTGCAGGAGGACCGCATCCGCGTGGCGGAGGAGATGCGCCTCGCCGCGGCGGACAAGGACTTCCGCGAGAACGCCCCGCTCCAGGCCGCCAGGGAGAAGCGGGATCATATCGAGGCCCGGATGCAGGAGATCCAGGCCACCATCGCCAACGGTGTCGTGGTCGAGGCCGGGAAGCCGGCGGAGACCCTGACCGTGAAGCTGGGATGCAGGGTTGCCCTGCGTGATCTGAACACCGGCAGGGAGCTGACCTACACCCTGGTGACCAAGAACGAGGCTGACCCCGTCAGCGGCAAGATATCCATCGTCTCACCCATCGGCAAGGCCCTTCTCAACCAGGCCTGCGGCGCCTCGGTCAGGGTGATCGCCCCGGCCAGGGAGCTTCGGTACCAGATCGAGCGCATCGAGTAGTCCCTTCCACCCGCTGCCCCGGTACGGTGCTGACTCCGGGGCCCAGCCTCTTCCACTAGACCCGCTTGGAGAAGCTGTAGGTCCTCTTGCCTTCCGCCTTCAGAGTGAACAGCTGCCCCTGCGTCACCCGGGACACGATGTCGGCCCGCTTCATATGGTGATCGTTGAAGGATAGGATCCCGGCGGGCTTCAGCACCCGATGGATCTCCTGGAGCACGGCGCCTGGCTCGCTCAGCTGGTGGAACAGGTCATAGAGCAGGACTACATCCACGCCTTCGCTGGCGAGTCCGGTCCGGCAGTCCGAGAGAATGGTCTCCACATTGGCCAGCCCCTTCTTCCTGGCGATGCCGGCCACCCTCTTGATGGCCAAGGGGTGGATGTCCAGGGCATAGATCTTCCCCGTCGGACCGACCAGCTCGGCAGTGGCCGCCACGTAGGCCCCGGGGCCGCAACCGTAGTCCAGCACCCGGAACCCCGGCCTGATGCCGATCTCCTTCACGATCTCCCTCCTGGGACGCAGGAGGTCGCGGAACCGGAAGAGAAGCGACATGGCGATGAAGCCGATATCAGGCATGGGTCTGTCCACCGTGGCCTCCTCCAGAGCCGGTATTATACCACCTGTCCCGCTTCTGCACGTCAGGTCACGACACGGTGTGGAATGGGCCCTGCCGATGTGCCACAATGCTCTTGTAGTGGGCAAGACACACGCCAGGATCACCAGGGAACGCCGGACCGTGGCGGCCATGATAGACCTCTACTGCCGCAACCATCATGGGGACAACACGCTCTGTTCGGAATGTGCCGGACTCCTGGTCTACGCCAGCGAGCGTCTTGAGAAGTGCCCCTTCCAGGAGGGCAAGACGGTCTGCAGCAGGTGCCCCGTTCACTGCTTCCAGCCCGCCATGAGGGAGAGAATCAGGGCGGTGATGCGCTTCTCCGGACCTCGCATGCTCCGCAGGCACCCCATCATGGCGGTGCGGCATTTCATCGATCGCGCCAGGAAGGAGCCCGTCCGGCCCCGCGAGGAAGGCACGCGCACCGGCCCCAAGTGACTCCTCTTGAGCCGACATCCGCCGGCGGCATGCGCCGGGTCTGGCGGGGCCAGCCCCCCGCGTGGTACAACTACTGTAGGCAGGTCTCGTCTCAAAGAGAGCCGGCCGCTTCGCACAAGCTACCCAGGATCACCGGTTTCGGCAGCTGCCGATAGAAGGAGGTGTTGACCATGGAGAAGAGGGAAAGTCCGCCAGCCGTGGGAGAGACGGCACCTGACTTCGTGCTGAAAGACCAGGACGGCAAAGATGTCCGGTTGTCGGAGTTGAGGGGCAAGCTGATCCTGCTCTCCTTTCATCCCCTGGCCTGGACTGAGGTCTGCGCCAGGCAGATGCAGGGGCTGGAAGAGAACTGGGGGGTCTTTGAATCCCTGGGCACCGTACCTCTCGGATTGAGCGTGGACACCGTTCCCTCCAAGAAGGCTTGGGCGGATCACCTGGGAATCAAGTCGGTGCGCCTGCTCTCCGATTTCTGGCCCCACGGCGGGGTGGCCGCAGCCTATGGCATCTTCAGGGAGAAGAACGGGTTCTCGGAGAGAGCCAACATCATCGTGGACAGGAAGGGTAAGATCGCCTTCGTCAAAGTCTACGAGATACGGCAGTTGCCCGACATTGCCCAGATCATGAGCGTCCTTAGGGAGCTGTAGTCCTTCACGGGGAAGCCGCCTCCGCACGGAATCGTCAGCAGTACCCCGCCCCGAGCAGGGGCAGGATTGAGTACAATCGGGGGACATGTATCAGGACACCATCGCCGCCATCTCGACGCCCCTCGGCGAAGGGGGCATCGGCATCGTCCGCCTCAGCGGGGCCGAGGCTTGTTCCATCGCCCGAACCCTCTTCCGGGGCCGGCTGGCTGACCGCCGCCTGAGCTACGGTCACATCATCGACCCGGCAACGAATGAGGTGGTGGACGAGGTACTGGCTTCCTTCATGGCCGCTCCCCACACTTATACCCGGGAGGACGTGGTGGAGATCAACTGCCACGGCGGCGCGGCGCCTCTGCAGCGAATATTGCAGCTCGCCCTGGGCCAGGGCGCCCGGCTGGCCGAGCCCGGGGAGTTCACCCTCAGGGCCTTCCTCAACGGCAGGATCGACCTGGCTCAGGCCGAATCGGTGCTGGACATCGTCCGTGCCAGGACCGAGGCCAGCCTGCGACTGGGCGCCCAGGGACTCCAGGGACGGCTGTCCGCGCCGGTCAGGGACATCCGGGAGGGGCTGATGTCAGTCCTGGCCCATCTCACCGCCGGGATAGACTTCCCGGAGGACGACGTGGCGCCGCCGGATCTGGTCCAGCCGCTCAAGGAGGCACTGGCCACCCTGCGCCGGCTGATCGCCACCGCCGAAGCGGGCATGGTCTATCGCCTCGGCGTCAGGACTGCCATCGTAGGAAGGCCCAACGTGGGCAAGTCCAGCCTGCTCAACCGGCTCCTCCGCGAGGATCGCGCCATCGTCACGCCGGTGCCGGGGACCACCCGGGACACCGTGGAGGAAGTCGCCAGCATAGGCGGGGTGCCCTTCATCCTGGTGGACACCGCAGGCATCATCCACAGCAAGGACCTGGTGGAGTCCCTCGGCGTGGAGCGCAGCCGCCGGGCCATCGGGCAGGCCGACTTCGTTCTGGCCGTGATCGACGTCAGCCAGCCAATAGACGGGGCGGACAGCGAGATACTGGAGCTCATCGACGGCAAATCATCCCTGGTGGTGGCCAACAAGTGCGACCTGCCCCACCGGGCGGAACTCTCGGGGCTGGGCCGCGGGGTGGTGTTGACTTCCGCCCTGACCGGCCAAGGCATCGATGAACTGGAGGAGGGAATGGTCAGCGCGGTCCTCGGGGACAAGGTGGTTGTCTCTGACGCTCCGATGGTGGGCAACCCCCGTCACCGGGAGGCCCTGGAGAGGGGTGCCTCAAGCCTGGATCATGCCCTGCAGGCGGTTCAGGCGCGAATGCCCGATGACTTCATCACCATTGACCTGACCGCTGCCCTGACCGCCCTGGGCGAGATCACCGGCGAGACAGTTCATGAAGACCTGCTGGAGGCCATCTTCAGCAACTTCTGCATCGGCAAGTAGCAGTCAGGCAGCAGCGCTGCCCGCGACTGGGTCCGCCACGATCATGCCGCTGCCGGGAGACACCGTCCCTCCCGTCTCGGACCACCCCCAGCCCATCCCACCACCGTCGGAAGTCTGCTGACCATACCTGGCCCGGAGGGCGTCGATGGCCCCCTCGTAGCTTTGCATCAGCCTCAACCGGGCTATCTCAATAGCCGGACGCAGAGCCAGCGGCGCTTCTTCGTAGGCCGCCTCAAGCAGGGCATCGTCCCTGGCCATATTGCGGTACAGGATCTCCTCCAGTTCCGCGATCCTGGCCGCGTTCTGAATGTCCGATTCCGCAATCCGGGCCGCCAGTTGATCTACCCTGGCCAGGTGCTGGTTGAATCGGATGCGCAGGGCCTCCAGCCTGATGACATCGCCCCTTCGGGCTATCCGGGCCATCTCCCGCACCCGCCGTCCGGCGAAGCCCGCCTGCAGCTTGGCCTTGGCCACGTCTGAGAAGGCGAAGAACAGTCGCACCCGCTCCGTTCCGGTCTTCACGGAATAGAGGGTGTCCCCGGGCACGGTACCGGAAGAGGCGGCCACCGTCCCGCTGCCGGCCACCAGGACCACCAGGAACACCGCAGCCACCACCACTGCCCACCGGGGCACCCAGCCCCAGAACGGCATCCCTTTCTGGGCACCGGCTCGCCCCGAGGCAGCCGCCCGTGAGTGCACCTCGTATCTCACCCGGGCCTTGAAGTCCGGCCGGGGCTCAACCGCGGAAGCCTGCCTGGCCGCCAGCGCCGTCCGCAGCAGAGGCGCCAGCTCCCCCGACTGCTCGGGGTAGCGGGCCAGACATGACTCCAGGCTCTCCCCCTGGAGCACCCGGTCAATACATTCGCTCAGGATACTGTCAAATCGCTCGGCCATCGGCTTCACCAGCTCTCTGACTCGTATAACGCAGAAACCCGCCGGAAGTTAGCAGCCCTTCGTCCAGCTACAGTGCCTCGGACCATTCATCCACCACGGCTCCATTGTCGATCAGCTCCACACAGAGGGTGCCGTCTCCCGATGGTATCACGATGTCGCCCACCGGCACCGGCGATATCTTGTATCCGTAGTCCAGGTCAAAGGCGTCACTGGTGGCCGCCCCGGCTTCGTGCCCTTCAAAGAAGGCCCGGACGGTGACCCCCGTGGCATCCACGGTCCCCCAGTTGGTCACCTCGACCTCAAGGACCAGCTTGTCCTCTCTGAGCCAGCGGGTGACCACGGTCCACTCGAACCTGCTCAGCCTCAGGACCGGCTTGGGGACCACCTCGAGGATCTCGGGCGTCCTGGTCCTGTACTCGGCGGGGATGTCGCCGATGTCGCTGGGGGAGGTGGTCTCCAGATAGTAGTAGTCCTCCCCCTCGAATCTGTAGCTGTAGCCGCCGGCGATCGCGGGCAGCGCCACGCCGGCAGCCATGTGACCGGCGCCGCCGGCCGTGACCGCGCTGAAGTTCAGCAGCACCACATCGTAGCCCATGGCCTGGAGCACGGCGGCGGCCAGAATGGCGGTGTCCTCACAGTCCCCGCCGCGGTCCACCAGCGTCTCCACCGGGTACCGGGGGTACTCTTCTTCCTCCTCTCTATACGGGATGCTCTGCACGAAGGCAGCCGCGAAGCCGGCCTTCTCCTGGGCGTTGAAGCTCCTCTTGAGCGCCTCGCTGCTCAACCGGTCGGCCAGGCTGCGGACGAAGTCGTCATCCCGCGGATGGGTGGCATAGACGGAGTAGTCCTGCGTCTGGGCCCGCTCCATGCCCCGGTAGTACATATGGAGATCCTTGGGAATCTGCAGGGTCAGGGTCCACGGCCGGTTGTCGTAGTTCCAGCGGTACTCCCGGGAGACCACCTCTCCGGTGACCGGCGTTTCACCGCCGATGGCGATCTCCACGGGGTTGGTCTCCTTGGAGAACAGATCCTCAAAAGGAAGCCATCCCAGTTGCCAGGCGAACACCAAGGCCCCGATCACCATGAGGAGAACCGCGGCCCCGATGACCAGAGGCAGCTTCCAGTCCTTCTTCATCCCGCTGTCCTTTGCCTCATACATCGGCTTCACCATCCTCCGCACGGACTATCACCCGCAGCTTCTTGAGGGCGGCGTGCTGCAGTACCTTGACCGCCCCCTCCCTCTTGCCCATCACTTTGGCCGTCTCCGCCACCGACAGCCCTCCGGCGAACCGCAGGGAAATCACCTCCCGCTGCCCATCGGAGAGCCGCTCGCAGGCCGCGGCCAGTTGCTCCAATCCCACCTTTCGCTCGGCCAGATCAGCCGGATCATCGCCGGAAAGGGCTCCTGCCTCTGCCATCTCATCCTGAGTGAGCAGCTTCACCTTCTCTCTGCTCTTCTTCTTCCAGTGGTCCACCACCTGATTGTGGGCTATCCGGAACAGCCACGAAGCGAAGGGCATGCCCCGGTGCCGATAGGAGCCGATGTGCTCCAGGGCCTTGAGGAACACCTGCTGGGTCAAGTCTTCGGCATCCGCCTGGTTCCTCACCCTGAGCACAATGTAGCGGTATATCCTATCGAAGTGCTCTTCGTAGAGCTGCCCAAAGGCCGCCGGATCGCGCATCTGTGCCCGGCGCACCAACTCCTCTTCGCGCTGCACTCAGTGATCCTGCATTCAAGCCTGACTGTGATCCGTCCTGATCGCCTCCTAGATTATATAACAGCGAAACGCACGCAGAGGTTAGCACCGGACCGCCACGCCGCTGGCGAAGCCAGCCTCTTTGCCGAAGAGCCCCGGGATATGTCGTTAGCTTTCTGTGATGCGGCGGTGTTGCCCTGAGACCACCCTGTAAGCTGCCTGTGCTAGCTTTGATGGTGGCCACCACCCAAGAGGAGCTGATTCTAAGGATTGAGCGAAGTGAGGCTGGGTGTGGTGTGAGGGGAGTGCGCTCGGCGGGGGACGCCGAGGCATCACCAACCAGCCCAGCCTCGTCAATATGATATGTTCCCAGAGCGCTGCATTGCAAGATGTGAACCTCTGAACGCCACGCGTCCTTCCATTCCGCGGGAGAAAGGAACCCCATGATCGGTCAAGTCAGTCTGGAGAAGTCCCAGAAGCAGGCAATCCGCAGCACGCCCGGTGCACCCGGCGAGGAAGGCCGCCTGCTGCTGGATAGCGCCTCCGGTGCTCTAGCCATCGTTCAGGATGGGTTCATGCGGAAGGTCAACGCCAGCCTGCTCAGCCTCATAGACTACTCGGAGGAGGAACTCACCTCCAGGTCCTTCCTGGAGTTCATCCATCCTGATGACCGGCATGTGGTGGCTGACAACTACGTCAAGAGGCTGCAGGACGGAGAGGCCCCCGCCGCATACGCCTTCAGGATCATTACCAAGCATGGAGACGTGCGCTGGGTCCAGCTCAACTCGCTCATGCTTCAGGGGGAAGGCAAGACAACCATTCTGGCCTTCCTCACTGACATCACCGAGGGCAAGCGGGCAGAGGAGGCCCTGGTCCGTCAGGAGAAACGCTTCCAGGCCCTGACGGAGAACTCATCGGACGCCATCATCATCGTGAGCCGAGACGGCATCGTCTGCTACGAGAGCCCGTCGTACGAGCGGATATCGGGATTCAAGCCGGAGGAGCGAGTCGGGACCAGCATGTTCGAGCGCCTGCATCCGCAGGATACCAAGATGGTGGCGGAGAACTTCGCCCGGCTGCTGAATAACCCCGGCACAACACTGCGTGTTGAGGTCCGCATCCAGCACAGGAATGGCTCGTGGCGCACCATGGAGGCCACGGGGACCAGCCTGCTCCATGACCCGGCCGTCGAAGGCGTCGTGGTCAACCTCCGCGATATCACCGAGAGGCATGAATCCCGGAAGAGGCTGGAGCAGAGCCTGGAGAAGCTGCAACGGACCATGCAGGGCACCATCCAGGCGGTGACGGCCATCGCCGAGTGGCGAGACCCCTTCACCGCCGGTCACCAGAAGCGGGTGGCCCAGCTTGCCTGCGCCATAGCCCGGGAGATGGACTTCCCGCCGGAACAGATCGAGGTGGTGCACATGGCCGGCCTGCTTCATGACATCGGCAAGATCTCCGTCCCCCACGAGATTCTCAGCAAGCCCGGTAGGTTGAGCGATGCCGAGATGGGACTGATCAGGATTCACTCCCAAGTGGCCTATGACATCCTGAAGACTGTGGACTTCCCCTGGCCCATCGCCGACATGGTGGTTCAGCACCACGAGAGGATCGACGGCTCCGGCTATCCCGCGGGTCTCCGCGAGGACGAGATTCTCATGGAGGCACGGATCCTGGCTGTGGCGGACGTGGTCGAGGCCATGACCGCACATCGTCCCTACCGGAAGGCACCGGGACTAGACAAGGCCTTGGAGGAGATCTCCCGGAACAGCGGCCGTCTCTACGACGCGGAAGTGGTCTATGCCTGCCTGAGGCTGTTCAACGAGAAGGGGTTCGCCTTTGCGCTGGACTCAGGTGAGTCGGCAGCGTCGTTGGTCTAGCCATCGCCCGTCAGCGTGAGCGTGTTTGACGCCGCTGGCAGGAGCAGCCCCGCACGTATTGACAGCCCTCACAAAGTTGCTATACTGTTCGTGGGCTCGATTTTCCCCCACGGTTTACAAGCCGATCTTCACCTTTGGGAGTTCTGCCGCGAAATATATCTTCATTACTGGTGGCGTGGTCAGTTCCGTAGGGAAAGGGATCACTGCCGCTTCCATCGGCAGAATACTGAAGAGCCGCAATATCGCCGTCACCGTCCAGAAACTCGACCCCTATCTCAACGTTGACCCCGGCACGATGTCCCCGTACCAGCACGGCGAGGTCTTCGTCACCCAGGACGGCGCCGAGACCGACCTCGACCTCGGCCACTACGAGCGGTTCATCGACATCGAGCTGACCACCGGCTCCAGCGTGACCACCGGCCAGATCTACAGCGCCGTGATCGCCAAGGAGAGGCGGGGCGACTTCCTGGGGGGCACCATACAGATCGTGCCCCACGTCACCAGCGAGACCAAGAGGCGGATCAAGGAGGTGGGCGAGAAGAGCGGGGCCTCGATTGTGATCGTGGAAGTAGGCGGGACCGTGGGCGACATCGAAGGACTGCCCTTCCTGGAGGCCATCCGTCAGATGCGGACCGACGTGGGAAGGGACAACGTGCTGTACATCCACGTCACCCTGCTGCCCCATATCTCTTCGACGGGCGAGCTGAAGACCAAGCCCACCCAGCATAGCGTCAACGAGCTGCGCCGCATCGGCATCCAGCCCGACATAGTGGTCTGCCGCAGCGACTATCCCGTGTCCGAGGGGATCAAGGACAAGCTGGCCCTGTTCTGCAGCGTGGACCGGAGGGCCGTCATTCCGCTGATGACGGTCTCCACTATCTATGAAGTCCCCCTCATCCTGGAGGAGGCCGGCCTGGGCAATCTGATGATGGAGATGCTGGGCATCGCCGACGGCCACGAGGACATGACTGAATGGCGCACGCTGGTGGAGACGATGAAGGCCCCCAAGCAGCCGCTTCAGATCGCTCTGGTGGGCAAGTACGTGGAGCTTCGCGACGCCTACATCTCAGTCCGTGAGGCCCTGCGCCACGCCGCCACCCGCCTCGACCGGGACGTGGACATCCAGTGGGTCCAGTCGGAGGACCTGGAGGCGGAAGGGGCCAACCTGGACAGGCTCTTCGGCTCCGCCCAGGGGATCCTGGTCCCCGGAGGATTCGGCTACAGAGGCATCGAGGGCATGATCAAAGCCGCCACCTACGCCCGCGAGCACCGGGTACCCTATCTGGGACTGTGCCTGGGAATGCAGGTCATGGTGGTGGAATTCGCCCGTCACGTCTTCAAGTCGAAGGAGGCCAACTCCACGGAGTTCTATCCCGAGACCCCCTTCCCCGTCATCGACCTGCTGCCCGAACAGCGGGGCATGGACAGCAAGGGGGGGACCATGCGACTGGGGGCCTATCCCTGTCATCTGGTCCAGGGCAGCCGCGCCGCCGCTGCGTACGGTGAGCCTGTCGTCCATGAGCGCCATCGCCACCGGTTTGAGTTTAACAACGAATTCCGCTATACTCTAAATGAAGCCGGTCTGATTGCCAGCGGGCTCTCCGCAGATGGCAGACTGGTGGAGATCGTTGAACTCAGGGATCACCCCTGGATGCTGGCTACCCAGTTCCATCCCGAATTCAAGTCACGGCCCAATCGGCCACATCCTCTCTTCTATGATTTCATGAAGGCAGCGAGCCAGACCCTGAGAGAGGGGGCTCAGCACCCGCTTCCCCTGCATCCGGAGGAGCAGAGCTAGTTCGATGCAGCTTTTCCTGGACACGGCTGACATCAAGCAGGTCCGCGATGCCGTGAAGCTGGGCGTCATCAGCGGAGTGACCACCAACCCCAGTCTGGTCTCCAAGGCCGGCTGGAGCGGCGACTACAAGTCGGCCGTTCAGGAGATCTGCTCGCTGGTCAAGGGCCCCGTGTCGGTGGAGGTGCTCAGCGCCGAAGCCGGAGGGATGATCGAGGAGGCCAGGTCCATCGCCACCTGGTCGCCGTACGTGAACATCAAGATACCGGTCTGCGCCGCCGGGCTTGAGGCGACAGCGGTTCTCTCGAAGGAGAAGATCAAGGTCAATCTGACCCTGTGCTTCACCCCCAACCAGGCGCTGCTGGGGGCCCTGGCCGGGGCCAGCTACGTCAGTGCCTTCGTGGGCCGGCTGGACGACGCGGGTCAGGATGGCATGGAGGTGGTGGCCCAGATCGCGGACTGCTTCGAGCGCTACAAGCTGCCGACACAGGTGATCGCCGCCAGCATCCGCCACCCCATGCACTGCGTCACGGCGGTTCAGGCGGGAGCGCACATCGCCACTGTGCCACATAGTGTTCTTATGCAGATGATCAACCATCCGTTGACAACGGTGGGTATTGCCCGCTTCCTGGAAGACGCGCAGAAGACCAAGGGCAAAGGCTGAGGGGAGGATTCATGAATTTCGCCGAACTGGACACCAAGAAGAGAGAAGACCTGCTGGATATGGCCAAGGAGCAGGGCATATCAGGCTACAGCAATCTGAAGAAGCACGAGCTGATCATCTCGCTGCTCCAGAACCACACCGCAAAGGAAGGCAACATCTTCGCCTTCGGCATACTGGAGATCACCTCGGAAGGGTACGGATTCCTCCGCGATGAGCACCTGCTCCCCGGGACCAACGACATCTACGTCTCGTCGTCACAGATCCGGCGCTTCGGACTGCGCACCGGGGACTCCGTCATGGGCCAGGCCCGGCCTCCCAAGGAAGGGGAGAGATACCAGAGCCTGCTCCGGGTGGAGCTGGTCAACGATCTGGACCCCGATCAGGCCAAGAGCCGGCCATCGTTCGACTCCCTGACGCCCATCTTCCCCAACCGGGTGTTCAATCTGGAGACCACCCCCGAGAACCTCGCCTGCCGCCTGATCAACCTCATCGCCCCCATCGGCAGAGGACAGCGCGGGCTGATCGTCTCACCCCCCAAGGCGGGCAAGACCATCCTCCTGAAGCAGATCGCCAATGCCATCTCCGTCAACCATGAGGATGCCCACATCATGGTCTGCCTCATCGGCGAGCGGCCGGAGGAGGTCACCGACATGAAGCGGTCGGTCAGGGGCGAGGTGGTCAGCGCCACCTTCGACGAGATGGTGGAGAACCAGACCCATGTGGCCGAGCTGGCCCTGGAGAGGGCCAAGCGTCTGGTGGAGGCGGGGAAGGACGTGGTCATCCTCCTCGACGGCATCACACGGCTGACCAGGGCCTACAACCTGGGCGCCCCCTCCAGCGGCAGGACCCTCTCCGGCGGCATCGACCCGGTGGCGCTGTACAACCCCAAGCACTTCTTCGGCGCCGCCAGGAACATCGAGGAGGGCGGCAGCCTGACCATCCTGGCCACCTGCCTTGTGGACACCGGCAGCCGCATGGACGACGTGATCTACGAGGAGTTCAAGGGCACCGGCAACTCGGAGCTGCACCTGGAGCGGCGGCTGGCGGAGCGGCGCATCTTCCCCGCCATCGACATCGTTCGGAGCGGCACCAGGCGCGAGGAACTGCTGGTGGACGAACACACCCTGAAGCAGATGTGGCTGCTCAGGCGGATGGTCACTATGATCTCGGCCGATTCGTCCAACTCGACCGAGGGCACTCAGCTGGTCATCGACCGGCTGTCCAAGACCCGCACCAATGCCGACTTCCTGGCCAACATGAACAAGGTGGACTAGCCGGGCAGCGCCAAGGATGTCATGCCGCACTTGATGCGGCATCCAGGGCTGGGGTGGCGCGGCGGGGCTCCGCCTAACGATATCCGCGAAGCAGTGCGCTAGCCGGGCAGGCTCTCCCCGCTGCCGGGCTTGGCCAGCGGCTTCCCCTCCCTGCACAGCGGGCATTCCTCCGGCTTGTACGTCGGCGTGTGGGTCCGCAGACAACTGAACAGGGGCACGCCGAACTCCAGATTGCCCTGGCTCCGGTCAATCAGCACCCCCAGCCCCACCGGCTCGCCTCCCAGCCGCTTCACCTCGGCCAGCACCTCTCGGACGGATCCCCCTGTGGTCAGCACGTCGTCCACCACCAGCACCCGCTCCCCGGGATGGACCCGGAATCCCCGGCGGAACACCCGGCCGGTGCCCTCCCTCTCGGCGAAGATGCTCCGCACACCCAGTTGCCGGGCCACTTCATAGGCCACGATGACCCCCCCGGTGGTCGGTCCCACCACCAGCCGGCAGTCACAGCCCCGGAAGTGGTCCGCAATCATGCGGCACATCCGCTCCGTGTTGTGGGGCTGCTCCAGTATCCGGAACTTCTCCCAGTAGACCGGCGAGTGGAGTCCCGAGGTGAGCAGGAAATGCCCCTCGGAGAAGGCGCCGGCCTCTTTGAGTATCGCTTCCGCCTGATCCTGCACCCGTTCTCCCTGACCTATCCTGCTGCAGCGGCGTAGTTGGGCGAAAGTCCCCATTCCCGGGGCGGCCAGTAGCAGATCCACGTCTTGCCCACGATGTTGTCGCGGGGCACCAGGCCGAAGGTGTGGGAACCGCTGGTGGCGGTGCGGTTGTCTCCGATGACAAAGTACCTGTCGGGGGGCACAGTCACCGAGTAGTTCTCGCAGAGGATGGCGCCGAACTCCGGGCTCTCCTCCAGGAGGCTGCCGTTGACATAGAACCGCCCGCTTCGGATTTCCACGGAGTCGCCGGGCAGGCCCACGATTCTCTTGATGTACAGATGGTCGGGCATCTGGGGATTGCGGAAGACCACCACATCCCCTCTGTGGGGAGAGCCGAGGCGATAGGACAGCTTGTTCACCACGATGTACTCCCCGTCGGGGAAGGTCGGCTCCATGCTGTGACCTTCCACCCGGAAGCTCTGCATGGTGAATTGCACCGCAGTGAAGACAACCAGTATGATGATAGCGGTCAGTATGACCTGGGCGATACCGGCCCTGATCCTTCTCGGCTCCCGCAATCCGCTGAACATAAGCAAACCTAGATTATAGTCCTTTCCCCCAAATCCACAAATGCGCATGGACGACTCAGAGCTGGTGCAGAACAGCAAGAGGGGCGACCTCGACAGCTTCAACGAGCTGGTGGAGCGCTATCAGAGAATGGCCTACAACCTGGCCCTGCGCATGCTCAGTGACCCCGCCGCCGCCGAGGACGCCACCCAGGAGGCCCTCTTCTCCGCCTGGAGGAACATCGGGGGCTTCCGGGGGGACAACTTCAGGGCCTGGCTGCTCCGGATCACCGCCAATGCCTGCCGGGACCAGCTGCGCCGGCTGAAGCGCCGCCCGGCCATCCCCCTGGAGTCGCTGCCCTTCGAACCGCCGGCGCCCCCCACCAGCGAGTCCCCCGAGGACTACGTCCTGCGCCGGGAGGTCCAGGCCCAGATCCAGGCAGGACTGGCCAGCCTCCCTTCCGAACAGAGGCTGGCGGTCATCCTGTGCGACATCCAGGGACTGAGCTATGAGGAGATCGCCGCGGTGATGAAGTGCTCCGTTGGCACGGTCAAGTCCCGCATCAGCCGGGGCCGGGGCCAGTTGCGTGACTACCTCCAGCGCAGTGGGAACTTCTGAGCCGGCAGTATCGTCTGAATAGATAAGAAGGCGGGACAACCATGTGGCAGATTCTGGCTCGATTGCGGAAGGACGGCTGCGCCGGGACCAGGGGGCGGCTGTCCGCCTACCTGGACGGGCGGCTGAGCGCCGGGGACCTCCGCCGCGTGGAGCAGCACCTGGCAGTGTGCCACGGCTGTCAGCAAGAGCTGCGCTCCCTGGAGGCCACGGTGGCCCTCCTTCACAGGCTGCCTCAGGCGGCGCCTTCGCGCAGCCTCCGCATCCCCCGGATGGAACCATCCCGCCGCTGGACCCCCGTCCCGGCACTGCGCCTGGCTACGGCAGGCGCCACCATGCTGCTCATCCTGGCCTTCACCGCCGACATGGTCAACTTCTTTGATACGCCTCCGTCGCCGACAGGTCAGCCATGGGGCAGCAACTACACCGACAACAGGAGCGCCGCCGTCGAGGGAAACGACAAGGACTACGCCGGAACGCTGAGCCCCGGCGACGGCCAGGAACCCAGCCCCTCCTCCGATGAAGCGATCGGATCCGCGGAAGCCGCCTGGGTACGTCCGGCGGTGTACGGTCTGGCCGGCACCGTCGTCCTTCTCGGCGGCATCACCGCCTGGCTCTGGCTCAAACCCAGGCGCCGGGCAACCCACCACCCCGCCTGACCCCCAGCCCCCTTCAAGATTCAGACCCCATCCCGCCACAGGCGCACGCCCTTCTGCCATTCCGCCTGTGTTCGGCCCATCCAGGGTGCCGCCCCATCTCCACTACCCTCCCACACCACCACTCCATCCACATCAAGGCTGAAGCTCGAGAAGCAGACACAATCCTCAATCCCCCCCTTGACTCGTCCGTGTTCGATCTCGGACAATGACAGGCAGGAATGAAGCCCGATATCCGACCTACTGCAGGACGTGCCCTATGGTGTGCAAGAAGGCATCCGCCGCAATCCTCCGTCCCAAACGCCAGGTCACTCTTCCCAGGGACGAGATATGTGGCCAACTGGGCATCGGCCCCGGTCAGGTGCTCGAGATGACCGTGAAGGATTCCGCAATCCTGGCCAGACCCAGGAAGATCGTGGTTCTTGAATCCCTGAGAGAGATTCAGCAGACTTTCCAGCGTTCCGGGTTAGCCGAGGAGCAGGACCAGAAGGCAGGCCATCGTGTAGGGCAGGAGGTGGCCAGGGAGCGCTACTGTGTCAGGAGCTAGGCCACGGGACCTGGACAGCAGGGTCATCTTCTCAGCACTCAACCCCCCCGCAAGGAGCGCCGGTCACCATATTGGAGCAAGATGGAGCCTGTCAAGGCTATTCAGCCAAGCTCCACGCAATGTCCTTTGCCGCCCAAGTTCGATGCCAACGAGTTCCTCGGTTCGTCTTGGGCATTACGGCCAAAGTTGAGGTTTGCCCCCTCAATCGCACGGACAAGGGAAGAAACCGCATACCACCCATCACAAGTGCTGAAGAAGTCGAGAGATGGCTCGGCAATGATGACGTTGAAGGTCGCGGAGGCAGTGGAGCTTCTTGCCTGGACACTTGGGCGGGGCGAGACGGTGGAAGTCATCCGGCCAAGGCAACCGCGCTAGGCCGTACGGAAGGTTGCGTCGGCCATGGCGGCAATCTACGACAAGAAGTCTGCTGCGTCAAGGCATGCCATCACGCAGCCATGCTGTGAACGGCAATGAAGCTCATCATCCATCGCGGCACACATGAAGTTGGCGGGAGCTGTGTTGAGCTCTACTCCCAGACTTGCAAGACACGCATCGTTGTTGACGTTGGAGTGCCGCTGGTGACTCCGGATGGATCGCCTTTTGAGTGGCAGGACCATAGGCGGTCCTCTGCTAGAGAACTCTTGGGCCAGGGGATACTCCCCGGAGTCCGCGGGATGTATCCACACCAACAAGTCTCAGTCTCCGCCGTCATATTGTCACATAGTCATCAGGATCACTACGGGTTTCTCCGCTTCCTACATTCGGCAATTCCCGTATACATGAGCCCAGGAACAAGCAGTATCATCGAGGTCTCAAACCTGTTTCTGGATGCGAGGGTCAATCTCGACCAAGTCCAGACCTTCACCATGTGGCAGCCGTTCCAGGTGGGTGAATTCACGATCACTCCCTATCTCATGGATCATTCAGCACCCGACGCTGCTGCGTTCCTCATCGAGGCAGAGGGGAAGAAGGTCTTCTACACTGGTGATTTCCGTGGCCATGGGCGGAAGTCCGTACTGCTGAGGAGACTTCTGGCAGACCCTATCCCAGGTGTGGACTGCCTGATCATGGAAGGTACCATGATTGGCAGGCATGAGGGACTCTATCCGGACGAGAAGGCGGTGGAGAACGCCATAGGCAGCCTGCTAGCCGACCAGCGTTCCTACACCTTTGTCTTCTGCTCGTCTCAGAATCTGGATAGGCTTGTGTCGGTCTATCGGGCAGCCAAGCGACACGGGAAGGTCGTGGTTATCGATCTGTATACCGCCTTTGTGCTGGACAAACTGAGTACGTTGTCAGACAACATTCCTCAATTCCACTGGCAAGGAGTCCGGGTGCTCTACGGTTATTCTCATGCCCAGAGAATCGCTGGGTACGACAGGCAGCTGCTGTTCACCTACAAGAAGGCCAAGATTGAGTGGGAAGAGATAAGGCGTCGCGCGCAGGAAATGGTAGTCCTCGCCAAAGACAACCGCTACTTCCGAACAGTCATGCTTCCGAAACTGGGTCCTCCCACTGGGGCCAGGGCGGTCTACTCGATGTGGCCCGGCTACCTCGAGCGTTCGAATCTGACAAAGGTTCTGGAATCTCGCCATGTCGAGTTGGCAGAGATCCACACCAGCGGACACGCCTACGTCGAGAATCTCAGTCAGTTGGTATTCGCTCTCAAACCCCGTCATGTCATTCCCATCCACACGTTCAGCCCGGGCGAATTCCTCCGGCTCTTTCCCACTGCCATCCAGCTTGCAGATGGCGAGGAGATGACGGTGTAGCGGAGCCCCAGGAAGGACTGAAGAGATAGCACAGGGACATGACCGGACAGCCTCATCGTCGACGGCTATCAGCTAGCCTGATTGCGGAAGTGCCGAGCCCAGGGCCTGCCTGGATGGCCGGCCCGGAGCAGTTCATAGGTACTCACCCTATCGAGAGAGCGTAGATGCACACAACAAAGGAGGTTGGGTGACAACGGGGATCTCGAGAGAACTGCCCAAAGATTTCATGAGCGATCTCATGAGCGGATCGCTGATGCCGGTGCTCGAGAGAGTCAGAATGGATGACACTCTACTGCTGGCTCTTCGGGGGACCTACGTCAATGTCTACTACAGGGGCGGCAACCTCATGAGAATCACAGGACCTGCCACCGACTCAATTCGTTCCTATGAAGCGTTCTTTGACAAGAAATACGCTGAATCCCCACGGCTTCTTCCCAGACCGCCAGGCAAGATTGTTACGAGGAAAGATGCGCAACGCTGGGTTGATGCCTTTCCTCGACTCAAGCAAATCATGGACACTCACTTCCAAACGAAACGCAAGCCGGAGCGTGAATTCCAGCAGTTGGCAGCGCGGGAGAACAACTGCTCCACCATCTCAGTGGCAACTGAGTATTTCGTCACGGATATCGAAGTGGCGGACCCTTCCATTGGCGCCCGGTTTGACATGCTAGCGCTGCGCTGGCCAGCCGACGCCCGCAAACACGGAAGAGGTTGCCAAGCAGCGCTGATCGAGATGAAATATGGCGATGATGCCCTCAAAGGCGAGTCTGGGGTGTTGGAGCACTTGCATGACATGGAGAGACTAGCTCGCGACGAGGACAAGTGTCGCCAGTTGAGGAAGGCCGCCGAGGATCAGTTCCGTCAACTTGACGAACTCGGCTTGCTCAAATTCAGGCGCAGTGCGAGAGTGACCAAGATCGAGCTCAAGGAAAGACTGGAGGTGATCCTTGTGCTCGCGAATCTCAATCCACGCAGCGGAGTGCTGACCGAGATCCTGGAGGACCGGAGGATGCGGGGTTTCGAGAGTCGTGCTTCGCCCTTCGACTTGCGCTTCTTTGTAGCCCACTTCGCTGGATATGGCATGCATACCGATTGCATGCTGACACTGGACCAGCTGAAGAAGCGGATGGGCAGGAGGGCGAGAGAAGATGCAGAGTGCCGTGAGTATTGCTGACATCGTCAATGCCGCTGTCGCTCGCCTGACTGAGGACTTCCTGACATCTCCGGCACGGTATTTCAGCGAGGAAGACATCAGGTGGCGGCTGATCAAGGACATTGACACAGGTCTGGCTCAGCTTGGTGAGTCCACCGTTACTGTCTCTGGCGGTACGCCCACGTCGGCCGTTCACGGAGAGTATCCCACACCCTTCCGTTGCGGCATGAAGGAGAGCTCGTTTAAGGTTCTGGGGCCGGCAGACCGCAGCGGGAGGAGAGGGCACTTCGACGTTGTGGTCTTGAACGCCTCATCGACTACTGGGATATCGCTGGAAGCGGTTCGTTCACAGGACTTCGGTGTCTTTATCAGGGCTCTGCCCACCCTTTGTCTTCCGTTTCTCGACACCGTCATCGAAATCAAGCTCTATCGAGACCTCGGCAATCCCAGGCGAGCCAGGTCAATCTCGCAGGCGGCGCTTGTCGCAGTCCAGGCGGTGAAGAAGGTTGCCGCTGCCTTGAGTCCGCAGCCCGGCCATTATCCCCGGCCCTTTGCCCGGTGCGGCATGGTGCTCCTTCTTGACAACTCACATCTGGCTCCTGGTGCCAATGTCGAGCCGGTGCGTACGCTGTTCCGGCAGCTGCTGGCGGAACACCTCAAGCGGACTGTGCCTCCCGATACCTTCACCGGCATGTGGATCACCAGCCACGTCGAAGTCTGGCCCTGCCCCACATCCCCGCCATGCGGAGGCGCCACATGGTGAGCCACGCACTCAACCTGTGGGAACGGCAATTTCGGGCTGCAGCCCGTGCTGACGACTATGCTCTCTTTCGCCAACATATGTGGCGCCTGGGTCTGCTGGACAAGCCCAAGCTGCTGCTGGAGGGCACCATTCGTGTGGTCCAAGCCATCGTAGCCTATGCCATTGTTGACGGACAGCCCTCCGACTTCTCGCTTCGAATGCAGAGGTACAACCCGTCCCTGGCCCCGGATGCGCGCTATGCGTTCACCCTCGACTTGTGTGGCAAAGCCTTCGCTCGGATCCTTGTCGATGCCGGGCTGCGGACCCTGGACCTGGCTGACCTCCACAATCATCCCTTGGACGACTTCCAAGTAGCCGGATATCATCGAATCTGGGTATCACACCCCGATTGGTCCCCTATCACCGCCGGCGAACTCCAACAACTTGAGGAAGCCGTGACCAACGACCTGCGGTCGGGCTATTCCGAGGACGAACTGGCCGTCTCTTTTCAGCCTCTGCCGGACCTATCTTGTCTTCTTGTATCACTCCATGATCTCCCCAAGTCGGAGGTGACCTAGCTATTGACGATCTGCTGGACGTTCTGCGGATGTCACTCAGCGCTGTCACTGTGCTCCAGCGCCTTCCGCCGTCCAGCAGCACCAGAACAAGCTCACGCCCACCATTTGCACAACTAGACAGCTTGTGATAATGTCTGAGGTGACTAACGTAGGGCACCATATCTGCAGGCCGGTCCGGCAAGGGGTGCGATGATATGTGCCATATGCTGAAGCGCTCACTCATCGTCATCGTCCTCACATCACTTGCGGCCTCAACCATTTGCCCACTGGTTGCAGGCAGCGCGAGCCTTGGTGCGTCTGTTGAGCCTTTCACGGGCGCGGACGGCTGGAAGTGGCAGAACCCCTTGCCGCAGGGACAGTCCCTCAATGGCGTTTGGGGCACGTCTTCATCCAACGTCTTTGCAGTGGGGGAGTACGGCACCATCCTTCATTACGATGGCAGCGAATGGAGTCCCGCTACCAGCGGCACTACGGATGACCTCTGGGATGTCTGGGGCAACTCTCCCAATGAAGTGTTCGCTGTAGGAGAGAATGGCACCATCCTGCAATATGATGGAGGTGAATGGAGTCCCATGAGCAGCGGTACCACGGAGCAACTCTGGGGAGTCTGGAGCAGCTCACCCAGCGATGTCTTCGCTGTGGGAGGGTCCCTGTACGAAGGGGAAGGTATCGTCCTGCACTACGATGGCAGCGATTGGAGCCAGATGACCACCCCCACCGCAAAGCACCTTCAAGGCGTCTGGGGTACATCTCCCACGGAGGTATTCGCTGTGGGAGGTGCCGGTATTGTCATGCACTATGACGGCAGCGCCTGGTCCGTGATGGATGCTGGTGTGACGAATACTCTCAAAGGAGTCTGGGGCGGGTCTCCCAGCGATGTCTACGCCGTTGGTGGTAAAGTGAGCCCAGGCCCAGTCGAGGGGGATGGCGTGGTCCTGCACTACGATGGCGCTCAATGGATCCTCGTGCGCAGTGAGGTACAGCACCTCTTCAATGGCATCTGGGGCGCTTCCGCGAGCCACCTCTTCGCAGTGGGGGGCCGTTGGGACGGACCCGGGGGTGGATCCGAGGTTGTCGAAGGCGCAATCATGCGGTACGACGGTTCGGCTTGGGGCACCATGTACACGGACGATGAGTTCAGCGACATCTGGGGCAGTTCCGCCACCGATGTGTTCGCCGTCGGATATGCCGGCAATATCTGGCACTACGACGGCAGTGAATGGAGCCCCATGAGCAGCGTCGCGACATCGAACAATCTCTCTGGAGTCTGGGGGAGTTCTGCCGCTGACGTGTTTGCCGTGGGCGGTCACTACTTCCCTTTTGATGAGGGCACGATCGTTCACTACGATGGGAGCGCCTGGAGCCCCATGGACAGTGGCACATCGGAGTATCTTTGGGATGTCTGGGGCAGCTCTCCAAGCGATGTGTATGCCGTTGGTGGAACCGTAGTTGAGGGCGATGCCAACCCCATCATCCTTCATTATGACGGTGAGTCCTGGGTCGAGGTGGCTAGCGACATTACGGACCCGTCCCTGGGTCCACTCCTGGGTATCTGGGGAAGCTCGGCCACGGACATCTTTGCCGTGGCCCCCGGTAACCATGGCCCCGTGATTGAAGGCGGCATTCTCCACTACGATGGCAGTACATGGAGCCTGATGAACACAGGCATCACGGCTGGCTTCAGGGCCGTCTGGGGCACCTCTTCCTCTGATGTCTTCGCCGTGGGTATCGCCTACTATGAGGGCTCGAGCGTGCCCTATGCGGAAATCATCATGCACTATGATGGGTCTGCCTGGAGCACCATGGCTAGCGGCATCAGGGTAGCGCTCGATACTGTCTGGGGCATTTCTCCTGCCGACGTCTTCGCTTCGGGGTACTACTACTCCGAACACCGTGACATCATCATGCACTACGATGGCAGCACGTGGACCGAGATGCCCAGCGACAGTATGCCTGGGATCGTTGGCGCCTGGGTCAATTCCGACACCGATATCTTCGGCTTGGGGGAAGGCGGAATCTGGCACTACGACGGCACCACCTGGAGCACAATGACCACTAGCACCAACCGGGGTCTTTCTGATGTCTGGGGCAGTTCGGGTTATCACGTATTCGCCGTGGGCAGCGATGGAGCCATCCTTCATTACGCTGGAGGGGCTGCTCCCAACAACCCGGCCAATACTTCGCCGGCCAACGCGACAACCGGCGTCAGCCCAGCGCCAATGCTGCAGTCCTCGGCCTTCGACGATCCGAACCCCAGTGACACGCACTCCGCCTCCCGGTGGCAGATCACCTTGACTCCTAACGACTACTCGATCTCGGTCTTCGACAGCGGGAGAGACACCGCGAACCTCACAGGCATTGCCATACCCCCAGAAACACTGGACTACTCGACCACGTACTATTGGCGCGTACGGCATCAGGACAGTCACGGCAACTGGTCTGGCTACTCTCTAGAGACCTCATTCACTACGCTCAACCGCCCACCGAGTAGGCCAAGCAATATGTCACCGCTTGACGGTGCAACCGCTGTCATTCTGACGCCAACACTGCAGTCCTCGGTATTCTCCGACCCGGATCAGGGCAATACCCACGCTGCCTCACAATGGCAGATAAGGTCCGTCTCTGGAGACTATTCCAGCCCCGTCCTCGACAGTGGCATTGACGGCGCGCACCTCAGCGCCATTGACATCCCTTCAGGGGCGCTGGCCTACTCAACGACCTACCGCTGGCAGGTACGGCACCAGGACAATCACGGAGATTGGTCCGACTACTCCGATGAAACGACCTTCACAACCTTCAGCCGACCGCCCAGTCAGCCGACCAACGCCTCGCCCGCCAACGCGTCGACAGGGGTGACCCTCGCGCCAACACTGACCGCATCGGCCTTCTCCGACCCGGACAGCGCCGACACTCATGCCGCATCTCAATGGCAGATGAGGTCAACCACCGGAGGCTATTCCAGCCCTGCCTTCGACAGTGGGATAGACACCACCAACCTGACCGAGATCCATGTCCCCCTGGGCGCGCTGGCGTACTCAACCAGCTACCACTGGGAGGTTCGGTATCAGGACAATCGGGGAGTCTGGTCAGACTGGTCATCTGAGACTTCCTTCACTACCCCACCCCCGCCACAGGCTCAATTCGACGTCACTTCCGTAAGGGTCTCAGGGGGGGTGATGCTGATCTTCTTCGGCAACCTGTCAACAGGAGGAGCCTCACCGCTGACCTATGCCTGGGACTTCGACAATGATGGGACCACTGACGCCACAGAGCGCGAACCGTGGCATCGCTATATGGACCCGGGCACGTACACGGTCAGCCTCACCTTCACCGATGCTGTGGGCAACACGGATAAGGATACCAAGCCGAACTGTCTTGCCATCCTGCCGCCAGGCGGGGGCAAGATGGAAACTGCGGACGGACAGATCTCCACGGACTTTCCCGGTGGCGCGGTTGCCGGCACAGCAGTAGTCACCATCGACAGCAAGCGGGGCTGCCAGCTTCCCGACGCGCCTGAAGGATTCGTGATAGGCGATACCTGCTTCGTCATAGTGGCGATGGATGAAGATGGAAACGACATCGTCACCTTGTCTCAGCCCACGACAATCACGGTCAAGTACTCGGAGGCAGATGTCGCTGCAGCGGATGGGAATGCCGAGAACCTAGTCCTGGCCTACTGGGACGAAGAGGCCGAACAGTGGAAGCCCCTCAATACCGTCGTCAACACGGCCGATGTGACCTTGACTGCCTCCACTACCCACCTCAGCACCTGGGCAATCCTGGTGGCCCCAGCCAGCCCCCAAGCACAGGGCACGCAAGGCATTCCCTTGTGGGTCTGGATCTTTGTCGGCAGTATCGGAGCATTGCCAGTGGCCGGGATCTTGGCTTACTTGTTGGGCAGGAGTTGGGCAGCCATCAAGTAGAGAACCAGTCCACGTCTCAGGCCCAGTTCGACTCTCCCCCTTCTCCGGCATGAAAACGAACCGCCCCGGTGTCTGCGATCAGGGCGGTTTGTTCATCATCTGCCACCGCATCGGAAACACAGCCACGCCGACTCCCCAGAGCCCTACGAAGGGGCTACACAACGGACCCCGACTCCCACCGCAACTTCACCCATGCGACACTCCTCCTTGGCAGTTTGAACTGCCGGCTGTCAAGGTGATAGAATGGCGGCAAGACGGAGAGATTGCCCCCGGCGCACCCTTGAACACCAATGTCACAGGTTGCCACGTCCAAACGCACTGACTATATGCAGCGTGCGCTGTCGCTGGCCAGGCTGGCCCTGGTCCATGCCAGCCCCAACCCCGCCGTGGGAGCGGTGATAGTCAAGGATGACACCATCGTCGGCGAGGGATACACCCAACCCCCCGGCTCGCACCACGCCGAGATAGTGGCCCTGCGGCAGGCTGAGGACAAGGCCCGGGGTGCTACCATGTACGTCACGCTGGAGCCTTGCTGCCACCATGGCCGGACCCCCCCATGCACCAGCGCCATCATTGACGCCGGCATTGCCGAGGTCCACCTGTCCATCATCGACCCCAACCTCAGGGTCTGCGGCCGCGGCAAGGCCGCACTGGAAGCTGCCGGGATTCGGACCGTCGTCGGCGAACATGAGGAGGCGGCACAGGAGCTCAATGAGGCCTATATCAAGTTCATCTCCACCGGCCTGCCCTTCGTCCTGGGCAAGTTCGCCATGAGCCTGGATGGCAAGATCGCCACCAAGACCGGCGACTCCAAATGGATCAGCGGTGAACAGTCACGGAGATATGTGCACACGTTGCGGAGCCAGATTGACGCCATCATGGTGGGCGTGGAGACCATCATCAGAGACGACCCCCAACTGACCGCCAGAGCCGGTCTGGACGGAGGCCAGCTGGAGAGGCAACCCCTCCGCGTGGTGGTGGACAGCGCCGCCCGCACTCCGCCGTCCGCCCGGGTGCTCAATCTGCCCGGAAAGACCATGATCGCCACCACCAGGGAGGCGGACCCCGCCAGGAAGAAGGCCCTGGAGGACGCCGGCGCGGAGATGCTGGAGCTGCCCTCCAGGGGCAGGATGGTCGACCTGGAGGTGTTGCTGAAGGTCCTCGGTGAAAGGCAGATCATCAGCCTCATGGTCGAAGGTGGCGCCGTCGTCTTCGGATCGCTCTTCGAGCAGAGCCTGATAGACAAGGTGCTGGTCTTCATCGCCCCGATGATCATAGGCGGCGAGGAGGCCAAGAACCCCGTCGAAGGCAAGGGTGTTGAGAAGCTGGCTCAAGCCACCCACCTGATCCGCACGCGGATGGAGGGCGTGGGCAGCGATATGCTGATCAGCGGCTACGTCGCCCGGTAGCCTGGAGCCCGCATGATGCGCCGGTCCAACTGAGGAACAGGAGTCGAAGGAGCGCTTTGTTCACCGGTATCGTCGAGGAAGTCGGCAAGGTCAGGGCAGTGGGCCCGGGCAGCCTGGCCGTTTCCGCCACCAAGGTCGTTGAGAAGACCGGACTGGGCGACAGCATCGCCGTCAATGGAGCCTGCCTCACGGTGAGCGCCATGGACCCCGCGTCGTTCTCCGTTGATGTCATGCCGGAGACGCTGCGGCGCACCAACCTGGGACTGCTCCGCCCCGGATCGAAGGTCAACCTGGAGCGGGCCCTGTCGGTGGGCGGCCGTCTGGGCGGTCACTTCGTCCAGGGACATGTGGACGCCACCGGAAGGGTGATGACGCTGAAGGCGGAGGGCCCGGCCGTCATCGCCAGATTCGCCGCTCCGCCGGAGGTGCTGCGCTACGTCGTGGAGAAGGGCTTCATCGCCGTTGATGGGGTCAGTCTCACCGTGATCAGCCATGACAGCACTTCCCTCAGCGTCTCTCTGGTGGGCTACACACTGAAGCAGACCACGCTGGGCGGCAGGCAAGTTGGCGATACGGTCAATCTGGAAGTGGATATCATGGCCAAGTATGTGGAGAAGCTGGCCGGGGGCCGCAGCGGCGTGACCCTGGAGTTCCTGACCGATCACGGCTTCTCCGTCACTGGCTCTCTTTCGTGAAGGGGCAGGGTTGAGAATGGGACTGGCGACGATTCCGGAGGCCGTCGAGGAGTTCAGGCAGGGCAGGATCCTCATAATCGTTGACGATGAGAGCCGGGAGAACGAGGGCGACCTGGCCATGGCCGCGGAGAAGGTCACCCCAGAGGCCATCAATATCATGGCCAGGGAGGCCCGGGGGCTGATCTGCATGCCCATCACCGGGGAGAGGCTGGAGGAGCTGCGCATCCCCATGATGGTCCAGGACAACACCTCCCGGTTCTCCACCGCCTTCACCATATCCATCGAGGCCAAGCACGGGGTGACCACGGGGATCTCGGCCCACGACCGGGCCACCACCATCAGGACCGTGCTCGATCCGGCCACCAGGCCGGAGGATATCGCCCGTCCCGGCCACGTGTTCCCCATCAGGGCCAGACCGGGAGGCGTTCTGGTGCGGGCAGGACACACCGAGGCATCGGTCGACCTGGCCAGGCTGGCCGGCCTCTATCCCGCCGGGGTGATCTGCGAGATCCTGAATGAGGACGGCACCATGGCCCGGTTCCGCCAGTTGGAGGAGCTGGCCGCCAGGCACAATCTGAAGATGGTCAGCGTGGCCGACCTGATCACCTACCGCCGCCGCCACGAGAAGCTGGTTCACCGCGTGGCCGAGGCCAAGCTGCCCACGAAGTACGGGGAGTTCACCATCATCGCCTACAAGAGCACCATCGACACCGATGAACACGTGGCGCTGGTCAAGGGCGATGTCCACGTGGCCGAACCGGTGCTGGTCCGGGTGCACAGCGAGTGCCTCACCGGCGACGTCTTCAGCAGCCTCCGCTGCGACTGCGGGGAGCAGATGGCCATGGCCATGCAGGCCATCGCCGAGGAGGGGCGGGGGGTGTTCCTCTACATGCGCCAGGAGGGCCGAGGGATCGGACTGCACAACAAGCTGCGGGCCTACGCCCTGCAGGACCAGGGGGTGGACACCGTGGAGGCCAACGAGCTTCTGGGGTTCGCCGCCGATCTCCGCGACTACGGCATCGGGGCCCAGATCCTGGCCGACATTGGACTGGAGCGGATTCGCCTGCTGACCAACAACCCCAGGAAGGTGGTCGGCCTGGATGGACACGGCCTCCAGGTGGTGGAGACGGTGCCCATCATAGCCCCGCCGAACTCATACAACGCCTCCTATCTGAAGGTCAAAGGGGCGAAGCTGGGACACCATTTCGTAGCAGACTAACAAGAGGAGGGCGCGATGAAGAAGGTCTATCAGGGGACACTACTGGCGGAGGGCCTCAAGTTCGGGCTGATCGTTTCCCGGTTCAACGAGTTCATATCGGCCAAGCTGCTCGAAGGAGCCCAGGATGCCCTGCTGCGCCACGGCGCCAGGGAGGACGATATCGAGGTCGCCTGGGCGCCCGGCTCGTTTGAGATCCCCCTCATCGCCAAGAAGATGGCGGAGTCGGGAAGATACCACGCCGTGATCTGCCTGGGCGCCATCATTCGGGGAGGCACTCCTCACTTCGACTACGTCGCCGCCGAAGCCAGCAAGGGGGTGGCCAAGGTTTCCCTGGACACCGGCGTGCCGGTCATCTTCGGCGTGATCACGGCTGATGTCCTGGAGCAGGCCATCGAAAGGGCGGGCACAAAAGAGGGCAACATGGGCTTCAAGGCGGCCATGAGTGGCATCGAGATGGCCAACCTGGTCAAGGCCATGAAAGCTCCGCGGAAAGCCTGATTTCCTATCCAACTGCCCTGAAGACCCTGTCTCCTCGGCGGACCCGATCCGGGACTTTGATGCCCACGGAATCCCCCGGCTTGGCCTCGCTTACCTCTGTGTTGTGAATCTGCATCGACTCCACAACCAGTTCGAGGTCGGTGGTGTGCCCCTTGATGTGGATCTTCTCGCCACGCTTGAGGATCTCCTTCAGGTCGATGCCTGCCACCACCGGTCGGGAGAAGAAATCGGTTACCGTGCCAACCTCTACCTCCTGGGTCATGGATCTCACCCCCTTCCCGGACCTGACTGCCTGTCCGTGCAAAGCAGTATATCGCCGGATGCACTTCCATGCAATACTCCCACAAGCTTTGTGGGTGGAGGATCAGAGGAAGGAGTTGATCTGCCGGCGCAGCCCGTCGGCCGACTCCCGGGCGGCCCGGGCGTAGTCGCTGCCCCTCGAAGCGTAGAGGATCTGTCTGGAGCTGGCGAAGATGGCCCTCCGGCCCTGGCCGTCCGTCCCGTGGCGGACAGCCCATTCCAGATCGCCGCCCTGGGCCCCGATGCCCGGTATCAACAGGTCCATCTGGGGACAGAGCTGCCTGATCTCACTTAGCTCACGGGGATAGGTGGCGCCCACCACCAGGCCGACGTTGCCCCTGGTGTTCCATTCCTGGGCCCTGCTGGCCACCAGGCGGTACAGAGGCTGCCCGTCGCTCCCCTGGGCGTCGGAGCACAGCGCGTCCTGGAAGTCCCCGGCTCCCGGATTCGAGGTGCGGCAGAGGACGAACACAGCCCTGTCCGCATAGCGGGTGAAGGGCTCTATGGAGTCGTGTCCCAGGTACGGGCTGACGGTCACCGCATCGAAGCCCAGGACCTCGAACAGGGCCCTGGCATAGGCCCGCGCCGTGTGGCCCACATCCCCCCGCTTGGCGTCCCCGATGACGGGGATGCCCTCCGGGATGTGCTTCACCGTCTCCTGCAGGGCGGCCAGCCCGGCGCTGCCCAGCGCTTCGTAGAAGGCCAGATTCGGCTTGTAGGCGCAGACCAGGTCCGCCGTGGCATCGATGATGGCCCGGTTGAACTCGATGACGCCCGCCTCCGGCATCAGTTCCGGGTCGGGGTCGAGTCCCAGGCAAAGGAGGCTCTTGTTCCTTGTCGAGGCCTGCAGCAGCTTCTGGGCGAAGTCCATCTCACACCCGCCATGGCAGGGAGCGACGCTAGCCAAGGGAACCGGAGAGCTGACGCCCCCCCAGGACATGGAAGTGGATGTGGGGCACCAGCTGGCCTCCCTCCCGGCCGCAGTTCACGGCGACGCGGTACCCTCTCTCCGACAGGCCCTCGCTCCTGGCCACCTCGTTGGCCACGTGGATCAGATGGCCCAGGAGGTCCCTCTGTCCGGAGCCGGTCTGGACCAGGGACGCGATGTGCTCCTTGGGCATGACCAGCAGGTGCTTCGGCGCCTGGGGGTTGATGTCCCGGATGACCACGGCCCGGTCGTCCTGATAGACGAAGTCGCCGGGTATCTTGCCGGCGATGATCCTGCAGAAGATACAGTCCGCCACCGTTCCCTCCCCCGGGGACTACAGCCCCAGTTGACCGGCGATCAATTCGCGGTGGTAGTTGGCGTCACCGAACAGGGCCTGGGCCGCCTTGCCCCGGCGGTAGTAGAGCTGAAGATCGTGGTCAACGGTGTAGCCCACCCCGCCGTGGATCTGGTGCCCCAGGCGGACCACCCGCCCGATGGCCTCGCTGACCCAGGCCTTGGCCATGGCCACTTCCTTCACCGCCGGCAGGCCGTTGCTCAGCAGCCAGGCCGCTTCGTAGGTGAGGTATCTCATGCCGTCGACGTCAAGGAGCATGTTGGCGCAGTGGTGCTGCACCGCCTGGAAGGTGCCGATGGGCCGGTCGAACTGCACCCTCTCTTTGGCATAGGCCACGCTCATTTCCAGGACCTGCTGGGCCGCGCCGACCATCTCGGCGCATTTGGCCATGGCCGCCCACTGGAGGGTCTTCTCCGCCACCGGCCAGGCCCCGCCGGGCTGACCGATGAGGTTCCCCTCCGGGACCGCCACCCCGTCCAGGACCACCTCGCACTGCTTGTCGCTGGCGATGGTGCTCAGAACAGCCGACCTGACCCCGGGGCTGCCGCCGTCCACCACGAAGAGGCTGAGTCCGTCCTCCGGCCTGGAGCCCGCCGCCGTTCTGGCCAGGCAGAGAAGGCGGTCAGCCACGTGGGCGTAGGGCACGAAGAGCTTGGTGCCGCTGATGACGTACCCTCCCTTGCCACGGGCCGCCCTGGACTTCATCGAGGCCGCCTCATAGCTGCCGTCGGACTCCGTCAGGGCGAAGGTGATGATCTCCCCCCGGGCTATGGCCGGCAGATAGGTCTGCCTCTGATCGTCGCTGCCCGCTGCCAGGATGGTCAGGCCGCTCATGACCACGCTGGGCAGATAGGGACCGGGCAGGCAGGCCCGGCCCATCTCCTCCAGCAGTATCACCAGATCCAGGAGGCTGCCGCCGCCACCATCGTACCTCTCCGGGAAGGGCAGGCCCAGCCAGCCCAGTTCCGCCATCTTCCCCCAGAGCTCGGGAGAGTAGCCCTTCTCATCCAGCTCCATCTGGCGCACGTGCTGCTTGGTGCACTCGTTGGCCAGGAAGTCACGGGCGGCCTTCTGCAGCATTTTCTGGTCTTCAGACAGGTCTAGGTCCAACTTCTCACCCTCTCACACATATACGAACAATCGCCGCTTCGCTCACGTGTGATAAAGGATAGCAGAAGAGGAGAAGCGACATCAAATCCGGACCGGGCCCGCCATCCTTGACTTGCCCCATGCGCGCAGATATCCTCTAGTGCAGTGTCTCCAACGGTTCGTCAGCCTGACCAACTGTACGCATGTTCTCCGGGTGTCGTCTGCCTCAGGCAGACCGACCCGACCCGCGATGAGGGTCAGGGGATGCCGCCAACTCCTTCCCTCTCGTGTCATGCCGCACTTGATGCGGCATCCAGGGCCGGGGTGGGGCGGCATGCCGCCAAGTCCTTCCGCGGAAGGACCATCCCGCCCACCTCCTCATCGTGCCATCCGCCTTTGGCGGATCCAGGGCCGGGGTGGCGTGGCACGACTACACATAGCGATATCTACGAAGCACTACACTAGCAGGAACGGGAGGCACCCCGCGTGTTCAGAGCGCTGAGGGGAACCGAGGATATCCTGCCCCAGGATCAGGGCTACTGGAGGCTGGTCGAGGCCAGGGCCGCCGAGGTCTGCCGCCTCTTCCAGTACAACCGCATCGACACGCCGGTCTTCGAGCAGGCCGATCTCTTCCTTCGCGGCATCGGTGAAGGCACCGACATCGTGGAGAAGCAGATGTACACCTTCGAGGACCGCGGCGGGGACAGGATCACCCTGCGGCCCGAGGGCACCGCGCCGATCTGCCGGGCCTACATCGAGCACGGCATGCACAACCAGCCCCAGCCGGTGCGACTGTACTACCTCGGCCCCATCTTCCGCTACGAACGGCCCCAGAAGGGCCGTCTGCGGCAGCATCATCAGTTCGGGGTGGAGTCCATCGGCAGCGCCGACCCCGTCTTCGATGCCCAGGTCATCGATCTGGCCTGGTCCTTCTACGGGGCCCTCCAGTTGAAGGGACTGACCCTTCAGCTCAACAGCATCGGCTGCCCGGAATGCCGCCCCGGGTACCTGGACAGCCTGAACTCATACTACGCCGGCCGGTCCGAGAGCCTCTGTCCCGACTGCCGGGCCAGGTTCTCGCGCAGCCCGCTGCGCCTGCTGGACTGCAAGGTGGCCTCGTGTCAGAGCGCCGTGGCCGGCGCCCCCCGGACGCTGGACTTCCTCTGTCAGGCCTGCCGCAGCCACTTCCAGGACCTCCGGGGCTACCTTGACGGACGCGCCATTTGCTACGAACTGAACCCCTACCTGGTGCGCGGACTGGACTACTACACCAGGACCGTCTTTGAGATCCAGCCCGTCGAAGTCCGGGGGCAGAGCGCCATCGGCGGCGGCGGCCGCTATGACAACCTCATCGGCCAGCTGGGCGGCAGGCCCACCCCCGGCGTGGGTTTCGCCACCGGCCTGGAGCGCATTATCGCCAATTTGAAGGAACAAGACATAATGCCCCCGGCCACCCAGGCCAACCGGCAGGTCTTCGTGGTCTCCGCCGACGAAATTGGCCGCCGGAAGGCCCCTTCGATCGCCGCCACGCTCCGCCAAGATGACATAAGCGCCACTTTCGCCTCAGGGGACCTCAGCCTGAAATCTCAAATGCGCCAGGCCTCCTCCTCCGGATCGCGCTGGGCGGTCATAGTCGGCAGTACCGAACTGAGCAGAGATTCAGTGGTCCTGCGTGACATGACCGGGGCATCGCAGGAAGAGATGCCTCTGACAGAGGCAATCAGGAGAATCAAAGGGTCCATCTCCTAGGCATCTTCGCCGGGGCGCCCCGGCCCCGCTCCGCTCAGCCGAGACTCTCCCCCATCCATCCGTTGACCCACCGCAGCCGTGCCCAAGCATGGCCGGACCGCGGTTGAAACCAGCAGGTGGCGATCAGCACAGGTGGGCAGAAGCTGTGGACCAGATTGGCGCGGCGGGGCTATTCCTCGGCGAACAGGGAGGAGAAGTCCCCGTTGAACTCCCGGAGGAAACCGTACATATCGATCAGGTCGTCGGAGGTCACCGGGATGGACAGCCTGCGCCGTTCCTCTTCAGTGAGTTCCGTGAGGATCTCCGGCGCCTTGCCGTCCTTGACCACGGCGGCCACCAGTCCCTGGCTCTTGCAGGAGGCGCAGAAGACGGAGAGGAACCACAGGTCCTCGCGGTGCCCCAAGATCTTGATGTTGCTGGACTCATATTGGCAGCCGCAGATGCCACACTTCATGTTGGAGAGCAGCTTCCTGACGAATTTCTCGTCCATCATCCCACCACCGCCAGATCAGTCCTCGGCGGTCTTCCCCTTGCCCAGGTCCTTCAGGTCAAGCGTGTTGATGAAATCGGTGAAGGCGGACAGCTTGCGCAACTCCTCCTCACTGACTTCCTTCTTGTCATCGTGCTTGCCGGCGTGGGCGGTGGCCACCGGCTTGCCCGTCTCCTGATCGAAGATGATGCCGGCCTTCTCCAGGACCTCTTCGTTGGCGTAGATAGGCGCCTTGGCCCTGACCGCGATGGCGATGGCATCGCTGGGACGGGAGTCGATCTCCAGCTCCTTGCCATTGAAGTCGAAGCTGATCTTGGCATAGAAGGTGTCATTCTGGAGGTCATTCACCAGAATCGACTTGATCTTCGCCCCCAGGCTGCTGATGACGGAGTGAAGAAGGTCATGAGTCAGAGGCCTGGGCACGCTGACACCCTGCAGCTTGATGGCTATGGCGTCGGCCTCCGCCGGCCCGATCCAGATGGGCAGATAGCGGTCAGCCTTGACCTCCTTCAGTATCACCACGCGCTGCGAGTTCATCACGCTCACGCGTATACTGTCCACGCTCATCTCAATCATCTAGCCAACCTCTGTGTCTCTCTCGTGCCCCAAGGTCAATTCTAGGCTTGGCCCACCGCCTTTGTCAAACATTCAGAGCACGGTTTCCCTGTGCCGGGCGCTGTGGCACTGTATACTCACGGCCACCGGCAGACTGGCGATGTGGCAGGGGAAGACCTCCACATGAACGGCCAGCGCCGTGGTCCTGCCCCCGAAGCCCTGCGGGCCGATGCCCAGGGCGTTGATCTTCTGGAGCAGTTCCTTCTCCAGGTCGGCCATCTCGGGGTCGGGATGCGGCTGGCCCAGCGTGCGCACCAGGGCCTCCTTGGCCAGCAGCACCGCCTTGTCCGCGGTGCCGCCGATGCCGACGCCCACGACGACCGGGGGACAGGGGTTGCTGCCCGCCTCGTCCACCGCCCTGACCACGGCGTCGATCACGCCCTGCCTCGCCTGTCCCGGCAGAAGCATGAACAGCCGTGTCATGTTCTCCGAACCCCCACCCTTGGGCATGAGGACGATCTTCAGCCGGTCGCCGGGCACCATCCTGGTGTGGATGACCGGAGGGCAGTTGTCTTTGGTGTTGACCCTGGCCGAGAACGGCTGGCGGACCATCGATTTGCGCAGATAGCCCTCCGTGTAGCCCCGGCGCACGCCCTCCCCCACCGCCTCATCGATCCCTCCCCCGCTGACATGAACATCCTGTCCCACCTCCAGCAGCACCACGGCACAGCCGCAGTCCTGGCACAGAGGCAGTCGCTCCCGGGCAGCGATCTCTGCGTTCTCCAGTATCTGCTTCAGGATCTCCCTCCCCAGAGACGATTCCTCGCTCTGAGCAGCCTCCTTGAGCGACCCGGTGACGTCCGGGGGAAGGAAGTAGTTCGCCTCCTGGCACAGGCCGGCTACGGCCTGGCTGATGCTGCTGGCATCGATCTCTCTCTGAGGCATGGTCCTTCTCCTTCCGCGCAAGACTGCCTGGCAGACCCCGACGACTCCCGCTCCCCCACTCCGGATGCAGCACCCTAGAGGGGGATGTTGCCGTGCTTCTTGGCGGGAAGCGTGTCCACCTTGTTCTTCAGCATGTCCAGGGCCCTGATCAGCTTCCGCCTCGTCTCGCGGGGGTCGATGACATCGTCGATGTACCCCCTGGCCGCGGCCACATAGGGATTGGCGAACTTCGATCTGTACTCGTCGATGAGCCGCTGGCGGGCCTCCTCGGGCTTCTCTGCCTTGGCGATCTCGCTGCGGAAGACGATGTTCACCGCCCCGTCCGGACCCATCACGGCGATCTCCGCCGATGGCCAGGCGTAGTTGATGTCTCCGCGCAGGCCCTTGCTGCTCATCACCACGTAGGCACCACCGTAGGCCTTGCGGACGATGACGCTCACCTTGGGGACTGACGCCTCCGCATAGGCATAAAGGAACTTGGCTCCGTGCCTGATGATTCCCCCGAACTCCTGGTCCGTGCCCGGCATGTAGCCCGGGACATCCACGAAAGTGATCAGCGGGATGTTGAAGCAGTCGCAGAACCGGACGAACCTGGCTCCCTTGTCCGAAGCGTTGATGTCGATCACCCCGGCCATATAGGAGGGCTGCTGGGCCACGATGCCCACGGCCTGCCCGGCCAGCCTGGAAAACCCGACTACCAGGTTGGGGGCGAAGTGCTGATGGACCTCCATGAAATCGCCGCCGTCCACCACCCTGGCGATGATGTCCTTCATGTCGTAGACCTTGGCGGCGTCGGCCGGCACAACGGTCAGTAGTTCCTCGTCGGCCCTCTCCGGATCGTCGCCGGAATCCACTCTGGGTGTCTCCTCCACGTTGTTCTGCGGGAGGAAGCTCAGAAGCCGGGCGACCATCTGGAGCACCTCCTGCTCGCTGTCAGCGATGAAGTGGCAGACGCCGCTCCTTCGGGCATGGACCATGGCCCCACCCAGGTCCTCATGCGAGACCTCTTCCCCGCAGACGGTCTTGATCACGTCGGGACCGGTGATGTACATCTGCCCGATGCCCTTGACCATGAAGATGAAGTCGGTGATCGCCGGGGAGTACACCGCGCCGCCCGCCGTGGGGCCCATGACCACGGAGATCTGGGGGACGACGCCTGAATAGAGGGTGTTGCGGGCGAAGATCTCACCGTAGCCCTTGAGGCTGTCCACCCCCTCCTGTATCCGTGCCCCTCCAGAGTCGAGCAGTCCGATGCACGGGGCGCCGGTCTTGGCCGCCAGGTCCATGACCTTGCAGATCTTCTCCGAAGCCACCAGTGACAGGGTACCGCCGACCACCGTGAAGTCCTGGGCGTAGACGTAGGCCAGCCTGCCTCCGATCTTGCCGTAGCCGGTGACCACGGAGTCGCCCAGGAACCGCTGCTCATCCAGGCCGAAGTCGGTCGACCTGTGGGCAACGAAGGTGTCCAGTTCTTCAAAGCTGCCGCTGTCGAAGAGGAGATTGACCCTCTCCCGGGCGGTGAGCTTGCCCTTGGCATGCTGGGCCTCGATGCGTTTGGCCCCTCCGCCCTGCCTCGCCTGGTCCCGCAGCTTGTTCAGATTGCCAATGCGGTCGTTGACAGGATTATCAGCCATCGCTTGTTGGAAACCCCCTTCCCTCGAAGTAGTCCCGGGCGCCGGCTTCCGGGCCCTAGGGTAGTTGCGCCAGTCTCTCCTCTATCTTGTGCAATCTATCCTCAGCTTCGCGCAGCCTGTGCCGCTCCTTCTCCACTACAGCCGGCGGTGCCTTGCTGACGAAGGCCTCTCTAGCTAACCGGGCCCTGAGATCGGCGGTCCTGGCCCCCAGCGCCTGCCTCTCGCCCTCCAGTCGCCGTCTCTCAGCATCGGGATCTATCATCATGGGCAGCACCACCTCGGCATCCCGGAGGACCAGCACGGCCGACCCCTCGGGATTCTGCCCTTCTCTGCGACGGTCCATGACAGTGAGGGGCTGCACCCGGGCCAGCGCCTCGATGGCCCCGCGGTGAGCCTCAACGGCAGATCTGTCCCGGGCATAGACCTGGGCCGCGATCCAGCGGGAGGCTTCAACCTTCGATTCCGCCCGGGCATTGCGGATGCTGCGGATGATCTCGATGACCAGGGCCATCTCCTCTTCCGCCCCGTCGTCGATGCACCCCCGCCCGCCAGGATACGGGGCGATCATGATGGAATCCGGTCTGGCTCCATCCCAGCGGAGATGGCCACTAAGCGTCTGCCAGATCTCCTCGGTGACGAAGGGCATGAAGGGATGGGCCAGCCTCAGAGAGATCTCCAGGGTCTGGGCCAGGACGGGGGCCGGCGACGGCTGGCTCCCCTCCCGGAGACGGATCTTGGCCAACTCCACGTACCAGTCGCAGAACTCACCCCAGAGGAAATCGTGGACCTGCATCTCAGCCTCGCCGAAGCGGAAGTCCCGCAACAGCTGGTCGGTCTTGACGGCCAGCCGGTCGAGGCGACTCAGTATCCAGCGGTCTTCCACCGGCAGGACGGGCTGCAGCCGCGTGTCAACCAACTGAGGAGGCAGGCTCCTGATGACAAACCGGGCGGCGTTCCAGAGCTTGTTGGCGAAGTTGCGGGCCGCCTCCAGCTTCTGGCTGCTCACCTGGACGTCGTTCCCGGGGGCGTTGCCCGTGGTGATGGCAAATCTCAGGGCATCCGCCCCGTAGTCTTCGATGGCCGCCAGGGGGTTGATGACATTCCCCTTCACCTTGCTCATCTTCTCCCCCTTCTCGTCTCTGAGCAGGCCATGGAGATAGACCCAGCGGAAGGGGACGTCCCCTGTGTTCTCGATGCCCATCATGATCATCCGGGCCACCCAGAAGAAGAGGATGTCATAGCCGGTCTCCATGACCGTAGTGGGGTAGAAGTAGCTGAGGTCCTCGGTCTCGTCGGGCCAGCCCAGGGTGGAGTGAGTCCACAGCGCTGAGCTGAACCAGGTGTCCAGAACATCCGGGTCCTGACGCAGCCTCGATGAACCGCAGTGGCCGCATACCGGCGGCGGCGCCACCGTGACCGTGAGCTGACTGCAGTCCCCGCAGTACCACACCGGGATCCTGTGCCCCCACCATAGCTGCCGGCTGATGCACCAGTCACGGATGTTCTCCATCCAGTGGAGGTAGACCTTGGTGAACTGCTCGGGAATGATGGTGATCCGGCCGTCCTTCACCGCATCGATGGCGGGCTGGGCCAGGGGCTGGGTCCGGACGAACCACTGCCTGGTGGCCCAGGGCTCAACGATGGTGTCACATCGGGCGCAGTGCCCCACCGACTGCATGTGGGCTATGGTCTTGGGCAGCAGCCCCTCGCGCTCCAGCCGGGCGAGGAGGTCCCGGCGGCAGGCGAAGCGGTCGAACCCCTGGTAGGGCCCGGCCTCCCCGTTCAGGGTGCCATCGGCATTGAGGATGTTCACTGCGGGTAGATTCCTGCGCTGGGCCATCTCGAAGTCCACCGGGTCATGGGCCGGGGTGACCTTGAGCGCTCCCGTGCCGAAGGCGGAGTCCACCGCTTCGTCGGCGATGACCGGGATGGGGCGGGCGATGACGGGGATGGCAACCTGTTTGCCTATCAGCCTGGTGAAGCGTTGATCGTGGGGATTGACGGCCACGGCGGTATCCCCGAACATGGTCTCAGGACGGGTGGTGGCCACGGTGATGTGGTCCGGCTGGCCCACCACGGGGTAGTTGATGTAGTAGAGATGCCCCGCCACTTCCCGGTGCTCCGTCTCCAGGTCGGAGAGGGCGGTCTGACAGCGGGGGCACCAGTTGGTGATCCGCTCGCCCTGATAGATCAAGCCCTTGTGATAGAGGCGGACGAAGGTGGTGGCCACCGCCCGGCTGGGCCCGTCATCGAGGGTGAACCTCTCCCGGGTCCAGTCGCACGACGCCCCCAGCTTGCCGTGCTGCTTCATGAAGGTCTCTTGGCATCTCCTGGCCCATTCCCAGGCCTTCTGCTCGAACTTCTCCCGGCCCAGACTGTGCTTGGTCAGTCCCTCCGCCGCCAGCTGCCTCTCGATGACCACCTGGGTGGCGATGCCGGCATGGTCGAATCCCGGCAGCCACAGGGTGACCTCTCCCTTCATGCGATGCCAGCGGACCATGATGTCTTCGATGGTGGCTGGCAGAGCGTGTCCCAGGTGCAGCTCACCGGTGACATTGGGAGGGGGCATGATCACTGTGAAGGGCTTGCGGCCCCGGTCGATCCGAGGAGTGAAGTAGCCCTTCTTGAACCAGAACTCGTAGACTCTGTCTTCAACCTGTCCGGGCTCGTAGGCCTTGGGGAGGTCCCTGTCTTGTTGCATCAACTGAGTCTTGCCCGATTCCCGGCTACTGCTGGTGCGTTCTGCCCCCCGAAGCACCTGCGGACGTGGTGAGCAGCACGGCTACCTCGTCCAGGATCTTGTGGGCCACTTCCGACTTCGGCAGCAGGGGCAGCTCCTTCACCTTCCCCCGGGAGTCCACCAGGACCACTCTGTCGGTATCCACTCCGAAGCCGCTGCCGGGCTCGGTGATGTCGTTGGCCACGATGAGATGGAGCCCCTTGTTCTTCAGCTTGATGGTGGCGTTCTGGACCATATTCTCGCTCTCAGCGGCGAACCCCACCTTGATCAGGTTCCCCTTCACCTCGCTGAGGATATCCGGATTTCGGATCAGCTCCAGCTGCATCAGGGGGTACTCCTCCTTCTTCAGCTTGCTCTTGGCCGCGGTGGCCGGCCGGTAGTCCGCCACGGCGGCCGCCATGACCAGGATGTCCGCGTCGGGGACAGCCTTGAGGACGGCCTCCCGCATCTGCAGGGCGGTCTGGATCCGGACCACCTCTACGCCGATGGGGGCGGGCAGCGCCGTGGGTGCCGTGATCAGAGTAACCCTGGCCCCCCTCTCCCGGGCGGCTTCGGCCAAGGCATAGCCCATCTTGCCCGAGCTCCTGTTGCAGATCAGCCGCACCGGATCGATGGGCTCCTGGGTGCCCCCAGCGGTAACCACCACGCTCCTCCCTGCCAGGTCGCTTCTTCGGTCCAGAATCTGGCGTAGAGCGGTGAGGATGTCCTCCAGGTCGGCCAGCCGCCCCTTGCCCTCCACCCCGCAGGCCAGCGAACCGTACCCAGGCTCGACTATCTTGAACCCTCTGGCGCGCAGCCTGGCCAGGTTCTCCTGAGTGATAGCGTTCTCCCACATATGAACGTTCATCGCCGGGGCCAGCAGCACCGGTGCCCTGGTAGCCAGAATGGTGCAGCAGAGCATGTCATCAGCGATGCCCGCGGCCAGCTTGGCCATGATGTTGGCCGTGGCCGGGGCCACCACCACCACCTCCGCCCGCTCCGCCAGGGCGATATGCTCGATATCGTACTCCTCCGGGGTGGCGAACATGTCGGTGATCACCGGCCGGTGGGTGATGCTCTGGAAGGTCAACGGGGTGACGAACCTGGTCGCCGAGTCGGTCATGACCACATCCAGCTTGGCCCCGCCCTGGACCAGCCGGCTGGCCAGTTCCACCGCCTTGTAGGCGGCGATGCTGCCAGTCACTCCCAGAAGTACAGTTCCGTCCCGCGTCATCGCTGATCCATATTAACCGAATCGTGCCGAAAACACCACACGGACACTCAGGGCATAGGCGCCGGCTGGAAGGGGCTAGGACCGGTTCAGGTCGCGGATCAAGCGCAGACCATGCAGGGTGAGATGGCGGTCCACCTCTTCGATGACCCTGGTCTCCCTGGCGATGAGGTCAGCGTATCCACCGGTGGCGATCACCCTGGCCTTCCCACCCACCTCCCGGGTCAGCCGGCTGACCAGCCCCTCGACCAGTCCCACATAGCCGAAGATGACCCCCGACTGCATGGCGGCAACGGTGTTCTTGCCGATGGCATTGGGGGGGCGGACCAGCTCGATTCGGGGCAGCCGGGCGGTACGGTTGAACAGCGCCTCCGTGGCGGCCTCCATGCCGGGGGCAATGGCTCCGCCGATGTAGCTGCCGTCCTCCGAGATGACGTCGAAGGTGGTGGCCGTGCCCATATCGATGACGATGGCCGGCCCGCCGTACAGCCCGTAGGCCGCCGCGGCGTTGACGATCCGATCAGCCCCCACCTCCCGGGGATTGTCCATGTTGATCCGCACGCCGGTCTTCACCCCGGGCTCGACCACCAGCAAGACCGTCCTGAAGTACCGCTGACAGAGCTCCTCAAAGACCGGGACCAGCGGGGGCACCACGCTGCAGAGGATAGCCTCCTGGATATCATCCTTGGTCACCCCGTGGAAGGGCAGGAGATTGAACAGCAGCGAGGCGTATTCATCCGAAGAGCGGTGGATACTGGTGGCTATGGAGAGATGCGTCTTGAGGCTGGCGCCATCGAAGATACCGTATGCTACCTTGGAGTTCCCGACGTCTATAGCCAGTAGCATCTCTCGTCCTCCTAGCCTTGGGGAGGTGTGCCGCCCTTCTTGACATCCCTGATCAGCGCCGGCAGCATCGGCAGCAGATCGCTGGCCAGCATCCCAGCGTCACCCAGTTCTCCCCTGACCACCTCTCCCGCCTGGCCGTGCAGAAACACCCCGGCAATGGCCGCATCGAAGAGGGGGCTGCCCTGGGCGGCCAGTCCAGCTATGGCGCCGGCCAGCACATCGCCGGTGCCAGCCGAAGCCAGTCCGGGATTGGCCACCGGATTGACCCGCACCCTTCCGTCCGCGGCGGCCACCACGGTGTACGCCCCCTTCAGGACCACGGTCTTCTGCCAGGTGCGGGCTGCTTCAGTGGCGGCGCTCAAGCGCCTGGACTGGATCTCCTCCACCGACAGGCCGGTCAGCCGGGACATCTCCCCCGGATGGGGGGTGAGCACAGCATCGCCGGGCAGGCCCCGCCACCACTGGGGGCTCTGGGCCAGGATGTTCAAGGCATCAGCATCCAAAATCAGCGGCGGCAGGGCCGCCGATCGAAGCAACGCTCCGACCAACTCCACCGCCCCCTGGCTCTGGCCCAGGCCGCACCCCAGGAGCAGGGCGTCGCAGTCGGGCAACACTGACCGGATGGCCTCCACGCTGCCGGGGCCAGGAGCGCCGGGCTCCGACTCGGGCAGGGGCAGATAGGTGACCTCGGTGAGCTTGGAGGCCAGGATGGGCTGAAGACTGCGGGCAATGGTCAGGGTCACCAGCCCGGCCCCCACTCTGGCCGCCGCGGTGCAGGCCAGATAGGCGGCACCAACGTAGCTGGCCGAGCCGCCCACGACCAGGACCCTGCCGAAGGTCCCCTTGTTGGCATCCAATCGGCGCTCCGGGACACATGCCCTGACCTCCTCGGCGGCGATCACCCCGGTCGGAATGCCCTCGGCCAGTTCCGGCGGGATGCCGATGTCGGCCACCACTACCCGGCCCGCCCGGGCGGCGCCCGGGAAGGAGTACAGTCCCAGCTTGGGATAGCCCAGGGTGATGGTGACGTCGGCAGGTAAGCAGGACTGGTCAGCCACGCCCGTGTCGGCATCGAGTCCGGAGGGGAGGTCCACGGCGAAGACCCGCGGACTGCCGTCCTTCGCCTTCCTTGCCCTGGCACTGAGGAGCACCTCCGCCGAGGGCCCGCTCAGGGCCCGGGTCTTCCCCGTCCCGTACAGGGCATCCACAACCACCTCGGCCCAAGCCACCAGACCATCCGCGGACGATGAATGGTCCCCCTGGCCAGCTAGGACAGTGCGGATACCCCGCTCCCGGACCAGCTGGTAGTTGACATCCTGTTCCTGGCGGGGTTTCACCATGTAGATCTGCACCTCGGCCCCCCAGTCGTGCAGATGCCGGGCGGCCACCAGGCCGTCTCCGCCGTTGTTGCCCGGCCCGACCAGGGTGAGTACCCGACGTCCGGCCACCCCACCCAGCAGGCCCTTCACCTCCCTGGCCACTGCCAGCCCGGCCCTGTCCATGAGCACCTCGGAGGGCAGTCCCAGGACAGCGGCGCGCTGCTCCAGGTCACGCATCTGGGTGCTGGTGACGACCTTCAACATGCTCCTCTTCATCCGGGGCTTGCGGTCAGTGCGGTGTGTCTCAGCCAGAGGATTGGCTGGGGCTCCACGGGCCTCATCATTATATCAAATGGCTCTTCGGACGAACAGCGCTCGCCACAGGGAAACTGCTATAATATCCAGCATAATGCCCGGGAGTCCGGAGGAGTTGAATGGGTGAGATCAAGAGCGCCTTCGAGAAAGCCATGGAGAGGGTCGGGGGGATCGGAGAGCCGTCCAAAGAGGAGAAGCTGCAGTGGAAGTACGTCCCCGAGGGACAGAAGCTGGCGGCGGCCTATCTGAAGGAGGACTCCAACCTGCTGAATGAACTGGGCAAGTTCAAGGATGAAGAGAGGCGCTACGTCACCAAGGGACTGGAGGAGGTGCTCCTGAGGAACATCACCCTCCCGTTGAACGAGCCGGCCAGGAAGACCAACAAGAAGGCCATGGATGCCATCAAGACCATCAAGAAGGACAAGTCCGCCCTGGAGAACGTCTACACCAAGATGAGGCGCGTCTTCGACCACCACGCGCAGCAGGGCGAGCAACAGAGGAAACAGGCCTACGAGATGCTGAAGCAGGAGTTCCAGGTGAGGATTCAGCAGGCCATGCAACAGCAGGGACTGCCTCCGGGGACCAAGATCAACGTGGAGAGTCAGCCGCAGTTCCAGGACGAGTGGCGGCGGACCCTAGCCCACCTGGACGGACAGTACAACACACTGCTGGAAGAATACCGGCGAGAGATCGAGGCGATCCGCTAGGATCGCTCCGCTGCCTACCCCCCCACCAGAGAGAGGAACTCCGCCCTGGTGGCCGCGCTGTGCCGGAACAGGCCCCTGTTGGCTGAGGTGACGATGTTGCTCCCCGGCTTCTTGATGCCCCTCATGGTCATACAGAGGTGCTCCGCCCGGACCACCACCGCGACACCGTCAGGCTGCAGGGCCTCGACGATGGCTTCGGCGATCTGGGTGGTCATCCGCTCCTGCAGCTGGGGCCGGTGGGTGACTATCTCCACAACGCGGGCCAGCTTGCTCGCCCCGACCACCCGGCCGTCGGCGTTGGGAATGTAGCCAACGTGGGCCACCCCGTAGAAGGGGAGCAGGTGGTGTTCGCACATGGAGTAGAAGGGGATGTCCTTCACCAGGACCATCTCCCGGTGGCCCTCTTCAAAACCGACAACCAGCTCCTGCTTCGGGTCTCTGTCCATGCCGTTGAAGATCTCGGCGTACATCTCCGCGATGCGCCGCGGTGTGCCGGCCAGACCCTCCCGGGCCGGGTCGTCGCCGATGGCCTCGATGAGAGCCACCACTGCCTTCTCCACTCTGTCCAGATCAACCATGGTCTCCTCCCCGGTTAGCATGTTCCCGGTTAGCATGGACGGGAGTGCCGGCCCCAAGCTCCCGCTCCGCCATCTCCCTGCTGAATTGGAGCTTGCCCATCACCAGCCGAGAGCCTTCTCCATCCTGCTCAGCTCCGGCGGCAGCTCCAGGAACGGCGATGTGCCCTGCATGGCCGTGTCGGGGTCCTTCAGTCCGCTGCCGGTGACCACGCAGACCACCCTCTTGCCCGACAGGTCGAGGCGCTGTGACCACTTGAGCAGCCCAGCCACCGAGGCCGCCGAGGCCGGCTCGCCGAAGACGCCTTCCCTGGTGGCCATCAACCGGTAGGCCGCCAGGATCTCATCATCGCTGACGCAGTCGATGGCGCCGCCCGAATCGTCACGGGCGGCCACCGCCCCCTTCCAACTGGCCGGGTTGCCGATGCGTATGGCCGTGGCTATGGTCTCCGGATTGGCCACCCGCTGCCCCCTGACGATGGGTGCCGCCCCCTCTGCCTCAAAGCCCATCATCTTGGGGACGCCCCTGGACCTGCCCGCCTGCCGGTACTCCACAAACCCCTTCCAGTAGGCGGTGATGTTCCCGGCATTCCCAACGGGAATGAACAGGTAGTCCGGCGCGTCTCCCAGGACATCGACGATCTCGAAGGCGGCGGTCTTCTGTCCCTCTATCCGAAAGGGGTTGACCGAGTTGACCAGGGTCACCGGCCGTCTCTCGGCCAACTCCCGGACCATCTCCAGGGCCTGGTCGAAATTGCCGCCTATGGCCACGATCTTCGCCCCGTAGACAATGGCCTGGGCCAGCTTGCCCAGGGCGATATTGCCCTTGGGAACAACGATGATGCAGTTCAGCCCGCACCGGGCGCCGTAGGCAGCGGCCGAGGCGCTGGTGTTGCCCGTGGAGGCGCAGATGATGGCTGAGCTCCCGGCCTCCATAGCCTTGGCCACGGCCACCACCATGCCCCGGTCCTTGAAGGACCCGGTGGGATTGCACCCCTCCAGCTTGAAGTGGAGCTCCCCGCAGCCCACCTCCCGCTCCAGGTTGCGCGACCGCACCAGGGGAGTGTCGCCCTCGCCCAGTGTGATCTGGGGAGTGGCTGGTGTCACCGGGAGGTAACTCCCGTACTTGATCAACACCCCGACGCCCATGGTCCTCTCCGCCCGGCGATCTCTAGAGGAAGGTCTCCATCTCCCGTCCCTTCTCATCCCGCCTCTTCTTCAGCAGTCCCTGGGTCCGGGAGCACTTCTCACACAGGCGTTGCGGCGGCTTGTTGTCCTCCGAAAGATATGCGTATCTCTCCGGATGCCTCACCACCCTGCCGCATCCGCTGCACTGTATCTCGCCGCTGACAACCAGGCCGGAAATCCATGAAGTCATTTGCCCACCTATCCTTCAACTCTGATCAGATTGCCCACTTCCCTGACCACCGAGAGGCCCTCCATGTCACTCAGGGACTCCTGGACGGATCGCTCCCGGGCGGGATGGGTCATAATCACTATCTCTGCGCTCTGCGTAGCGTCATCCGCTTCCTTCTGAATCACGGAGGCAATGCTGATGGAGCGATCGCCCAGGATCTTGGCTATCTGGGCCAGAACGCCAGGGCGGTCAGCGATGCTCATCCTGAGATAGTAGCGGGTTTCCAGCTCCGAAATGGGGCGTATGGTCATGGTCTGGGGCGGCCGCGACTGCGTGCCGCGCTGCTCCCCACCACAGATGGCCCGGCCCGTCTCTATGACATCCGAGATCACGGCGCTGGCGGTGGGCTGGGCGCCGGCCCCCCGGCCGTAGAAGATCAGCTTGCCCACCAAGTCACCCTCAATCTGCACGGCATTGTACACGCCATCCACCTTGGCCAGGAGGAACTCCCGGGGGATGAACACGGGGTGGACCCGCGCCTCCACGGTCCCGGCCCGCTGCTTGGCGATGGCCAGCAGCTTGATCTCGTAGCCCAGCTCCCTGGCATAGCGGAAGTCCACCTCGCAGAGCCGGGAGATGCCCTGGCAGTAGATGTCCACCGGGCGAACAATGGTATGGAAGGCCACCGTGGCCAGGATGGCCAGCTTGTAGGCGGCATCCCGGCCCTCAATATCATTGGCCGGCTCCGCCTCAGCATATCCCAGCTCCTGAGCCTTCTTCAGGGCCACATCGAAGCTCATCCCCTCGCCGGACATCCGGGTGAGGATGTAGTTCGTCGTCCCGTTGATAATGGCGTAGATGGTGGTGATCTCATTGGCCAGCAGGCTGCGATGAAGGGGCAGCAGCAGAGGGATGCCACCACCCACACTGGCTTCATAGAGGATGGAGACGCCCTTCTCCCGGGCCGTCTTCAGAAGCTCTGCCCCGTGCTTGGCGACCACCTCTTTGTTGGCGGTGACCACGTGCTTGCCTCTGAGTAGGGCCTGCCTTATGTACTCCAGGGCCGGTCGCTCGCCGCCGATAACTTCAATGACGATCTCGATCTCGGCATCTCCCAGGATCTCCTCCGGGTCAGCGGTCAGCAGGGCGGTGTCCACAGGCACCGTCCGCCGCTTGGCGCGATCGCGGACCAGCACCTTCCGCAACTCCGGCTGGCAGCCTATCTCCTCCGCCAGCAGTCTGTCCTTGTTCAGCAGGGCTTCGGCCACCCCACCACCAACCACCCCCAGACCCATCAGCCCGACGCCCAGTCTTCTCTTCGCTCCCATGTCAGCCCCTGCTCGCCCTAGACATGGTCCAGGGCCCAGTAGATCTTCCGGTACCCGTCCCCACCTTCAAGGTAGTTGACCACCTCGTTGACCTCGGGCTTCTTCTCATTCTCCAGCCACTCGTTCAAGGCCTGGCTGGTCAACTCATTCCGGTCATCCTCACTGAGAGGCCTGTCCTCTGCGCCCAGCACCTGTATGACCCACAACTTCCCCGACTCGTCGCTGTCTTCGATGGGATCGCTGATCAGGCCGAGATTCTCCGTCCTGGACGCGTCGCCGAAGGCGTAGTCATCGAAGGCGGTGCTCTCAATCCCCTTGGGCAGCCATTCCACCGCCTCTTTGGTGGGATAGAACCGCGCGTCGGGGAAGGCCGCCGACAGCTGGGTGATGCCCTCACTCCAGCGGGCCTTGACGGCAGTGGCGTTGTCCGACCCGGTGACCAGCATGGCCTGGATGTGGACATGGGGGACGAGCCCGTCGGAGGGGTATCTCTCCTCGCCGAAGCGGGCCAGCAGCTGACTGCGCAGCCACTGGGGTTCCGACAGGCTGTCCGCATAGAGCCGATGGAAATCGGCCTGGGACAGCCCCATCTCGGCCAGGTTCTTCAGGGCATCGCGGTACTTCTGCTCGAAATCGGCGTCGGTCACTTCCAGCCCGAAGATCTCCCGGATCTCTCCTTCGATGGCCTCCCGGCTGACGGCCAGCCCGAACAGCTCCGCGGCGCCCTGCCGCATCAACTCATTGCTGATCATCTCCGCGGCTCTCTGCTGGGCCGTCTCCACGCCCGCGGAGGGGTTCTGTCCCACCCCCCACAAGCGCAGCATCCCCACGAAGTACTCCATATCGAATACGGTATCGTTCACTCTGACAATGGGCTGATGCCAGGGCCTGACCCGGGTGGCATAGTAGCCGTAGGCGATAATGCCCACAGCCGCGACGATGGTCAAGGAGATGACAGCCAGGACCAGGTTCCGCCGCCGCCGCTCCGCCTCCCACTTGGAGAGTCTGCGCTTGGGCTCCGCCTTCCGGGCCGATGCATCAACCTTCAGCTTCTTGTCCAAGCCTCACCCTCACGGAAAGACAAGAACTCGGCTTCACGCCTGGCATGGGGCAGACCGGGGCGGGCAATCAGGCAGGGTGCAACTCACGCAGAGTCGCCGCGCCCGCCCTCCGCATGTGCGCCGGCACGTACGGCAGCAGAGCCAGATGACGGGCCCTCTTGATGGCCATGGCCAGCGCCCGCTGATGCTTGGCGCAGTTGCCCGTCCTGCGCCGGGGCTCTATCTTGCATCGATCCGAGACGAAGCGCCTCAACGAGGCCGGATCCTTGTAGGTGATCGCCTTCCCCTTGTCGGCACAGAACACGCAGGCTCTCCGCCGGGGGACATACTTGGGCTTGCCCGATCTCCCGGGCCTGCCCGGCACCCTTGATGGTCCTCTTCTATCCGCCATACTCCCTCTCAAGCTCTAGAATGGAAGATCGTCCTCGGTGGTGGCATCCTCAACCCTGTCGAGCTTCGCCTCCTCCGGGGGCAGCGCACCGACCTGGCGGTCCAGAAAGAGCACGCGCTCCGCCACTATCTCGATGCGGCTCCGCTTCTGCCCATCCTGGCCCTCCCAGGCACGCGTTCGCAGCCGGCCCTCCACGTAGACCCTCTTCCCCTTGTTCAGGTACTGATTGCAGCTCTCGGCCAGCTTGTTCCAGGTGACCACAGTGAACCACTCGGTCTCCTGCTTCCTTTCTCCTTCGGGGCTGTTGAACACCCGGCTGGTGGCGATCCGGAAACTGGTCACCGGGTTCCCATTGGGGGTGTAGCGCATCTCCGGGTCTGTGCCCACATTGCCGATGATCATCACCTTGTTCAAGTTGGCCATTGGTCCCCTTCCCCGGTCTACTCCACCTTCACCAGGAGATATCGCAGTATCTGCTCGACACCCCGGAGGCCCTTCTCCAGCTCGGGAGCGGCGTCCGGGTCGATCTTCAGCGGGGTCAGCACGTAGTTCCCCTCCCGGAACTTCTTCAGCGGATAGGCCAGCTTCCTCCTGCCCCATCGGTTGGCCTCCCCCGGGGCGCCTCCCTTCTGGGCGATCAGTTGGCTGACCTTGTCTATCTCACCGGGCAGTTCCTCCTCGGCGATCTCGGGACTGAACACCACCGTCAACTCATAGTCTCGCAACTTCTGCTCCCTCCGTCACCAGCACGGACAATATCGTCCCAAACTATAGCACACTTATGTTCGGCCCACAACCTCAGGGCAGGGGGAATCGGGCGCAGACCCCCGCCACCTCACCGGCCACCTCCGACTTCGCCCTCTCGTTGCCCAGGTCGGCCAGCACCCTGGCGATCAGCCGGGCGACCAGCTTCATTTCCTGCGGACCCAGCCCTCTGGTGGTCACCGCCGGCGTCCCGAGCCGCAGCCCGCTGGCCGACTGCGCGGGAAGAGGGTCGAAGGGAATGCTGTTCCGGTTGGCGCATATGCCCGCGCCGTCCAGAGCCTCCTGCGCCGCTATCCCGGTGATCCCCACTCCGCGGAGGTCAATAAGGACCAGGTGGTTGTCCGTGCCCCCGGCGACCAGACGGAATCCGGCGGCGGCCAACTCCTCCGCCAGCGCCCGGGCGTTGGCCACCACCCGGCGCTGATAGGCGGCGAATTCCGGCTGCATTGCCTCGTGGAAGCAGACCGCCTTGGCCGCAATGACATGCATCAGAGGGCCGCCCTGTATCCCCGGGAAGACGGCGCTGTCCAGCGACTTGCCATGGACCTGCTTGGCCAGGATGAAGCCGCCCCGGGGGCCCCGCAACGTCTTGTGTGTCGTGGCCGTGACCATGTCCGCCCAAGGCACCGGAGAGGGATGCGCCCCACCGGCCACCATGCCAGCGATATGGGCCATATCCACCAAGAGCCGGGCCTCCGCGCTCTCGGCGATCTGATGAAACCTCTGGAAATCGATGATCCGGGGGTAGGAGCTGGCTCCAGCCACGATCAGCTTCGGCCGGTGTTTCCTGGCCAGTGCCTCGACCTCATCGTAGTCAATGGTCTCCGTATCCCGGTTCACCCCATAGTGGACGAAGCGGTACCATTTGCCGGAGAAGCTCACCGGGCTCCCGTGGCTGAGGTGACCCCCATGGGCCAGGCTCATGCTCATCACTGTGTCACCTTCGTCCAGCAGGGCCAGATAGCCCGCCGCATTGGCCTGGGTCCCGCTGTGTGGCTGGACGTTGGCGTACTCGGCCTGGAAGAGCTGCCTGGCTCTGGCAATGGCCGCCTCCTCCAACTCGTCGATCTCCTGACAGCCGCCGTAGTAGCGGCGGCCGGGGTAGCCCTCCGCATACTTGTTGGTCAGCACCGTGGCCTGCGCCTCAAGCACCGCCCGGCTGACGTAGTTCTCGGAAGCGATGAAGACCAGCTTCTCCCGCTGCCGTTTCTCTTCCTTGCGGATGATGGAGACGATCTCCGGGTCTATGTTGGGAAGTTCCTTCATATCTCTCTGGCCAGGGCCAGGCCCCAGACGGAGGCAGCCCCCGCCGTCTTCAGGGCCGAGGAGCAGGCGTTGAGGGTGGCCCCCGTGGTGCAAACGTCGTCGATGAGGAGTACCCGCTTCCCCCTCAAGGCATGGCCGCGGCAGCCGAAGGCGTCCGACACATTCCTCCGCCGCTCCTCGGCATCGGGTGTCCTGGCCTGAGCCGGGCTGTTGCGGTGCCTGAACAGGGTCTGCTCCTCCACCGGCAGCCCGGTCAGCCGGCCCAGCTCGCGGGCCAGCAGTCCGGACTGATTGTAGCCCCGATCCCGGAGTCGCCGGGGGTGCAGGGGGACGGGGGACAGAACCTCCGCCGGGAGCGGCCTGCTGTCCAGACTCTGGGCCAGCAGCTCAGCCAGGGGTGCGGACAGCGCCTTGAACCCGCCGTACTTGAAGCGGTGTATCGCCTGGCGAAGCACCCCCTGAAGGGCGAATGGCGACCGAATACCGTCAATATCCAGCTTCCATCTCCGACACGACGGGCACCACTCCTCCCGGATCAAGGGCCTGCCGCAGGCGGGACAGAGCGGCGGCGGGAGGCGGTGCACTCCCGCCACGCACGCCGGGCAGAGGAAAGCCCCCTCCCTTCCACATCCGACGCAGGTGGGTGGGAAGAGGAGGTCGATCAGCTTGCTTCCGACCGCGCGCAGCGGCGTCTGCAGAACCACTATCTAGGTCAACCGGGAGAGCCTACCGCACCCGGGCGTTGTGCATCGCTCCACTCTGGACCGGCTCGTTTATGTAAACGTCACCATTCCTGATCTTCAGATTGAACCCGCAGTTGGGGTTGGTGCATACCCAGGCCTTATAGTGAATCGGGGCCCCCTGGCTGCCGAAATCCGACAGAGGCACCAGATCACCGCTGCTGCACTTCTGGCACTTGGGCAACGACGTAGACTCCACAAAACCACCTCCCGGCAAAAGTCACAGAAAAGTATATACCCTTCGAGTGGGGATTACCAATCGGACGCCTCGTCGGGCGCGCGGCGGCCCTGACCGACAATAGGTCTGCAGGGGGGGCGGTTAGTCGAGGCGGGCCACCAGCTTGGCCAGTTCCCACGCGTGCTCGTAGATGTGCAGCCCGCTGCTGAGGCAGATCATCTCGCCGTCGGGGATCCCGATCTCGCCCGCCATGTCCTCTTTCAAGAGCTGCAGTGCCGCCAGATTGGACGGGAAGCCTCCCCAGAGATCCCAGGACCGGAAGTAGACCACGAAATGGAACCGGCCATACCTGATTCTGGTGTGTATCCCCCTGAGACAAGGGGGGTCTCCGAGGTAGATGGACTCCCGGCTGCCCACCGCCATGTAGGCCTGGTTGGTGTTGTATCCTCCCGCCCTGTACATCCGGATGACCTCTGGGATCTGCGGCTCAAGGTCCTCCCCGTAGGTGTACTGCTCCCCTTCGGCCTTGCAGGAAGTCATCAGATAGGGCAGGTAGGCCTCCACATACTCCATGGTCGTCGGCGGCGGCACGCCCAGGGGCACATCCGGGACCAGGGGCCTGATCCCCGGCTGCCGAATCTGGATCACCGCCAGGTCCAGCTCCTTGCGGCGCTGGCCCTCGAAGCTGCCTCGGTCTATCCGGTATTCGTAGCCCTGGGTCAGAGCGGCACGGAGGCAGAGAAACCACGCCTCCGACAGGTCCCTGGCCTCGATCTGGGTTACGTGCATGGCCCTCTCATCCATAGTCAGGCAGCCCCCTCGTTTGCGGCATTCCCGGTGACCGGCTCGTCACCTCGGCCCTGGCCCCGCGGCGCCTCATCAGTCGCCCGTCGACCCAAATCCCGCCCCGCCCCGCCCCGTCTCCGCCGTTTCGGCGACCACCCTGACCTCGGCATCGACGACCGGCAGGACCACCAGTTGCGCGATGCGGTCACCTTCCCTGACCGGATAGGGTTTCGAGCCGAAGTTCTTCAGTTCCACCATCAGGGTGCCCCGGTAGTCGCTGTCGATCCAGCCGGCACCCACCTCCAGGTTGGCCTTCACCGATAGCCCGGACCGTGAGGCGATCCGGCCCACTGTCTCCGGAGGCAGCTCAATCACAATGCCCGTGGAAACCAGTGCCCGGCCCACCTCGGCACTGCCGTCCGGTCCGCAGCGTGTGGGCGGGACGGTGACGCTCTCCGCAGCGCAGAGATCGAAACCGGCACTGCCCGGAGTCATCCTCTGAGGCAGTCTGGCGCCTGGATGAACCAGCTTGACTCCGACCTGACGCATGTCCCCGCCCTGGAGGGTCGATTATAGGCTGTCGCCGCCGGCCCGATCAACCTCTGCCTCCTGTTCCGGCCGGCGAAGATCGTCAGCATACAGGTCGTGCTCGACGATGTAGCCCTCCACAGCCCGAGGGACGAGGTGTCCGATGGACTCCCCGAGGGTGATCAGCCGGCGGATCTCTGTGGCACTGACGTCCACCTGCGGTATCTCCACGAAGTCGATCCGTCCGGAGATGCCGGGCACCGCCCGCTCCAGGCGGTCCAGCGGGGGCAAGGCGATGTTGGGTCTGGAGAACGCCGCCAGCCGGCAGATCTCCATCAGTCGCTCCGGCTCCTTCCACCGTGGGAAGTCCCCAAGGGCATCGCTGCCGAGGAGCAGAAACAGCCCAGTGTCCTGCCCCATCTCCCTTCGCAGCGCCCTCACGGTGTCCACGGTGTACGAAGGGCCGGGGCGGTCGATCTCCATCCGGGATAGCTCGAAGTGGCTACATCCGGCCAGGGCCAGACGGACCATCTCTAGGCGATGATGCGCCGCCGACACGGTGACCCCTGTCTTCAGCCAGGGTAGCCCTGCCGGGATGAAGATCACTCTGTCCAGTCCCAACACCCGCCTGGTGGCCTCGGCCGCACCGAGGTGGCCCAAGTGGATGGGGTCGAAGGTGCCTCCGAACACACCCGCTTTCATGCCGATCTCAGCCTGGGGCTGTAGTACACGTCGTCGGGGTAGAGCAGCGGGCCGTCATTGCTGTCCAGATCGATCCCGCCCGCCTTGTAGGCCCGCCAGATCACCTCGGCACAGTGCTGGTTCTGTGCGCTGGCCTTCAGGGGGATGGTCGCCGTGGCGGAGAAGTCAAACGCGTTGCCGACCTCCGCCAGGGCATAGGCAATGGCCTTCTGCAGGGACTCCTCCCGGCCGGGCACATCGCCGAGCCTCTTCACTGCCAGACGGGCCGGGTAGTCCCGCTCCAGGAATGACGGCAATGGGGTGTAGCACACTCCGCCGTTGTAGGTGGCCTCCACGACCCCGGGGTAGGGCTGCTCTCCAACATAGAGCGCCATGTGGTCCCAGTGGCCAACATGGCACCAACCACTGTAGAGGTCAACGAAGATGATGTCCCCCGGCTGCAGCATGTCCTCTTCAACGGTGGACGCTGTGGTCGGTGGCGGCCAGACCTGCAGCAGGACTGCTGAGATCAAAGCCCCAAGAAGCACGGCAGCCCCACTGAGCTTGGTCCACTTGCTGCTGGTCATATCAGTGTCATGTCCTCACGCACCGATGAAGGCCGGCCAGACCCGCTGGCAGAGGGAAATGCACAACCACCAATTATATGACCAATGAGGGATGCCTTTCCTGCTCTGGTGGAGTTCTCGATGAGTATGACAATAGTAGTAGGGGCTATGCACGAAGTGCAGTGGCAATATGGTTGACCTTGCCCCGGATTGTGGTGTCAGTGTTCACCAGGGTGGCTATCTTGTGGTAGCTGCGCAGAACCGTGGAGTGATCCCGCCCCCCAAGGAGCTTGCCGATGTCCTGCAGTGGGCAGTTGGTCTTCTCCCTCACCAGATAGATGACGATCTGTCTGGCCAGGGTCAGCCGGCGGTCCTTCTTCCGTCCCTTGAGCGATTCAGGGGCAAGCTGGAAGTGATCGGCCACAGCTTTGAGGATGGAAGCCGGGGTGAAGGTAGCTTGCCTTGAATCCACAAAGGGCATGCCCAGCAGGGCCCGATGCGCCAGCTCCAGGGTTGGCGGCTGATTAAGCAGGCTGGCATGAGCCACCACGGTGTTCAGCGCCCCTTCGAGTTCCCTCACGTTGGCGGTCTCGGCGCACCTCTGGGCGATGAAGTCAAAGACGGCCTCATCGATGAGCATTCGGTGCTCCTCGGCCCGGGCCTTGAGCAGGGCCAGGCGCATCTGCTTGTCGGGCGGCTGCACCTGGGCCACCAGTCCGGAGGACAGGCGGGAGGAGAGGGTGGGCTCCATGGTAGTCATCGCCCGAGGATGGCAGTCACCGGTGAGCACCAGTTGTCGGCTGGTGTCGTGCAGAGCGTTGAAGGTGTGGAACAAGGTCTCCTGGGTCTGCGGCTTGCCGACCATGAACTGGATGTCCTCGATGATGAGAAGATCGGTGTTCCTGAACTTGCCTCGGAACTCCTCCATCTTCTTCTCTCTGATGGAGGTGATGAACTCATTGGTGAACTGCTCGCTGCTCACATAGACCACCTGGAAGCCGTTGTCGGAGGCCTCGCAGCCTATGGCTTGGGCCAGATGGGTCTTTCCCAGGCCGGAGCCACCGTGGATGAAGAGGGGATTGTAGTGCCGTCCCGGCTCCTCGGCCACGCCCAGTGAGGCGGCGTAGGCCAGACGGTTGGAGTCACCGACGACGAAGTTGGAGAAGGTGTATCTGGAACCCGCCGTGGGTGAAGCTGGGCGGCGCAGCGGGGGGGCCGGCCCCTGGTTGGCTGGCGCCTGGCTGGGGCAGACCTGGAAGTGGACGTCGAGTTCCTGCCCAGTGATGCCGATGAGGACCTTGACTACCAGAGAATGGAGTCGTTTCTCCAGCCATTCCTTGGCGAAGGTGCTGGGTGTTCCAACAACGAACCGCTTGCCCTGGCAGCTGATGCCCTCGGTATCCCTGAGCCAGGTATCGAAGTTCGACTTGCTGACCTGAACCTGAAGGGCGCCCTTGCAGGCGTCCCAAATCTCCTTCGCTGTTCTCATACCCCCCTTTTGACAGCTAGAAGGCCTTGACGCGCGTGGCGAACAACCCCGAACTCGCCACGAAAGGAGCAGAAGACTATAGGATCGGATCTCCCCCCGGAGATTCGTATTGAGGCTAGCAGATCCTAGGTGTGGCCCAGCCCATCAATCAGGGTGGTCAGGGGCACGCACTTATCTTGAGCTGCTCTCACAGAGCCATGGCCGCGAATATTCATGGGTGAAGCAAGTGCTGCTTGGGTGTCGACAGTGTTGCACCGAGAGTTTACAACCGGCACGGTTTGGTGAGTCAAGGGTTTTTCGTTATGTTCTATTGTGCCCGGAGAGGGCCCTGTCACGCTTAGGCTCTGTGCTCAGGCCACGCTGGGCATCTGGCCTTGTTTCGCACGATCAGACTGTGATATATAATGGCTTCATTTGGCAGACAGGCGCCAGGCTGAGGGGGTGATTCGTGAGTGCTGCTGGGCCCGTGAAGAGAAGACCGGAGAAGTTCGAGCACTACTTGAACAGGGCGGAGGTAGTCTCGGAGATGAGCACGTGTCTGAGGAGGAAGATAGGCGCGATCGTCGTCAGCCGCGATGGCGTTGAGCTTAGCTCCGGATACGTGGGATCGCCCAGGGGAACGGCGCACTGCACCGATACCGGGATCTGCCTCAGGAGGGATCTGAAGATACCACCGGGAGAACGGTACGAGCTGTGCCGGAGCGTGCACGCGGAGCAGAACGCCATCATCAATGCCGCCAGGACCGGCATCAGCCTGGTGGATGGGCAGATGTACATCTCCAGTGAGAGGATACGGGAGGCCTATGACGCCAGCCGGGGGGAGAACGACAGGATCTACGGGCCCTGCATGATCTGCAAGAAGCAGATCATCAATGCCGGGATCACCAGAGTGCACATGCGGGAGAAGGGTGTGGGCGTCAGGAGCTACGACGTTGAGGAACTGCGGGAGTTGCTGGCACAGGAGGAGGCAGAGATCGGCCGGACCCTCCGGCCTGGGAACAGCCGATGAGGGCGGTATTCATTGTGGGCATGGCCGGCTCGGGCAAGTCAGAAGTGGCCCGGGTCTTTGAGAGCAGCGGCTTCGCTAGGGTGAGGTTCGGGGACATCACCGACGAGGAGGTGAGGCGGAGGGGGCTGAAGCTGGATGAGCAGAACGAGCGCCGCGTCAGGGAAGATCTGAGAAGAGAGCACGGCATGGCCGCGTACGCCAAGCTGAGCCTGCCCGGAATCGACACCCTACTGAAATCTTCCCATGTCGTTGTGGACGGCCTCTACTCGTGGGAGGAGTACACCCTGCTGAAGAAGCACTACGGCCAGCGTTTCACCGTGGTGGCCGTCTGGTCATCGCCGGCGACGAGACACCGAAGGCTGGCGGCAAGGCCGGTGCGCCCGCTGACACAGGAAGAAGCCGCGAGCCGCGACACAGCGGAGATCGAGCAGACCAACAAAGGCGGCCCCATTGCCATGGCCGACTTCACCATCATCAACGACTCCTCTCTGGGGGCGTTGCGGGAGCGCACCCTCAAGGTGATCGCGGCTCTGAAGTGAGATGGCTTTGAGGATGGACCGACGGCGGGCGGTCAGCGTCGAGGTGGCCACTTGAGACCGATGGAGGCAGAAGGGCTGCGGAATCTGGCGCGCCTAGAGGGATTCGAACCCACGACCCTCGGTTCCGAAGACCGATGCTCTGATCCGCTGAGCTATAGGCGCCTGGGGTGGACGGAGGGATTCGAACCCTCGATCTCCAGGGCCACAACCTGGCGCCTTAAACCTCTGGGCTACGCCCACCACAAGCCAGATTCTAGCACTTGCGTGAACGGGATATCAAGATGAAGCGTGCATCGGCTGAGAGAGTGGGCGCTGTCGTGGTCGCTGCCGGTAGCAGCCGGCGGATGGAGGGTGTGGACAAGGTCTTCGCCCCTGTGGCGGGCAAGCCGCTGCTGGCCCACGTGCTCCGGGTGTTCGACGAGTGCCCCCTGGTGGATGAGGTGGTAGTGGTGCTCGGCATGGCTGGGCTGGAGCGGGGGCGGGACATGGTGACAGCGGAGGGGTTCTCGAAGGTCAAGGCTCTGTGTCTCGGGGGGGAGCGGCGGCAGGATTCCGTGGCCCAGGGGCTGAGCAGGCTGAAGGACTGCCGATGGGTGGTCATTCACGATGGAGCGCGCCCTTGCCTCACCGCCGATCTGATCGAGCGGGGACTGGAGGAGGCGGGCCAGGCCGGGGCGGCCATAGCAGCGGTGCCAGCGAAGGACACGCTGAAGGTGGTTGACGCGGAACGGCTGATCCGGGATACGCCGAAGCGGGGGAACCTGTGGCTGGCGCAGACTCCGCAGGTGTTCCGCTTTGATATAATGATCCGGGCTCATCAGCAGGTGAAGGATGAGGTGACCGACGACTCGGCCATGGCCGAGGCCCTGGGACATGAGGTGCGGGTCTACATGGGCTCCTATGAGAACGTCAAGGTGACCACGCCGGAAGACCTTGCCCTGGCGGAGATCATTCTGAGGAAGAGGCTTGAGAGTCGGCGTCGGCTATGACGTTCATCCCCTGGTGCCGGGGCGCAAGCTGGTGCTGGGTGGAGTGGGAATACCCTTCGACGGCGGGCTCGATGGCCACAGCGACGGCGACGCAGCGGTCCACGCCATCATCGATGCCCTCCTGGGTGCAGCGGGACTGGGGGACATAGGCGCGCACTTCCCCTCGTCCGACGCAGAGTACAAGGATATCTCCAGCCTGATCCTGCTGCAGCGGACCGTCCAGAAGCTGAAGGGGCGGGGCTTTGAGGTGGGCAATGTCGATGCCACCATTGTGGCGGAGCAGCCGCGCCTCTCGCCCTTCGTGGTCCGGATGAGGGAGTCGATCAGCCGGACACTGGGAGTGGCTGTGGACCGGGTGTCAGTGAAAGCCACCACCGCCAAGGGGCTGGGCTTCGTAGGTCAGGGGCAGGCCATCGCCGTGCACGCCGTGGCTCTGGTGAAGGAAGCCCGAAGGAGCTGAGAAACAGACGGCGATCAAGGTGAAGGAGCAGGCGTGAGGATATACAACACTCTGTCCAGCCGGGAGGAGGAGTTCCAGCCTCAGGGTGATGTGCTCACCATGTATGTCTGCGGCGTCACTCCATATGCGGAATGCCACCTCGGCCATGCCATGAGCTACATCGTCTTCGACATGGTCCGCCGCTATCTGGAGTACCGGGGCTACAAGGTGAAGCACGTGCAGAACTTCACCGATATCGACGACAAGATCATCAAGCGGGCCCAGGAGCTGAACGTGCCGTCAACCGAGGTGGCCGAGAAGTTCATCGCCCAGTACTTCGCCGATATGGACGAGCTGAACGTCCAGAGGGCAGAGGTCTATCCCCGGGCCACCGAAGAGGTGCCCAAGATCATCGAGGTGATACAAGGCCTGGTGGACAGGGGGCATGCCTATGAGGCCAAGGGCGATGTCTACTTCCGGGTTAGCAGCGATGCCGACTACGGGAAGCTGAGCCACCAGAGCCTCGATTCCCTGCAAGCCGGGGCGCGGGTGGAGGTCGGCGTTGAGAAGGAGCACCCGTTGGATTTCGCCCTCTGGAAGGCGGCCAAGCCCGGCGAACCCTGGTGGCAGAGCCCCTGGGGCAGGGGCAGGCCGGGCTGGCACATCGAGTGCACAGCTATGTCTCTGAGGCATCTGGGGGAGACCCTGGACATCCACGGCGGGGGACAGGACCTGATCTTCCCCCACCATGAAAACGAGATCGCTCAGTCGGAGAGCTTCACCGGGACAGTTCCCTTCGTCAGGTTCTGGATGCACAACGGACTGGTCCAGCTTGAAGGCGAGAAGATGAGCAAGTCGCTGGGCATCCTGGTCACCATCAGAGAGACGCTGGCAAGGTTCAGCCCCGACGCCATCAGGCTGTTCATTCTGAGTTCGCACTACCGGGGGCCGGTCAGCTTCAGCGAGGATGGCCTGACGGCGGCGGAGAAGGGCATGGAGAGGCTGCGCCAGGCGGCCAAGGCCGACGGCGGGGCTGGCGCCGACTGGCAGCCCGGGGCGATCGACGCCGGCGCTTTCCGGCAGAGGTTTGTCGATGCCATGGATGCCGATTTCAACTCGGCACAGGCGCTAGCGGCCCTCTTCGACCTGGCCAGGGAGATCAACCGCAGCATCAGCCAGCGGGTCGGCGTGGAGGAAGGGCAGAGGACGCTGCTGGAGCTCGGCCGGGTGCTGGGGTTCACCTTTGAGGACAGGGATGTCAGGCTGGGCGCCGATCCCTTCGTGGGGCTGCTCATCTCGGTCCGGGCCGATCTGCGGGCCAAGAAGGAGTGGCAACTGGCGGACAGCATCCGCCGCCGCCTAAAGGACCTGGGGGTGGCGCTCGAGGACAGCCCTCAGGGGACCTCTTGGAAGTATGACAGGCCGTCCGGCTAGTCTGGGACCGGGGATGGCCAAGTTCCCTCCCCCCAGCGTCCCCGGATTATCTCCCACGGCGTCAGATGCAGTTTGACATAGTTCCTATGGGATGTTACAATTTCATAAAATAAATAGTGGTCGTGATTGCCCGTTGGTGGGAATCTGAGATTGCCGAAGACGGGAGTAACAACGCAAGGAGGACAAGGTGCATAATTGGGAGACCGGTGACCTGTATCTGACCACGTGGGTCCGACTGCGCCAAGCTGCCGAAGCCGCGATGAGGGCTATCGAGATCGAGCTTGGCAAGCGGCAAACCACTCTGGCACAGACCGACGTGCTGCTCATCCTGAGCATGAGCAAGAACCCGCTGAGCCCTGGCGAGATATCGTCCTACGTGTTCCGGGAGAAGCACAGCGTCTCGGCGCTGCTGTCTCGCATGCAGAGGGCCGGCTACGTGAAGAAGGTCCGCAGCCGCAAGGATCAGAGGGTGGTCAAGATACAGATCCAGCCCAAAGGGAAGGAACTTCTCGATCAGGCAATCCCGGTCATCATCGGGCATGCCCGCAACATGCTGGCCGCCCGCTTCTCCGAGAAGGAGATCCGGCAGTTCGACAAGCATCTCAAGGGACTGCGGGACACGGCTCTGAAGGACCTGGGCACGGAGGCCAGGGCGCTGCCGCCGGCCATCGCGTGGGGCCCCGATCTCCTCCAGCACTGGCGCGGTCTGGTCAAGGGATAGAGCGACGGGAAGGCCGGCGTGGCGCCGGCCTTCTGTCAAGACTTGGTTGCGGTGTGGATGGCCACCACGCTCCACGTCAGCGGGCGGGAGTGGGGATGGGCAAGCCCTGCATTCCCCATCAGCCGGTGCAGCTCCTCCGGCTCGCAGAACTCCATGATGGAGCGGGGGAGGTAGACGTAGGCTTCTCTGTCTCCTGATATCAGTCGGCCCACCAGGGGCAGGATGAAGGAGAGATAGAGACGGTGCATCGTCTGGAACACCGGGTGGCGGGGGCGGGAGAACTCCAGACAGACCACCCTGCCCCCGGGCTTCACCACCCTGGCGGTCTCCCGGAGCATCCGCTCAACGTCGGGTACGTTTCTCAGGGCGAAGCCCACTGTGGCGCAGTCGAAGGTGTTGTCCGGGAAGGGCATCCTCTCCACTGTTGCCAGGAGCAGTTCGGCCGAGCCCGCCTTGCCCCTGGCCCTGTGGAGCATCTCCGGGCAGAAATCGAGGCCCACCACCACGCCGCCGACGCCCATCCGCCGGCCCAGTTCGCGGGCCAGCCTGCCTGTGCCGGTGGCCACATCGAGCACCGCCTCGCCGCCAATGAGTCCCAGGGCGGACACGGTCGACGAGCGCCAGTGGCGATCTCTGCCGAAGCTAAGGAGGGTGTTGAGGAGGTCATACCGGCCGGCGATGGCCGAGAACATCCCGCGAACGTAGGCAGCCTTGTCCTTCATGTTCTGGGCAGGACTTCCCTCCGCACATTGTGCACACATTCTGCACATTCGGTGCACTGGATATGCACAGTGCCTCCCCGCCCCGGCAGGCCCCCGGGAACCGGACCGCTCACCGGTCTCTGACCAGCTTCGCCGGGTCCCCGATGCCGAGTCCCAGGAACCGGGCGGCGCTGCCGTTCCTCAGGGCGATCTCCAGGTGGTCGCTGCTGCCGATGAGGGCCGTCAGTCCCTCCGCCTCGCAGTAGGTCCGGCCCAACGAGGCGATGCTGTGGTGGCCGACTTCCAGCCGGAACCGCCCCGGGGGCAGGTCGCCCCTCTGGATGTCGGTGATGATGTTGCCGAAATGGTCGATGTGGAGCACGTGTCCCAGCAGGCCTCCCCGTTCGAGAGCCTCCGGCCTAGGGAAGGGGAGGACACGGATGGAGCCGACTGCCCGGCCCAGATCGCTGAGAGCCACGCCGGCGGAGACGTGAGCGGCCACCGGGGCAAAGACGTCCCGGCCGTGGAAGGTAGGGCTCACCGGCTGCCGCCAATACCGGGGATTGCTGATCTCGAAGCACTCCACCCCGGGGGGCAACTCGGACAAGACCCCTCCCCCGGGCTGGTCCTGTGCCGAGGCTCTGAGAGCGGCATGGCTGAGCACCCCGTTGTCCGGGCCGATGAACACGGCCCTCCCGGTCCTGAGGGCGATGGCCCGGCGACCGCCGCCCACCTCGGGGTCGACGATTGCCAGGTGGATGCTGCCATCCGGGAAGTAGGGGCAGGCCGTCATCAGCACGAAGGCCCCCTGGGCGATGTTCTGGGCCTCTATCTGATGGCAGATGTCCACGACGGTGGCCCGGGGATTGATGCCGAGGATGACCCCCTTCAGAGCGGCCACATACCCGTCTTCAACGCCGAAGTCGGTGGTCAGAGTGATGATCGTTGCCACGGCGACCCGCGATCCGCAGGAGGACTAGGCGAACCTGAGGCTGAGTATGGAAAGAGCCACGAAGAGGACCACCAGGGCGATGGTGAACTGAAACAGAGCCTTCTCAAGGCCTCTTCTAGTGCGGAAGGTGCTGTCAGGCTGACCGAAGATGCCTCCCAGCCCCCCGCCCCGCACCTGAAGCAGGATGACCACAATCAGTACGATGGCGACGATTATCTGAGCAACATTGAAGTAGGTCTGCACTAGCCGGTCTCAAGCTCCCTTCTCAGTATCTCGGTGACCACTCCGGGATTGGCACGGCCCCTGGTGGCCTTCATCACTTGTCCCACCAGGAAGGTCAGGGACTGCTGTTTGCCCGCCCTGAAGTCTACCACTGCCTGGGCGTTGGCTGCAATCGCCGCTTTGACGGCCGCCTCCACCGCGGACAGGTCGCTGATCTGGGTCAGCCCCAGCCGGGCGGCGATCTCCCGGGGGGGATGCCCGGTGCGGAACATCTCTTCAAAGACAGCCTTGGCCGCCGGTCCGGTCAGGGCGTTCTGCTCGCACATCTCCACCAGTTCCACCAACTGGGGAGGCGTTACCCTGGACTGATGGATCTCCATGCCCTCGGCGTTGATCCACCGGGCGAACTCCCCCAGGAGCCAGTTGCTCACCGTCTTGGCCCGCTTCTCCGGGGCCGGACCGTGGTATGCCTTCATGCATTCCCCGAAGTAGTCGGCCAGGGCTTTGGAGCCGGCCAGGAGCCTGGCATCGTATTCGGGCAGCGCGTACCGGGACGCGAACTGATCGCGCCGGGCCTCGGGGAGCCCCGGCAGACTGGCCCGGAGCTCGTCCACCCAGGCTGGGCTGAGGGTCAGCGGGGGCAGGTCCGGCTCGGGGAAGTAGCGGTAGTCCTGGGCATACTCCTTGCTCCGCTGCGGCTGGGTCACCCCCTTGTCGTCCGCCCAACCCCTGGTCTCCTGATACAGCCGGCCTCGTTCTGCGGCCACCTTCCGCTGACGGCTGGCCTCGAACTCCAGGGCGCGGTAGACCGCCTTGAAGCTGTTCATGTTCTTCACCTCGACCTTGGCCAGGGTATCGGCGGAGCCTTCGGGCCTTATGCTCACGTTGGCATCGCACCGGAAGCTGCCCTCCTCCATGTTCCCCGTGGACACGCCCAGGTACTGGAGGATGGTGCGCAGCTTCATCAGGAACTGCCGGGCTTCCTCAGGGGAGCGCAGGTCTGGCTCGGTGACGATCTCCATCAAGGGCACGCCGGCCCGGTTGACATCGATCAGGCTGTACGACTCCCCTACGGAGTCTGTGCGGTGGATGAGCTTGGCCACGTCCTCTTCGAGGTGCACCCGCTTGATGTTCACCCGCCTCTGCTCCCCGGCGGTCTCGGTGAGCATCCAGCCTTGAACCCCGATGGGGGCGTCATACTGGGAGATCTGATAGCCCTTCATCAGGTCGGGATAGGGGTAGTTCTTCCGGTCGAACTTGGTGAACTCCGGAATACGGCACTGAAGTGCCAGGGCGGTCATCACAGCGTACTCAATTGCCTTCCGGTTGATGGTGGGCAGCACCCCCGGCATGCCCAGACAGACGGGGCAGACGTGGGAATTGGGGGGGGCGCTGGCGTAGTCCGCAGAGCAGCGACAGAACATCTTGCTCCGGGTGAGAAGCTGGGTATGGACCTCCAGGCCGATGATGGTCTCGTGCTCCATGGCTGCGGACTTCAATATAGCATGCCCCGTCTGCTAGACTCAATCAGGCTCCCGCAGCGGCCGGGGCTGGGCTGCAGCCGCGAGAGGAAGCCGCCCCCGCAGTCAAGTGAGGAGGAGCATTCATGAGTGAGAAGTCGCATCGAATAGTGGGCACCATCAAGGGGGTCAAGGGACACTGCACCATGGGACACAAGGTCGGCGACCGGTTCAATCTCAGCGGCTATTCGCCGGATGGACTCTGTGGCTACTTCTATCACGATCTCTTCCCCTTCATCGTCATGCTGGAGTACGGCGGTGGCTTCCCTTCCGCCTGGGGGAATCCCGACGTGATGACCTGGGAATGCATCGACAAGGCCAATGCCGTCACCATTGAGCTGCAGCGACTGAAGGACTAGCCCCGCGGCGCACCATCGGTCACAGCCGGCCGCCGTTGACGCTGAGCGTCTGCCCGGTGATGAAGCTGGCCCCGTCAGAGGCCAGGAAGACGACGGCCTGGGCCACCTCCCTGGCCTCGGCCAGCCGTCCCAGGGGGTAGTTCCCCCGGAAGGCCTCCTCCATACCGATGCCCACCCCCGGGGACCGGACCAGGGCGGCGTTGACCACGTTGATTCTGACCCCGTATGGCCCGATCTCCTTAGACAGGCTGCTGGCGAAGGTCATGATGGCCGACTTCGAGGAGGCGTACATCGTTTCCATGGCCGGGCCCATCTTGGCCGAATCCGAGCCCATGCAGACAATGCTGCCCTTCCTCTGCTTGATCATGGTGTCCAGGGAGGCCTTGACGGCATTCACCGTGCCCCAGAAGGTGACGTCGGTCTGCTGGTGGAGTTCCTTGGGCGTGCAGTGGGCGAAGTCCTTGTAGATCATCAGGGCCGGTATGGTGACCAGGATATCGATCCAGCCATACTCGGCCAGGGCCCTGTCAACCATCTCGCTGCACTGGGCCATCACCGTTACGTCGGCGTGGGTGGCTATGGATCGGATGCCCGTGGCCCGGAGCTGGGCGGCCACCCGGTCCGCCTGAGAGCGATCGATGTCGTTGGCCACGACCACCGCCCCCTCGCGGGCCAGCTCAGTGCACACTGCGGTGCCGATGCCGTTCCCGCCGGCGCCGGTCACCAGAGCTACCTTGTCCTTCAGATTCAGATCCATCCCTGTGCTACCTGCCTTTCTGCCTCCAGAGTCTTCATGCCTCCGGAGAGGTTCTTCGCTCGGAGTCCGTTCAAACGCATGGCCCGACAGGCGTAGTATGACCTCTGGCCCACCCCGCAATAGGCCAGTATCTCCCGATCAGCGGGCAGTTCCGACATCCGCTCGCGTAGCGAGTGGAGGGGGATGTTGACCGCTCCCTCGAAATGACCTTGACGGTACTCCTGGGGCTCGCGGACGTCGAGGAGGTATTGTCCGGTTTGCCCGGCGTCGGCCCAATGGGCCACCGGGGCATCCCCTTTCAGGGCGTTGGCGGCGATCATGCCGGCGACGTTGACCGGATCCTTGGCCGCCCCGAACTGCGGGGCGTAGCACAGCTCCGCCTCCTCAAGATCGAAGACGGTGGCCCCTTTCTGCATGGCCATGGCCATGACGTCGATGCGCTTCTCCACGCCTTCCTGGCCCACCGCCTGAGCGCCAAGAATCCGTCCGTCGAGGGTGGAGAAGAGCAGCTTCATGGTGATCGGCTTGGCCCCGGGGTAGTAGTTGACGTGGTGCCCCGGGTGCAGATAGACCTTCTCATACTGGGCCGGCTGGCTGTTGATCCCCTGCCGGAGCAGGATCTTCTCACTGGCCCCCGTGGCGGCCACGGTGATGTCAAAGATGCGGCAGACCATGGTTCCCTGAACCCCCCGGAAGCGGGCATCGCGGCCCAGGATGACATCCGCGGCGATCCGGCCCTGGCGGTTGGCCGGACCAGCCAGCGGGATGAGGCTCCAGGCGCCGGTGAAGCAGTCCCGCACCTCAACGGCGTCGCCCACAGCCCAGATGTGGCTGTCGCTGGTGCGCATTCGTTCGCTGACCCTGACGCCGCCGAGGGCCCCGATCTCCAGGCCGGCTTCCTTCGCCAGCCTGACCTCGGGCCGCACTCCCACGGCCAGCAGCACCATGTCGCACTCATGGCTGACGCCGGACCGGGTAGCCACCGAGATGGTCCTTCCAGAGGCCCCCTTCTCGAATCTGGCGGCGCCATCGTTCAGATGGAGCGCTACCCCCTTGGCTTTGAGGTGCTCGTGGATAGGCACGGCCATCTCGGCGTCGATGGGCGCCATGACCTGAGGCAGCATGTCTATGATGGTCACCGAGATGCCCCGGCCGACCAGGTTCTCCGCCATCTCCAGCCCGATGAATCCGCCGCCGACGATCACCGCCCGCTTGGCCTTCCTGTTCGCTATCCACTCCCGCATCTGCCGGCTGTCAGGGATTGTCCGTAGACTGAACACGCCGGGAAGATCAATGCCCGGGATGGGGGGCCGGACCGGCATCGCCCCCGTAGCCAGGACGAGGGCGTCGTACCTCTCGCTGAAGACCTGCCCCGTCTCATTCCGGATCAGCTCGATGACGCGCTCCTCCCTGTTGATGGAACGCACTTCGCTCTGCACCCGGACCTCGATGTTGAACCGCTTCTTGAAGAGCTCCGGAGTGGCGATGATCAGGTTCCTCTCGTCGGTGATCACATCGCCCACATAGTAGGGCAGTCCGCAGTTGGCGAAGGAGACGTAGGGTCCCCTCTCAAACATGATGATCTCTGCCTGCTCGGACAGCCTCCTGGCCCGTGCCGCGCAGGAGGCACCCCCCGCCACTCCGCCGACTATGAGGATCCTGGGCCTGCCGGATACAGTCGCAGCCTCGTCTTGGCTCATCTTCCCCCCTTGCGTGGTGCAGTCCCGGGCTGAACGGCGCCCGGTAACTATGTTAGCACGGCGGCGGCCCGTTCCCCAGCCCTGTCCGGACCGGCCATGGAAGGCGCTCCCTTGGAGAGGCCACTTCCGCGGTGACACAAATGAGAGATCATCGCGGGGTGGGGTGACACGGATGTAGTACGCTTGCCCTAGACTGGGTGCCGGGATATCTGCTGAATTCGGGCGCCGCAGGATTGACGGCGTTGGAGGCAGATGGACAGCGAGGTGTTGAGCGCAATGCATGAGACGACTGGCACCAGGCCGCGAAGAACCCTACCGTCGGGAAGGAGGCATATGAATGGCTGCAGCATGACAGCCGATTCGCTGCGCCCGGTGGGAGGGAAGAGGAATGAGGGGCAGACAGGCCAGTCCGGGCACGATTTCCGGAAGATGTTCGAAGAGGCCATCCGGGTGATCACCCTGATGGTGGAGATGCGGGATTGCCATACCGCAGGGCATCAGCAGCGGGTGGCGCAACTCGCCGCCGCCCTGGGTGAGGAGCTTGGCCTGTCCAATGACCGGATCTCCCGGATTCATATGGCTGGCCTGCTGCATGACATCGGCAAGATAGTCGTGCCCATCGAGATACTGGGCAAGCCGGGCCGGCTGAACGAGATCGAGTCCGCCATCATCAGAACCCACCCCAGGGTGGGCTATGAGATGCTGATACAGATCGACTTCGCGGCGCCCATCGCCGATCCTGTACTGCAGCACCATGAGAGGCTGGATGGCTCCGGCTATCCCGCCGGCCTGGGAGGGGAGGAGATCCTGCCGGAGGCGAAGATCCTGGGGGTGGCCGATGTGGTTGAGGCCATGTGCTCCCACCGTCCCTACCGCCCAGCACTGGGCGTTGACCGGGCCCTGATGGAGATCGAGGCGCAGAAGGGCATTCTCTACGACAACGACGTGGTCGATGCCTGCCTGACCGCGTTCAGAGACAGAGGCTTCACGTTCCAGGCCCAGCCTGGCATGATTCGACCCCAAGCTGAGGAGCGCCTGCTGGCTTCGGCGAAGTCCGGCACGACGGCGCACATCGCGGCCAGATGAGCGAAGTGAAGGTCAAGGCAACTGGCTTGCCGGGGAAGGGAACTGCGGCTGACCGCCGGGCGCAAACCCCGCCGGAGCCGACCGCCGAGGAACTCCAGTTCATCTACCGCCGGCTGGAGCAGCTCTCCGACCAGCAACTCCTGGCGGAGATGAGGGGGACCGCCTTCCCGCGGCGCAGCCGCATGTTCATCCAACACTGCCGGCGGGAATACGCGGCCGCCGGCAAGGTGATCCAGGGTCAGGCCGAGACAAGCCAACCGTCGGCCGAAGTCGGCGGCAATGGCGAACATGCCAGCGACGTTCTGCAGCTTCTGGGCGGTCAATCCAAACGACTGGCCCTGCTGCCGGCGATGTTCGTGCCGGCCAGGGAGCTGTATCATGACTGTGCCCGGGCCCGCTCTGCGAATGGCAGCGGGCGGCATGCGGCCCCCGCCGCGAGTCCGGAGCCGGAGATGAACGCTGAGGGGGCGTTCCTGTGCCACACGCGGGGGCGATACCTGAACCTTCCGGACTGGTCCTTCGATGCTGTCATCCCCTGGATAGGCATGCCCTGTGCATCGAGCAGGAGCGGCAAGGATTCACCGCAGCAGAGAATGCTCTGCGAGTCCCTGCGCCAGCACCTCGATGGGTCCGTCAGCGGCGAGCTGTGGACCGAATGGGAGTCTCTGGCGGTGCAGTACGTCCGGGCCTGCTTCGACCTGTGGAACGACATCCGGGCCGATGCGGATGACCTGTTCCAGGTGGTGGTGGCCTGGGCGCGCTCTCCGGAGGAGATACGGTTCTCGCTGGAGGATGGCTTCTCCCGCACCATCTACGAGAAGGTGACCTGCTCGGGATTCTGTGACGCCCATCCCTGCGGCCCCGCGGAGTATTCGTATGCCGAGCCCCGGGTGCTCCTGGGGAAGAGGCAGTCTCCTCTGCTTCGCTATGGCAGGGCGGTCCTCCTGAATGCCAGCGCCAGGACCAAAGACATGCTCCGGGTGGACCGCACCGCGGAGCTGACCAGGGAGCGCATTGTTGACCCGGTGGTGGAACTGCACCAGCATCTGATATCCAAGTACGATCGCTCCGCCGAAAGAACGGAGACACTCAGGCTTCAGGGTGAGGTCGCCGAGCTGGGAGACAGGCTCCGAGGGGAGTTTGGCTCACTGCTGGAAGGGCGCATTCTGCCTGGGCGCTGTCTGATCTGTTCCCGCGGGTGATCGTCCCGCCCCCGTTTCTTCAGGAGGCAAGGGAGGTCCGGCCCCTGCCAGACCGCTTCTTTCGGGGCGACTTCTCCGACGGCGGGGACTCCGAAGCTCCGGCCGGCGAACCCTGAGCGTCCAGTCTCATCCTCTCGGCGGCATTGGCCTCGATCTCATCCTTGAACCCCCAAGCCGTTGCCAGGTTGTCCGCCATTTCCCTCCCGGCAGGCAGTGATTGGCTGTCCACGCCGTGCTCCAGTCTGAAGACCAGGTGGGCGAACTGGTGGGCCACCTCTCCCAGGGCCGCCCTGGGCGTCAGTCTGACCACATCGGGGCGGAAGACCACCAGGTAGATACTGTGGTCCTCGTTCGGGCTGTCGGGGGAGGGGCTCGGAGCTGCCATGACGCGCACCGTGCTGGCGCTTGGTGCGGAATCCACAATGCAGATGGCCTCTCCGCTTAGCCTGCGGAACAGGCGCTCGTCAATCCGGCTGGTGAACTCGGTCAGGGCCTCGCTGAGGACCGGGTTCATGTTCACGTCGATGGACCACTTGCCCACTTCATACCAAGGTTGACTCATGGTTCAGAGTCCTCCGTGTCCCCTATTCTACAAAACTGAACTTCTTCTCTGTCAATAGCCGGAGGCATGCCCCGACCACGTCCGGATCGCAAAGGATGCCCTTGTTCTTCACAATCTCTCTCAGGGCTTCGTCCATGCCAAGCGCCGGCCGGTAGGGCCGGCTGGAGGACATGGCCTCAACCACATCGGCCACCCCCAGGATCTTCGCCTCCGGCAGGATCTCCTCCCCTCCCAGGCCGGCGGGATAGCCGGAGCCATCCAGCCTCTCGTGGTGCTGGGCCACGATATCGGCCACAGGGCAGGAGAAGTCAATGGTCCTCAGTATCTCGTGGTCGGTGCTGGGATGGGTCTTGATCAGAGCCAGTTCGCCATCGGTCAGCCGGCCGGGCTTGTTCAGGATCTCTGCGGGTACGAAGATCTTCCCCAGGTCGTGGAGCATAGCCGCAACGCGGATGGCCTGGATCCGGTCGGCCCCCAGTCCCATCTCACGGCCGATGGCACAGGCCAGCTTGGCCACCCGCCGCTGATGGCCGGCGGTGTAGGGGTCCTTCCTTTCCACGATGAGGGACATGGCTTCTATGGTGTTCTCCAGCAGGGCCTCCACCTTTCGGAAGCTCTTCCTGAGTACCTCTTCCTCCTGGAGGCGCAGTGAGATCTCCTTCTTCAGGACTTCGTTCACCCGGTCCAGCTCGGCAGTGCGCTCCTGGACCAGCATCTCCAGGGCGTCCTTGGCCCGTGCCACTGCCTCTTCACCTCGCCGGCGGTCCGTGATATCCCGGGCCATGGCCAGCACTTGGCCCTCTCCACAGGATACCATCCGGGTCTCCCAGCAGGACCTGCTGCCGTTGCTGGAGAGCTCAACCTCGAAACTCTGCATCTGACGCTGAGTCAGGGCCTGTGAGGCGTAGTCCTTGCCTTGACCGACGATGGCCTCAGAGAGGGTCTTCAGCAGTGGAGGAGCCTGTCCGTTGCCGTTCCCATGCTGGCCGGCATGGTTCCCCTCCGCACATGCGAAGGAACCGGCCGAGCGGCCGCCGGTGCCACTTTCACCATCGGAGATGGCCGAAATGCTGCCGTCCACCTTCATCAGGAAGAGGAAGTCCGGTATCAGTTGCAGCGTGGCCCGATGCCTGCCTTCGCTTTCGGCCAGTCTGGCATGGGCCTTCTCCAGCGATTCCAGGGCGGCATCTATGTCCGAGGCCAGAAGTGAGAACTCATCCTTGCCAGCCAGGTTGACACGCTGGGAGAAACCGGTGCTGTCGCGTATCGTCTGCAGAGGGGAGCTGATCCTGGACAGCCTGTTCCGCAGGATTCTGTCCAGCACCAGGATGATAGACACCCCGAAGACCAGTCCGACAGCGGTGACGGCCAGGATGGCATAGGCTAGGGTATGGTCGCTGGGATCGTCTGACGAAGCCAGCGACGAAACCAGGAACACTGCGCCGCTGAGGGAGCAGAGCATCAGGCAGACGATGAGTGCCGTCTTCTCGCGGAAAGTCATCAAGGCCTTCCTTTGTTCTTCGGCCGATGCGCCCCGGGAGAGCCACCCTGCGCCTTGCGCGGCGTCAGCAGATCCCGCCCGGAGTGCCTCACATTCTGTCATCCAACAATCGCATAAGCAAGACGCAATCGGCTACTTTTGATGACCCAAGTGGCTCTTCTTGGAGCGGTTCGCCGATGCAACAGGCTGACACTGCCGCATCGCCTGATTTCCCATCGGAGCCCGGTGATGTGTACAATCAACCCCAGTCACTGGAGGCCGGGATCCGTTGCTGGCACGGCCGTCGGGGCCAGGGAACGCTCATGACAGTGAAGTCTGGTCAGTGGAGGGAGGGTTGTGATGGAACCCTACAGGGTCGTTAGTGTGGACCACCTGTTCAAGGAGGGCCGCCCCGGCGGTGACGCCAGGAAGAAGGCCCAGATAATGCAGGACTACCTCAACGCCCAGTTCAAGGACGGCTGGGTCTACCGGGGCAGCGTCAGCCACACCATTACTGAAGGGTTCTCCGCCGGGTACACCGAGAGCTTCCTGGTGCTGCAGTTCATCCCCCAGAGCCCGTAGCGGCCGTCCGGGCCACGGCCCCCGGGTCCGGTGACCGCAAGACCGTCTTGGGGGTTCGCCGGGGGCCCGCCGCTAGTCCTCAACGAGACAGGCCCAGATCAGGGCCGCCACCCAGCCGATGAAGGTCCAGCCCAGGAGGACATTGACCAGAACAGGGCCCAGGATCCTCTTCTTTCGCCTGGCGATGACGATGATGGTGGGCAGCAGGTAGAGCGCCAGCCCCAGAAGCCAGAAAGGAAACATCCAGGGGAAGGGGAAGTCGGAGAAGGGGCCGTCCCAGCGGTTCGGAGGCGACACCACGCAGGCGCCCGACAGCAGTGCGCCGAGGACCAGAATGGACAGCAAGCCCTTCTTCATCGGTGTCCCTGTCCCGACCCCGTCGGCTCAACCGGTCGGGGGGATTCCTCGGCACTATCATACCATGCCTCAGCGACCAGAGGAGAAGATGCGCCGGGAGCCGCTCGGCTTGCCTTGACCACCACCATCGGGGCTGATAGACTCTTGCCTGATCTGGGCCAGGCTGCCGCCTGTGGGAGAACAGCAGCTGCGGCGGCCACCGGTTCGGGAAGTTCGTCAACGGAGGCCTTCCTGTGATAAGAGCGAAGATACTGGGCGTCGGCCGATATCTCCCCGAGAAACGGGTGACCAACTTCGACCTGGCCAAGATGTTCAACACCAGCGACGAATGGATCCGGCAGCGCACCGGCATTGTGGAGAGGCGCTACGCCGAGGAGGGGGTGTACTGCTCGGACCTTGCCCGAGAAGCCGCCCGCGAGGCCTTGAAGAGCGCCGGCATGAAGGCCGAGGATCTGGACTTCATCATCTTCGCCACCCTCAGTCCAGACCATCACTTCCCGGGCAGCGGATGCTACCTGCAGGCCAAGATGGGCCTGACCGAGATCGGCTGTCTGGATATCCGGAACCAGTGCAGCGGCTTCCTCTACAGTCTGGCCGTCGCCGATGCCTTCGTGCGGATGGGGATGTACAAGAGGATCCTTGTTGTTGGCGCGGAGATCCACTCCAGCGGCCTGAGTTTCACCGACGAAGGCCGCGATGTGGCCGTGATATTCGGGGATGGCGCCGGGGCGGTGATAGTAGGGCCCTCGGATGATCCCTCACGCGGCATCCTGTCCACCCATCTTCATGCCGACGGGCGCTATGCGGATATCCTCAGGCTAGAGATGTTCGACATCAGCCGCAAGCCCTACCTCACCCATCAGACCATCGACGAAGGCCGGATCTGGCCCAAGATGCAGGGCAAGGAAGTCTTCAAGGTGGCGGTGACCAAAATCCCCGAGGTGATTGAGGAGGCCCTCCAGGCCAACGGACTTAAGATCGGCGATGTGGACCTCTTCCTGCCCCATCAGGCCAACCTGCGCATCAACCAGTTCGCCGCCGCCCGCCTGGAGGTGCCCGAGGAGAAGTTCTACAGCAACATCCAGCGCTATGGGAACACCACGGCGGCATCGATCCCCATCGCCCTGAGCGAGGTGCTGGAGCAGGGGATCCTGAAGGAAGACCATCTGCTGATGATGGTCGCCTTTGGCTCAGGCTTCACTTGGGGAGCCAGCGTCATCCGCTGGTAGGTCTCGCGATCTTTCTGCCGCCGGGTGAGCAGTCTCCTTGGGCACCATGGGCAGCGCCCGGGCCACTAGTTCGCTCAGATCCAGGGCCTTGATGGACTCCTCCACCTCTCTGGCCTTCAGCCCGTCTTCGAACATGGTGAGACAGTAGGGACAGGCCGTGGCCACTGTATCCAACTTGGCCTGTATCGCCTCGTCAGTCCGTCTTGTGCTGAGACGCTTGTCCGGAGGCTCATCAAACCAATTATGACCTCCGCCACCACCGCAGCAGAAGCCCTTGCTGCCATGTCTGGGCAGTTCCACTCTGTCTATGCCCTTGATGGCGTCCAGCACCGCCCTAGGCTGCCGGTAGATGTCGTTGTGACGGCCCAAATAGCATGAGTCGTGGTATGCCACCTTCAGCTTGTCCATGCCGCCCACCCTCAGCTTGCCACTTGAGATCAGGTCTGCGATGAACACCGAGTGGTGAACCACCTCGAAAGCGCCGCCGAACTGCGGGTATTCATTCTTCAGTGTGCTGAAGCAGTGGGGGCAGGTTGTCACGATCTTCTTGACATTATAGTTCTTGAGCACTTCGATGTTCTTCTGACACAATGTCTGGAAAAGGTATTCATCTCCCATCCTGCGGGCGGGGTCCCCGCAGCAACTCTCCTCCACTCCGAGTATCCCGAAACTAACCCTGGCCGCCTGGAGCACCTTCGCCGTTGCGATGGCTACCTTCATGTTCCTCGTCTCCAGGGCGGCAGTGCAGCTGACCCAATAGAGCACATCCACATCAGCCTGCTCCGAAAGTGTGGTCACGCCGAGTCCGCCAATCCAATCCGTCCTCGTTGCCTTCGTCCCCCTCCAGGGATGGCCCCTAGTCCCCAGGCTATGAAGGGCTCCCTGGGCGGACTCGGGGAACTCCGCCCTCTCCAGGGCCAGATTGCGGCGCATGTCCACGATCTTGTCGATGTGCTCAATGTACACCGGGCAGGCCTCCTGACAGGCCCGGCAGGTGGTGCAGTCCCAGATCACCTCTTGGGTGATCACATCGTTGATCATGTCCCGGCGGGGTTCCTTCGGCTTTCTCCACAATGGCGTTGGATACACCTCGTGGAGATGGTCCCTCAGGTTGAGGATGAGGTTCTTCGGCGAAAGCGCCTTGCCGCTGATGCTGGCCGGGCAGTTGTCCTGACACCGTCCGCACCGGGTGCAGGCGTCCAGATCCAAGAGTTGTTTCCAGGTGAACTGCTCGATCTTGGATGTCCCGTAGCTCTCGGCCGTTTCCAGGTTGATCGGCATCAGGGCGGCCTTGGGCCTATGGGACCGGAAGAAGATATTCAGTGGCGAGAGGAGGACGTGCTGCAGCCGGGAACGGTAGACGAAGATGTAGGCCAGGAAGATGAAGGCCACAGCGGTGTGGAAGACCACCCGGTGCCAGATCAGGATCTGGTTGTAGTAGGTGATGGAGAAGGTCTGGAATACCTTGGAGAAACCGTAGCTCACCGGCGCCCAGAGATACCAGTCGGTCGGGGAGACCTCCGCCGCGGCGATGCGGTAGCCCTTGATCATGAACCCGGTCAGCAGTATCAGGAACACCCAGATGAAGACCAGGTGGTCATCGGCCTTGCTGTCCAGGCGGGGCGGCCTCAGCACATACCTGCGGAACACTGCCAGCAGCCCGCCGATGATGATCAGGGCGGCCCCGGCCTCCGAAGCCAGGGAGGCGTAGAGGAAGACATCCTGGGGAGGGCTGTCGATGTGGACGGTGTAGGAGAAGAGCCTGATCAACTTGCCGAAGACGAAGAGGATGCTCCCCCAGAGGATCATGAAGTGCATCCAGCCGGGGTAGGCTTCGCTGAGGATTCGCAGGTGGCCGAATGACACCAGTATGGTGGTCTTGATCCGGCCGAGCAGGTTGTCGGTCCGGGCGTCCTTGCCGCCCAAGCGCCACAGCAGGAATCTCCGAACGTAGCCGAAGGCGAAGGCCGCGGCCAGAGCCGGACTGAACACCAGGAAGCCGATGATCACCGGCACGAAGATGTTCTGGATATACCATAACTGGCCATCCCAGAAGTCCATGAAGGTCAATCCATCCTTCCTGCTAGTCGCCGATCAGAGTCTCGAAAGCCGTCGCCGTTCATGTCTCAGGGTAGGTCGGATAGAAGGCCGTCAGGTGGGTGATGAAGAAGATCACCAGCAATGCTCCGACCACCGTCAGGGCCATCAGTATCGCCCGGTTGTACTTGGAGTCCACGCCGAACTCGGCCAGCATCAACTTCACGGCCCAGAGAATGCAGCCCACTATCCCCGTCAGGACCAGGACTTCCAGGATTATGGCCGCTGTTCTGACCAAGATGTCCATCCGCCTACCCCCCCGCCCGGCTTCCGACTGACTTTGGCCTGACCCCCATCTTGCAGTCGGGGCAGGTCTCCAGCTGCGAGGTGTTCCCCCCTGTGGCAGCCACTCTGGCTCTGATCTTCTCTACCATGGCCCTGGGGGCGATGGGCGCCCCGCACATTTGGCAGCTCACCAATCCGCCTTCCCAGATGATCTGGGGAGGCGATCCCAGTCTGTCCAGTTCCAGCATCCGCTCTACCTCGAGGCAGCCCTCGGGACAGACTTGGGCGCAGAGGCCGCAACTTGTGCAGCACCGATGGGAGAAACTGAGCCGGTATGCCTCCGGCCCGGCAGAGACCAAGCCCAGCGCCCCTGTGGGGCACTCCCCGGCGCAGAGGCCGCAGCCAGTGCAATCTGCGCCATGCAACCTCACCTTTCCGAAGGGCACCGCCCCTGCCGAGATCGTTCCGGCGGCGATGGCTCCCAGCCTCTGGCTCGTATCTTCGATCAGTGCCGCGAGGGACAGGTCATATTCCGGGAGTGCTGGGGCTACGGAGCGGGGCAATGAAATGGGGGCAAGCACGGCCACCGCCCGCTGGAAACGTGGGAGTTCCTCTCCCGGGTCTCCCTCCCCGAGGAGCCCCACCCTCTCCGGCTGGATGCCCCACTGACTGAGAAGCGCCTGGACGAACCGCACCGTTCCCCGCCACCTCTCGGGGTCAATCCGGAGGGGGCATCCCCGGCTGTCGCAGATCAGGGCCAGCCCTTGAGCTCCCAGGCCGAAGGCCCGCAGCATCAGCCAGGGCGACGCCATGGACAGGCAGGGCATCTCCAGGAGCAGGACGCCGGGCGGATGTGGCAAGAGACCCTTCTCTTCATGGGATGAATAGCGGGCGCTGTGGCAGATCATGGCCACCAGCTTCGGCTCTGCCGCATTGCCCTGGGCCGGAAGCAACTCAGCCAGTGTGGCCCTCAGCCGATGGGGCGGGAACTCGGGATGGACAATGGCTCCCCGGGGGCAGGCGGCGATGCAGAGCCCGCAGCTCCGGCAGGCTGGGCGGTCGATGGAAAGGACCCCTCGGTCCACCGCTACCGCTTCGAAGGCGCAGCTCTGGCGGCAGAGTTGACACCTCTCGCCCCGGCACCTCAGCGAGTCGATGTAAGGCACGGCCCGGTCCTTTGGCAGCAGCGACTGGAGTAGATCCCGCCGGCCGATCTCGCCCCGCGAAGCAGCCAGACGCAGCCTCTCAGTGCTCTCCGGCACCTGGGGCAGCATTACGTGACCCCTCCCTCTGTGGCCAGAGCCTTGTGACCGGCCACTGCCTCTGTTCCCCCGCCGACCGCCTCTTCAGAGGCTGCCGCCGGCAGCAACTGCAGGTACTTCAGGCCCAGGACATAGATCAGGCTCAGCAGGCAGAATATGCCTACGGTCATCAACGTCTCGGCTGGCATGATGGGGAAGCCTCCCCGGAGGCCCCACACCCCTTCAATCTCGCCCGGATAGTACTGCAGCGGCTGAGACAGTCCCGGGAAGATAATGCCCATCCGCTCTCCGAATATGCCGATGACGCAGATGAGACAGGCCGCCATGATCCCTTTCACCGTCCGGCCCCACCTGGGATGGCACAGTATGATCAGGGGGATGACATAACCCATAGTGACCTGCATCCCCCAGAAGATCCAGCTCCACGGTCCCTGGGTGAGGAACAACACCGACTCCCGGGCCGGGGGGTAGAAGTGGGTCAGCTTGTCCGTCACCACCAGCACCACCAGGACCAGGATGAGCACGATGAGCATCCGGCCCAGGGAGACGTACATCTCCTTGTTGAAGGGTCGTCTGCCCAGCTTCAGGGTGACATACGAGAGCAGCATCACCAGTGCCAGTCCGGAGACGAAGGCGGCGGAGATGAACTCCACCGGCTTCAGCGGAGAGTACATGATGCCCCGGGTCTCGATGAACCCGAAGATGGCTCCGGTGCCCATGTGGACCAGGACGGCCCAGAGGACGGCAACGGGGGCGATGATCTTGGTCAGCTTGCTGTTGGCCAGTGCGGCGGCCAGATACGCCAGCAGCAGGCCGATGTAGCCAGCGTAGAAGATGCCGTTGACGGCGAACATCGACTTCATGTTGCTAAGGTAGCCGTACATGAACAGCCGCCACATCTTCTCCGGGCGGCCTAGGTCCGTCAGCACGCAGACCATGGCCCCGATCATGAGCAGCAATCCCATGAAGACGGCCATCCGGCCGATGGGCTTGTAGCGCTCCTGGCCGAAGACGTACACCAACGAGGAGACCACCAGAGAGCCGGCGCTGAGGCCGATGAAGAAGATGTCAACGGTGATCAGCTGTCCCCAACTCACCGAATTGTTGATGCCCCAGAGCCGGAAGCCCGCCAGGTAGCTGACCATGTAGGCCGTCACCCCGGCGACCACCAGAGCGGCCAGGACGGCCACCAGGACCCTGTAGTTCCTCGAGGTCCCCGCCAACGGCGTGAAATTGAGTTGCATCCGCTCTCTCCCTGGCCGCTACCTGGGGAGATAGATCGTCTTGGGATCGGTGCTCATTTCCTCGCGAAGCTTCATCGAGTTTCGCGTTGCCAAGAGCCTGGACACTTCGCTCTCCGGATCGTCCAGGTCCCCGAAGAACCTGGCGTTGGTGGGACAGGCCTCGACGCAGGCTGGGACCACCCCATCACCGCCCACCTTCTGGCCCTTCTCCACGGCCTGGTCTATGCGGTGGAAGCAGTAGGTGCACTTCTCCACCACACCGCGGGTCCGCCGGGGGTAGGGCCAGGGCCCGATGTGGCTGGCATAGCCTAGGTCCAGATCGGGAGGCAGGTCCGGGCGACTGTACTCCTGCCTCTCCTGGTCCTTGAAGTTGAAGTTCCGGGACCCGTAGGGGCAGGCGATGATGCAATAGCGGCAGCCGATGCAGCGGCGGAAGTTCTGCATCACAACGCCGTCCCCCCGCCGGTAGGTTGCCTTCGCCGGGCAGACATTGACGCAGGGGGGATGCTCGCAGTGCATGCAGGGCATGGGGATGATCTGGGTGTTGACGGTGGGGAATACCCCCTCGCTGGCCGCAATGACCTTGTGCCAGTAGAGGTCCTGGTGCCTCTTCCATTCATGGGGCGAGCCATGGGGCACATTGTTCTCCGACTTGCAGGCCACGGAACACGCCTGACAGCCGACACACTTGTCCAGGTCGATGATCATGCCCCATCTAGCCATTCACGGCCTCATGCCTTCCGGATACTCACCCTGGTGCTGAAGTACGAGGGTTGTCCGCTCTCCTCATCATACTCGCTGCCGATGACCTCGTTGGGGTTCACCCCTATGCCGTCAGCCCACCGGCCGGAAGCGCAGCGCCCCTGACCGGTGGCCATGGCCGCGGCGCCGGGGATGATCCCCTGCCTCACCCTGGCCTCAGCCTCTATCTCGCCGGACTCCGATTCGATGACCACGCGGTCGCCCTCGCCGATGCCCAGGTGTTGGGCCGTCTCGTGGTTCAGCTCCACTGCATTGTTCCAGCCAATGCCGTCCATGACCAGGAACATCTCCTGCGCCCAGGGGCAGTTCTGAGTCCCGCTCCTGATCTCCAGGACGGGGCGGTATATGCCCAGGGTGAAGGGACGCTCTCTGTCATCGCCGGGTCGGCTCACGTTGAGCAGCCTCTCCAGATGCGCCGACTCGAACTCGAACTTCCCTGAGGGTGTGTAGAACACCTCCCCGTACTTCCCATACTGGTAGTCCGGTCCCAGCCAGACGCCATCCCTCTTGAAATCCCTCCAGGCCACAAACGGCCCTGTCCGCTGCTTCACAAATGCCTCGCCGAATCCCTCCGCCCCGTCCCATATGGCCCTGAAGGGGTTGGACACCGGCGGGCCCAACTCCTCTGCCAGGTCGAACAGGATCCCGGCGATGTCTCTCGATTCATGGAGGGGCTCTATCGCCGGCTGCTTCAGTCTGGCCTCGGCGCGGCCCGACCCCGGCAGGGCGCTCTCATAGCCCCACTGCTCCAGGTAGGTGCACGAGGGCAGAATAATGTCGGCGTAGGCCGCCATCTCGTTCACCGCCGGCCCGACATGCACGTAGTAGGGCAGTCCCTTCAAGTCGCCGTTCCACTTCGCCGTGGAGGGGACCGACATGATGAGATTGCTGTTGAAGCCCAAGGCTGCCTCAACCCCGCCCCGGCGGACCAGGTCGCCTAGCTCGCGGAGGTTGACCCCTTCCTCTGCCGCGTCCAGAGGCAGAGGCTTGTACGGTGGAAACTCCTGATAGACAATCCCGCCCGGCACATCGATGCTGCCCACCAGCGCGTTGAGACAGAAGATGGCGTGACTGGCCTGCGAGCCGTGCGGCCAACTGGTGGCCGCCTCGCCGCTCCAGGCCACAGCCGGCCTGCTCCGGGCGAAGTCCCTGGCGGTCTGGCGGATGACCTCGGCCGCCACGCTGGTGACCTCGGCCACCTTCTCCGGACTGAATCTGACGCTGGCGGCCAGGGTCCTGAAATCCTCAAACCCCGAGGTGTGGCTGCTGACGAAATCGCTGTCATACAGCTCTTCGCTGAGGATGACATTGGCTATGGCCATGGCCATAGCGCCCTCTGTTCCCGGGTTGATGGGGATCCACTGATCTGCCTTGGCTGCCGTGACCGAATAGCGCGGGTCAAGGACCACCACTCTACTCCGGTTGGGGGTCTCGCGGCGCAGCATGCCCCACAGGCGCAGGTTCCGGGCCAGCGGCCTCTCCGACTCCACGATGCCGGCGCCGAAAGCCAGGATGTACTTGGTGCCTGTCCTGGAACGGGACATCAGTTCGTAGCCGCTGTTGTCCCGCCCGTCCCCCATTCGCTTCCCCTCCCGGTCAGCGGCCGTCTCCAGGGTTTCTTCGTGAAACAGGGTGCTGGTCCCATAGGCGGCGGCGAACAGCCGGATGAGATCCTCATCGCTGTTCGTGTTCAATCCCCGAAGGATGAGCAACTTCTCGGGGGAGACTTCTTTCAGCTTCCGGCCCACCCGCGCCACCGCGTCGCCCCAGGAGATCGGTTCGAAGTCCCTGGCCAGGTCAACACCATCCCCCTTGTTCCTCCCCTGCGCCCTCGCCAGAGGAGTGGTGAAACGGTCTGGATTGTAGAGCACCTGCAGTCCCACGTGTGATCGGGGGCAGGTCTTCCCATCGGAGTACGGGGAGTCGGAATTGCCGAAGATCCTCACCGCCTTGCCGTTGACCACCCTGACCCTGATGGCACAGCGCGTCGGGCAGTTCAGGCAGGATGTGGCGACGAGTTCCTCGGTCTCAACCGCCCTCTCTGTTCCCTTCTCCGGCGAGCTGCCCGCCCTGGGGCGCTTGATCACCATGATCGCGGTCAGCGCCGCGGCGGCAGCTGCCGATACACCAAGAAAGGCCCTCCGGCTCATCCCTGAGCCTCTGGAGGACCTTCTTTCCTGCCGTTCGTCCGTGCTATGGGGTGTCAATTGGCTCAAGACCGCTTTCTCCCGCCCGCTTTCCTCGGAACGTATCCGGCATGTCGCTCACCGAACCGCCCCGACAGTCAATGGTAGGTAGTCTGCTAGGGGTTAGTCAAATGCTTGGCCCCGCAGCCATCCGCCGGCCTCGGCCTGGCGCCCGTCGGGCGCCAGGGGGATCTACTTCCCTTCCATGGGTCATTCCTGCGGAAGCAGGAATCCAGATGAGGCCGGGCCCTCGCGCCGACAGGCAGACCCCGAGGGTTCCCTGCCCGTCCGGCCCCCAGGGCCATAGCCAGGTATATCCCCAGATACGGGAAGTGGTCCAGGAGGGAGAGCCTGCCATCAGGGCTTGCGGTTGGATATTGCCCACGAACAGACCCCGGAGCGGGTATGAGTATGTTCCTCTATCACGCACCACCCGACAGAGCCTGTTCGATCGCCGCGGTCAGGGCGGCCTTGTTCACCGGACCCTCCAAGGCCACCCCCTTCTTGTTCGCGCTGGTTATCACCAATACAGTGGGGAAGGTGTCGATGTCGTAGTCCTGGGCAGCGTCGGGTTCAGTAGCACAGTCCACCCGCATGAACCGGACCGACTGGTACTGCACCTCCAGTTCATAGATAGTCACATAGCCGGCGGGGTCTTCGTTGTAGAAGAACACTGCCACCGCATAGTATTGCTTCAAGGAGGCGTCTACCTCGCCACTAAGCGAGCCCTCCGAGCCGCCCATCAGTGACACGGCCAGGATCATGGCCAGAACGATGACGACCACCCCGAGGATGAACCTCCCTGATGCCGGCAGTCCGGGGATGTCCTTCTCTTTGGCCAGAAGGCGCCCGGCGCCGATGTATCCAGCGCGTTCCCTGCCGAAGAGCAGCAGACCTGATGCGGCCAGCATCACGAAATCGATGGTCAGCGCCACCGGATGGCTCAGCTTCACCAGATGGCCCAGGCAGCCGCAGGCCTGCACCCCGCCGTGGAAGATGGCGTAGATATTGGCGATGATGAAGCTCACGGCCATGGCCGCGCTGACAGCCGCCGCCAGCGTGTTGAATATCCCCAGGATCAGCGAGCAGCCCACGAAGACCTCCACCCAGGGCAGCACCGTGGCGTAGAACCGCGCCAGGCTCTCGGGCAACAGTTCATAGCTGACCACCGCGCTGACGAAGAGGTCCTGGTGCTGGAACTTGGCGATGCTGGACGTGATGAATAGACCGCCCAGGCCCAGCCGCAGGAACAGCAGCAGCCATGCCATCCTGTCAACCTGTCTGAGACGCTCAGTCATCCTTCCCCCTAGCATCTCCAAGCAAGCTCCGTTCTTGCCTGACGCCATTCAACGAGAGACTGGCCATGTCCTATTATCTTAGAGGGTCTGGTTTGCGGATGCCAGCGAGATCTCTTGACGGGACGCCTGGGCCGCTGTCTCAGGGGGACCGCTATCCGCAGCAGGATGAATCGCCGCTGTCACGAGCGGCTTCGCTGCCACACCCTCAACTGCACCCGCTCGCGGGCGCGCTCTTCGGGGATGGCTCCCCGCATCCCCTCAGCTTCTCGATGATCTCTTCGTTTCGCGGCAGACGGCCACCCTCCGTCCGGTTTGAGTAGATGATTCCCCCATCAGCGTAGACGTCGAACAGCCCTCTGGGGCCCTTCTTCACATCAGGGACCATGCCGAGTTCCCTTTCGATCGCAGCCGCCAGACCGGCGGCTGTCGAAGACCAGCCTCACTGATCGCAGTAGATGATCTCGATCTTCGTTGGTTTGCCCGAACTGCCCTTCTTGCTCATAGCACCCCTTTCTGTCCTGGACATACCGTGTTCCACTGAACCTGCCAGGCTGCTGGTGGCCTTCGGCGCAATCGCGAACCGGGATCTGGGCTCAGATGCCCAGCTTCTTCCGCTTCGCCTCTATGTGACCCAGCATGCTATCCACGGCCTTGACTGCATCCGTTTCCACATTGAGCAGGCCGCCGGTCAACTGGGCACAGTCCTGCGTCAGCAGCTTGACCAGATTCGGCGCTCCGGTAACCGTAGGCACCGGATTGACGTAGGTGTACAGGCCCAGAGCCATGGCGAAGACGGCATCTATGGTGGCTTTCTGCTCCATATACTCTGGCGCTGCCGCCACCACGGGCAGATCAGGCACAGGAACGCCGCCCAGGGCGCCCGAGACAGCCGCCAGCAGGTCGGCCAGGCGTCCCGTATCGGTGCACGTGCCATAACTGAGCACCGGAGGCACGCCCAGTTGCTGGCAGAGCCCCCGCAGGCCCGCCCCGGCGAATTCCCTGGCCTCCGGACTGCACAGACCGGCTACCTGCATTGCCCCATTGCCACAACCCATCGCGAGCACCAGGACATCTCGCTTGATCAGCTCCTTGGCCACGCGCACGGTGTGAACATCCTGCCCGTGGTCTCTGAGTGTAGTGCAGGAGACCAGACCGGCGACACCTCTGAGAGTACCGCCCTTGATGGCCGCCAGCAGAGGATCGAGGCTGCCGCCGAGCGCGGCCAGGATGCTTTCGGTAGAGAATCCGACAACAGCTTCCGTCATGGGCAGTTGGGTCACTGGTTCTATGGCTGCCCGGCGCTCTTGGAAGTTGTCGATGGCCATCTGCAGGAGCTGCGCCGCCTGTGCCTCCGCCTTGGCGGGCTCGTAATCGATCCGATTGGTGATCCCTTCGAAGGCCACCAGGTCGCTGACCGGTATCAGCTTGAACTTGTACTTCTGGGCGTACAACGGATCGACGGGCATAGAGCAGTTCATGTCGCAGGCAAAGAGGTCCACGCAGCCGCTGGCCAGCACAGCCTCCTGCATGATCCAGTTCCCGGTGAAGCCGTAGAAGGCGTCGTCCATCTGCCATCGCTGGATCATCTCCTGCCCTGTCTCGATGTTGGCGATGACGCGCAGCCCCTTGGCACCCACGCCTTTGGCTTTCTGCTGCCACTCGGGTTGGCGAGCCAGTTGCACCATGGCAAATCCCAGGAACGGCTCGTGCCCGTTGGGCAGAACGTTGACGAAGTCCGGGGCAAGGACGCCCAAGTCCACCCGCATCTGGTGCGGTCGCGGAATGCCGAAGAGCACGTCCTGGCAGTACTCATTGACTATCTGGCTCTGATAGGCCATGGCTACGCCAAGCCGCATGGCTTTCAGGGCCAGGCTGACGTAGTAGCCGTCGACGTTGGTCAGGCAGGAGCTGGTGCACCGCATGACTTCTCCGTGGAAGCCTCCCGGGAAGATGTCCAGCTTCCTCCAGGTCTCCTGGCGCTCCCCGGGCGCCAGCGCCCCGACAATAAGGCTGGGCTCGTCCGCCTTGCGGTTGAAGTCCGCTTCGGCGAAGTCGCAGAGCCGCAGGGCGACGTCCCTGTCCGCCCCGGAGGTGTCAATTCCCAGTCTCCGGGCGAAGGTGCTGAGCTTGTCCGGCTCGGCAATGCGGAACGGCGTCTGTCCCCTGGCGGTGGCTCGGAGGGTCTTGAGGGTCTGCTCCGTGTGGTAGTGGTAGGTCGATGCACCCATGACGTTCCGGAGGAGCATCATGCGCATGGCCATGCCGTCGGCGGTGATGCCGCAGACTCCCTTCTTGTTCTTCGCGGCGTCGGACCGGCAGGGGCCGTTGGAGCAGAGGTCGCAGCGCACTCCGCCCTGGCAGAAGGGACAGCGCTTGTCGGGACCGCCCAGCCCCTGGGCCTCGTAGCGGTCCCAGATGGTGTTCATCCCGTCCTTCTTGAGCCGCTCGTACATGCGGATGACCGACTCGTGTTGGGAAATCCTGTCCTGCATCCAGCACCTCCTGTTTCTTGCCGGCGCGGGGCCGGCTGACAGGGCCGCCAGACCGCGGCACCCGGCCTGGGCCTCAGCTTGGCGACCCGGATCACCTGCCAGTATCCCAGACCGGTTTGGCCCCGGGCAAGTCGCGGACGTACCTAGACAGGCATCAGGAGGACTACGTATTGGCTGGTCCCTGCAGCCCCGCCTATCTGGGGCGGCACACATAGATGTCGGCTTCCACGAGCTTCTGCGTCGAGTCGTCCAGGTAGTGGTGAATGAAATAGAGGTTCCCCTGCCTGTCCAGGGTGGGCTCCCCGGCCAGCGGTGAGACCACCTGCTGCGGCGCCTGCCACTGGCCGTTCTCCTTCACCGAGAGGTAGATGCTGTAGGCCCGGTAGAACCACAACTCGTTGCCGTCCTCGCTCAGGTAGGGCCAGCCATCATCGCCGTCGGAATTGACCGCCGCCACGTTCTGCGGCGTCTGCCACTGGCCGTTCACCTTGGTGGTGACCCAGATGTCCAGGCCGCCCCTGCCGCCGGCTCTGTTCGAGTGGAAGTAGACCTGGCTGCCGTCGGCGGTCAGGTGCAGCTCGCCGACCTCGTACGTGACGTTCAGCGGCTCACCGAGGTTGGCCCAGCTGGTCCACCGCCCATTCACCATCTCGGCGCTGTACAGGTCAACTTCGCGGCTGTTTCCCGCCCGCACCGAGCAGAACCACATGGTATTGCCCACTACCGCCTGCACCCCGTCCATCGATGGCTCGTCGTAGTAGCTGAGCCAGACCCTCTGGGGTTCGGTCCAGGTGCCCCCGACCTTCCGGGACCAGTATGCGCCGGTGACCTGGTCCAGGATCTGCTCCGTGACCGGGATGCTCATGTTCGGGGTGAAGAAGAAGTAGAGGTTGTTCCCGTCCGGGGTTATGAAGGGTGAGTCCTCGGCCCCGGCCGTGGTGATGGGCGCTTCCACGGGCACCGGGTCATAGAACCGGGCGGAGAAGGCCGGGCTCAGGACCGGATCGTGAGCGTCCATCTGGGGGGTCCACTTCTGGTACGTTACCTTCTCGGCTATGGCCTCGGCCCGCGTCAAGTTGCCCACGGTCACCGTGCGCGATGACTGGCCGGACTCATCCTCCTCATCCCTGGCCACGGCGTAGAGGGTGTGCTCCCCATTCGCAACATCGGTCGTGTACCACACCAGAGTGTACAGGGAGTCCGTCGCGTTGGCCACTGTGCCGATCAGGTGCGCATCGTCAACCGAATCACAGTAGAACTTAACCTGCGAAATGTTCTCGCTGGAAGTGGCTCTCACTTTGAGCCGGGCTATACCGAAGACGTTACTTCCCTCGATGGGGCTGTTCCACGATACTTTGGGAGTGCCGTCTCCACCTCCGCACCCGGCTATGGAGGACAGTACCATGGCTATCAGCGCTAGACATAATACCACTCTCAACATGCCCCTAGAGATTGTCATGAAGCAGGTTTCCCCCTCCCAGTGAGATTGGCCAGCAAGTCAGTTGACTGATAATCTGCCCTTTGGTCGAATTGTTGAAGTCGCTGCCGGCTGTCAAATACTAGAGTCTATCAAGGCCCTCGTCAAGTCCTATTGCACAGACTCCCGCCACTGCTCCGCATATGGGCACCCTCCCCAGTCCGCATGCCGGTGTGACGCGCTGGACCAAAGGTGATAGCATACAGCCGTTACTTGCAGATGAACAGTAAGCCGCGACGAGGTTGCCCACGCAAACCACCGGGAGTTCAATGACTGTCAGAGTGGTGACTGATAGTACTGCGGACATCCCGCCAGAGATCCTGAAGGAACTGGATATCGCGGTAGTGCCGATCCACGTGGTGTTTGGGGAGAATAGCTATCGTGATCGGGTCGACATCGGCGAGGATGAGTTCTATCACAGGCTGAGCCTGGATGGTGTCCTTCCGACCACGGCGGTTCCCTCACCCAAGGACTTCGCTACGATCTACAACAACCTCGCTGAGGAAACCGACAAGATCATCTCCATCCACCTGACTTCAAAGGAGAGCGGCATCTACAACTCGGCGCTCCTGGCGAAGGACATGGTGCAGAAGAAGTGCCGCATTGAAGTCATCGACTCCCAGACGATATCGATGAGCTATGGACTGCTGGCTATGGCTGCGGCAAGGGAGGCCAAGGCAGGTGCCAGCCTGGATCAGGTGGCCGACGTGGTGCGGCGCTCCGTTCCGCGGACGCACATTCTGTTTATGGTGGATACCCTCAAGTACGTGGTGAGGGGTGGGCGCGTCAGCCGGGCCAGGGGGGTGCTGGGGTCGGTCCTGGGGGTGAAGCCACTTCTGACTTTGAAGGAGGGGCACCTCACCCTCTCGACGCATTAACGCATGGCGTCAAGCCCCCGGGCATCCCAGTCTGGCAGCGCAACTACTACGAACACGTAGTCCGCGACGACCGCGACTTGGAGAGGATACGGGAATACATCGCCACCAATCCCCTAAGGTGGGCGATGGATCGGGAGAACCCGCAAAGAAGCGGGCGCTCAGACAAAGAAGACGCCCTGTTCGGTTTCGATCACGCACCGTAGCGGCAGGTTTCAAGCCTGCTCCTACTGATCAAATGCCTAATTTCTTGCGCTTCGCCTCGATGTGCGCCAACATGCCATCCACGGCCTTGACATAATCCGTCTCCACGCTGAGCAGGCCACCGGTCACTTGTGGGCAATCCTGGGTCAGCAGCTTGACTAGGTTCGGCGCTCCGGTGACGGTGGGCACCGGATTGACGTAGGTGTACAGACCGAAGGCCAGGGCAAAGACGGCGTCAATGGTAGCCTTCTGCTCCATGTACTCCGGCGCTGCGGCCACGACCGGCAGGTCGGTCACAGGGACCCCGCCCAGCGCCCCCGAGATGGCCGCCAGCAGGTCGGCGATCCGGCCAGTATCGGTGCAGGTGCCATAGCTGAGCACCGGCGGGACTCTCAGCTTCTCGCATATTGTACGGAGCCCCGGGCCGGCGACTTCCTTGGCTTCGGGAGAGCACAACCCGGCCACCTGCAGCGCGCCGTTGCCACAGCCCATGGAGAGGACCAGCACATCCCGTTTGATCAGCTCTCTGGCCACACGGACGGTGTGAACATCCTGCCCGTGGTCTCTGAGTGTAGTGCAGGAGACCAGACCGGCGACACCTCTGAGAGTACCGCCCTTGATGGCCGCCAGCAGAGGATCGAGGCTGCCGCCGAGCGCGGCCAGGA
>Ga0194112_10000050_pt1 | contig 150361 bp, 146 predicted proteins | sample TA2MahC400mmetaG_FD_146191 | JGI IMG/M metagenome (GOLD analysis project Ga0194112, IMG submission 146191) | Freshwater microbial communities from Lake Tanganyika, Tanzania - TA2015016 Mahale Deep Cast 400m | ecosystem: Environmental > Aquatic > Freshwater > Lake | place: Tanzania: Lake... | reverse complement strand
TCTTCATGGGAAGTAGAATATAAGTGTTGATTATCATTAGAACTCTTGAGGTTTTTGGGGGTCAATACTACCATCTCTGTGATAATCTTATGGACCTATAATGGCTTTCATGCTATGTTGCTTCCTGAAATATCTATTCACTAAATTTTTGAAAAGGTGTATATTACAACCACAAATGAAGAACGGATAAGCCAAAAGATACACCCGCATTCCGTGGAGTCTGCTCACTCCATGTTAAGAGGTGATTATATGCAGACAAATACTCCTCAATTCTGGACTGATGATATGGTTAGTCGTTTTCGTGATTATTGTTTTCCTAAATATGATGGGCTAAGCTGCCCGTTTGATATATTCGAAAAAATGTTTCAAATGAGCATTGAGGATGGACAAGACAGGGTGCAAGACCCAAACAGGATTATAGAAATAACGTATTCCTGCAACGCTTTCGATAGGCTACTTCAGAGCATACCCTTTTATCTTCAGTTATCAACAGAGGCAAACTATTACAAAGAAAGCAACATAGGGTATCTGAAAATAGTGAATGGCCAAAATGTCCTTCGTGAACCTCAGGCTAAGATCTTGGCATGCATCAGAACGAATCTAGAATTAGAATTTTACCTTGACAAAGTCATCAGTGACGCCAATCATCCTCCTGGATTTGGAAAGGTAATCACGTTGAGGCTGGATGATCATTATAGTGAAAGGTTAACTTCAGCCAATGCTGTAGGGGAAAAGCTCCCTATTCGTGAACTTGCAATAGAGTATTTGCAAGGCCAAGCTAAAGAGAAGTGGTCCCCGAGATGACCTTACACAACAGACTACCATTAGGAAATGTCTCCAGTTAGGTGGGGTATGGAATTATTTGAATGGTTAACCCAAGCTAAAATAGGATTGTTTCTTAATATTGTGGGAACTCTAATAATCGCTTTTTCTTTTGGTAAGAATATTGAAGATGCAAACCAGATTGACAGAAAAGGACGGAAAGTATATTTAGTCTCGTTTCTCCATCCAAAGCTCTTTTACTGGGGGCTAATACTGGTCATCATTGGATTTATTTTACAATTTATTGCCTAATCAAATCACTCCAGCGGACGTCTTACAGCCGCTGCTGATTTCGTCGTTATACTCAATTTCAACCGTAAATTTTCAGATAACAGGGAGAGTGTAACCTCTCTCTTCGTAGGTGAAAGTTTAAGGCTAACCCTTTGAGCGGCGAGATTTATAAAAAATTGAGGATGTCTTCCTGAAGTCGAGATTTGACAGAAGAGGCCAAAAGGTGTAGATTTTTTTTCATAAGCGCTAAAAGTGTTTGAGAAGCGCTCGGCAGCAATTCTGTAAAAATCGACCATAACCGGTGCTATACAGAATTTTTTCTATATAATTCAGAGTTGGGCCGCGCGATGGGGCGACAAGTCCCACTAAGGCGCATAACGTTTGGTAAGGGAGGTAAGAATGGTCAAACAGAGCTTATCTGCTGTTTTTTTGATTTTCACTATACAAACGTTCTTGGTCGAGAGTGCTAACGCAGAAAACAAACCCAATCAAGCCCGCGTCATGTGGTCCGCTTTTTCCTGTGCTGCTTATGCGGAAATGTCAGGCAACAAGCAAGAGCAGGAGAGACTATTTAAAGTTGGTTATGACGCAGGAAGGACTTTCGTCGACGGTGTCAAAAACAAGACGATTTCGGAGACGGAAGTAAAAGATGCTCCAATTGGAGTTCTGATGCACATGAATGGTCCAACAACAGACTTCATCATTGGCCGCATTTTTGAGGTCGCAACAGCGGATGCATATAACAAGGTAGTAAAAGAAGACAGTGCTGGATTGCCTATCATCGATCCTTTTAAGTGGGCAGACGACAAGCTCAAGGTAATCAGGGCAGAAAATAAATATCATAGCTCTAACTGCACACTCATTCGTGCTAAGCCATGAGACATCAATGTGTACCGCCGCCCAACAAAGTGCTCCTGATGACGTCGGCGCTGACGCACCGCCGCAACAGAGCTTAGTCGTTAGATGGAAAATTATAATGAAAAAAGCAATTCTGATCCTAATTTCACTGGCTATTGCCAGTCCCCTATTCGGCAAAGAAATAATTATATTCACCGGCGTGCCTGAAATAAAAATAAGTGAAGGTGGCATCAGTCGTGTTCCTGAAAACCTAACTAAAGATAAAGCAATCAAATTCAAATGCGCAATTACAAAAATTGACGACAAATATTATTGGACATCCAGAGAGAATGTCGAATTAATCCCAATCTCTAGTGGAGCTTTCATTACCTACTGGGCAGTCAATGGTTCCGGATACGTTCGCGTCGTTAAACCCGAATCAAAACAAGAGGTAAGGAAACTCGGTGCCATGGCTGGAGATCCCGAAGGAAAGTTTGATTACGTTGAGCATTTATTACTGGGCTTAAAGTCGGTTACCTATTACGGCAATTCTAAATGATGACCACCTTCTAAGTCAATGAAGGCGATGGGGAATAGCCCGTCGCCTTTTAGCGGAGGTCAGTGCCCCCGCGCCTTATTTCTATTGTTAGGCGTGACGAAGAGAGATAATATGGACGAAAACGAACGCGTTAAAGCTCACTTCATCAACTCTTTCCATAGCAATGCAGACGAGAGATTAGCATTCCTCCCACGGCTTTTTTCAGATAGGTACCTGGAAGAAGCCATGGCTCTGTGCTTAAGTTACATAGATAGCTTTTCACAATGGCTGCAGTGGCCGAGCGACAAATCTGGTCAAAACTTTGTTAAAGCTGTGGTCAGTTTCGGAGGAGATTCGTCTATGGGCTTGGTGCATCCTCTTCAAGCTGTTCGGGCCTTCAATCAGATGAAGTCTTTCTGGAAGGGGATAGCTACTCTAATAGAATGTATTTTTACTGGCCCCAATTACGAACTTCTTGAACATAGTGAATTCCTCTCGCAATTGGCACCGCGTATGTCAAAGGCTGATCTTTCAAACGTTGAGCAAGAACTTTGGCGTACTACGATGGCTGCTATAGCTTATTTCCGCTTAAGAAACCCTTCTATCCACAGCTTTGGTGCAGGGCCCGATATTTCCTTTTCAAATACGACGCACCAAGGGGATTCGGTACCGGTGCTTGACTTCAACCGTCTTTTCAACATTGCATTAAATCTACATTCTGAACTTCGCCGTCGATCTGATACTACTGGCCAGTGGTTTGGGAATGATGAGATTATTGATACTTAACAAATCGCTAATGCCGATCTGAAATAAGGCTGGTTTGTTTTTGGCAAAGGTTTGTGGCCGGTCGGCACAGTTTACTCGTTAGGCGAGAGGGAATAAAATGCCAAAACAAATTGTATGCCCTTCTTGTGGCAATAGAGGTGAAGCTACAATAGATGAAAAGGGGCCATTCGAAGTAAGAGGAAAATTTCAAGGCAAAGCTGTGCGAAAATGTAACAAATGTGGAGCTGGTCTTTTAATGGGATTATTTTCTGGTGGCCTTTTTGGGAAACCAAATATCATACCCTCAGATCTTTGGAAGCGTATGGAAGACACTTGGGGCAAGGAATTTGGGGTTAATTTGAAAAAAGAAAAAGTACCCCTAAGCCAAGTGGCTAAAGACTTTGCTAAAGACATAAGTGGCTGGAGTTCGACGCAGGAGATTGAAAAACTTTTTCGAGAATTACTCAAAGACCACGATCTTCAAAGAATTGATGACCGCATGAGGCGGGAATGGATAATCTTGAATATGTTAGCAGTTACACTTGGGCTGTCCAAGTCAAGTATCGACAAATCCATTACGACCCAGCTACAAGATGATGTGCATTATATCGTCTATCAGACCGAATTCTCTAGCGATGATGAGCGAGCAAGCTTCGAAACCGTGGCTCGACAAAGATACGCATCTTACTACGATATCCTCGGTGACGAATCCGGAGATATACCATTCAAGCTGGGGAAATTCTTTGCCGAGAAATTCTTAGATACCACTGATATATTGATCACTCTAACAAGTTCCGAGCTATTCTTCGCTCGTGCTAAATATGTGAAGGATTTCGTAGAGAAAATTTCGAAAGACTTTGATCTTGAACTTTAAAGGCCTCAATGCCACCAGTTCCTTCATTATCTTGAGATTCTAGGTTGCAACCTACATCATACATTTACGTAGAGTGTTTAAAAAAATATAACGCCTAACAAGGCAAATCAGCCGATCGCTTACAGCTCCGGCTGACCGCGAACATTATACTTCCTTTCTTCCCATAATCATTAAGGTTGGATGTTAGCTTACTTTGCGGATAAGTAGGTGTTATACACCGCATCTTTTCTGAAGGCTCCATCTTCTTTGGGTTTCCATTTTCGACCACACGATGAGTTTGTTCTTTTCTCATGTTAACCTTGATAGATAGAGTTAACCGACGTTAATCTTCCGGTGGCAGATTAACATCAGCCTTGTGAGTGGGAACCATGGCCAATGGAAGATACCTCACCATTCCTGAACTGGCGAAATTCCTTGGGGTGAGCCGGATTGCAGTATACAATAGGGTTAAAAAAGGTCAGATTCCTGCCAAAAAGGTCGGAAGGACCTACATTATTATGGATCAGACGATCGAGAACATTCTTGGGAAAAAGATAACGAAGAGTGAAAAGAAGTGGATAGATTCCGCCGTTCATAAAACAGTGCAGGAATATCGGGAATTTTTTAAGATGCCGGCATCTATAGATTAGATTGCATTTTTCCAATTGAGTTAAAATGTTCAAGAAAATCCCCTCTTACTCCCCTCGGTTTCGAGTCGAAGCGACTTTGCCAAACAATGTAAGAACTGATGTTAGAGCAATGTAAGAGCGATTGACAGAACAGACGAAAAATTGTAGATTTGGATTGGAAACGGTTGACTCTACATGGTTGATCAGGGAGCCTTTTGTGATACAATTAGTCAGTGAGAAGACGGAGGCACACTATGAAAGCCTATGAGTATTATGCCGATGTTTTGCCCGACGGGCACTTGTCCATCCCAGAAGACCTCAGAGAGAAAGTAAAAGCAGATTCTAAAGTCAGGGTTATGCTTTTACTTGAAGATGAAGATGCCGTATGGGGCAGGTTCACGCTTTCCCAGTTCATAGAAGGATACGCTGAAAAAGATTCTATTTATGACAGTCTATAGATTTGGAGATATTATCCTTATAGGATTCCCACATACTGATCTGCAAAATGTATCAAAAAGACCAGCGATAGTCCTATTTGATTCAGGCGACCAAGATATTCTCGTTGCGAGAGTAACCACTCAGGAATATGTGAGTGAAGCGGATTATAAAATTCTTAATTGGAAAAAAGGTGGTCTTCTTGCAGAATCCTACATAAGGCTTGGCAAGCAGGCGACGATTGAAAAGCGTTACATCGTTAGGCAGCTGGGGACATTGGAAAGCGGAGAAATAGAGAAGTTGAAATCTATTCTTAGGGAAATATATTCACTATAGGGATTGATTTGTTTTGACCATGTAATTTTTTTGGATTCTTGAGGGTTCTTCTTTTTCCCTTTTCATTTTTTTCACACCATATTTTTTCTCTTTCCTTTTTTCTTAAATTTCAAACCTCTTAATTAATACGAAAGATTTTGGTACAATACGAAACAGCGGTGAAACCGATGGCGAAGAAAGTTATCCTTGATTGTGATGTGGGGGTGGATGACGCCCTTGCGTTGATTCTTGCCTTCCATTCGCCCGAACTGATAGTGGAAGCAGTAACCGGTGTGAATGGGAATGTTCCGCTGGACTCGGTCTTTTCCAATATTCAAAAAATGCTTTCCCTGATTCAGCCGAAAAGAAAACCAATTATCGCCAGAGGAGCAGACAGACCCTTAAAAGGAAATACCATTCATGCCCATTCTGTCCATGGGAAGACTGGATTGGGAGAAGCTAAGATTGACCTGAGAGAAGGAGAAGAGTGGTGGCAGAAATATCTTGGGCCTGCGGACGAACTGATTTTAGAATTAGCTTATCAATTTCCAGATGAATTAACCTTGATTGCCGTGGGACCTCTTACGAACCTCGCTTTAGCCCTGAAGAAAGACCCTGAGGGAATGAAAAAATTGAAGGAATTGGTGATTATGGGCGGTTCGGTTCGGACGAGAGGCAATGTTACACCTTATGCGGAATTTAATATCTTTTCCGATCCACTGGCTGCTCACATCGTCTTTGAATCAGGAATTCCAATTTCTCTCGTTCCTCTTGATGCAACCCATCAGGTATTCCTCACCCCGTATTGGATGGATGAAAGGATCAAACCTCTTCACACCCCTTTTTCCAACTTTGTCATTGAGGCAACTGGTTATGACCTTTCCAATCATCGTTTTAAAAACAAAGATACCATCTTTCTCCACGATCCACTGGCTGTAGGGGCGGTGATTGATCCGACAATAGTAAAAACGGAGACACTTTCCCTTTATGTTGATGTAGATGAAGGAGAATATTATGGAAGGATCACCGAAGTGAGAGATGGTCCAAAAATCGACGTGTGTCTGGAAGTCGATGCGGAGAGGTTTTTGGAGTTGTTTGTGGCGAGGTTGAGATAGAAATATTTCGGGCGTTTGGTTTACGGTTACGAAGCCACTGCCTACCGGCAGGCAGGCGTTTCGGTTAAAACCAACCTCGTTTCTCGGTGACGATTCTCGTATCGAAGCCCGAAGCTCGAAACTTGAATCTCGAGTCTCCAGCATCGACAAGCGAGTATCGATACGAGTTTCGACAACGAAAAACGTTTTGGATTACCGTTGCCAATAGACAATACGCCTATTTTCTATGTTAGTCGAGGAAGGCAAGATGCCCAACTCAATTTTAGTTCTCGGTAGCTCCAATGTTGATCTGATTCTTAAAGTTCCCCGTTTCAATCAGCCGGGGGAGACGATCCGGGCAGATCATCTCACGACCGTCTATGGTGGCAAGGGCGCCAACCAGGCGATTGCAGCAAAACGATTGGGCGCTGAAGTGGCCTTGATCACCAGGTTAGGCGATGACCATTACGGGCAATCTTATCGCCGCTATTTGACTAAGAAAGGTCTTAACCCGAAATCGATTTTCCTGGATAAAAAAGTCCCCACAGGAATAGCTTTCATCGAACTGGACACAAAAGGAGAAAACAGAATCGTCGTCGCTCCAGGCTCAAATAGTTACCTTTCCATTGACGATCTAAGGAAATATCCCCCACTCTTCAGGAAGATCAAAGTTTTTGTCACACAATTGGAAATTCCCTTTGAGACGGTAACGATGGGTTTGAAGATGGCGAAAAAATATGGCGCTCTCACGCTTCTCAACCCTTCTCCCTCTCGTCCTCTTTCTAACGAAACCCTTTCTCTGACAGATTTTCTCATCCCCAATGAATTGGAAGCCCAATCCCTGACAGGCTTAAAGATGAGGACAAAACAGGATCTACCGAAGATGGCGACGACATTACTGAAGATGGGCGTGAAAAATGTGGTGATCACCCTGGGGTCAAAAGGCCTCTTCTTTAAAAATCCCTATGAAGAAATCTGGATGGAAGCCTTTAAAGTGAAGGTGGTTGATACCACAGCCGCAGGCGATGCCTTCATGGGAGGGCTCGCCTGTGGTCTCTCTGAAGGCAAACCCATCTGGGAAGCCTTGATGTTTGGTAACGCCGCCGGTGCCCTTGCCACAACGAAATTAGGCGCCCAACCCTCTTTGCCTTCAAGAAAAGAACTCATACGTTTCCTAAAAAGATATTGACGACTTAACTTCGCTTCAATTAGAATACGGCTAATTGTAACACTTTAGCGGTTTGAAAAAACTTTAGAAAATCCCTCCCCACCTCCCTCCTTCGGCAAACTCAGGACAGGTTTGCCAAAGGGAGGCAAAAAGGGTTCCCCCTTTTGGTAATCTTTTCCCCCGCAGAAAACGGGGCAAAGGGGGATTAAGGTCGTTGCGACTCGAAACCGAGGGGATTTTATGAAGATTCTTTTGATCCATTGACTCATAAATCTCTTCTTTTCAAAAAGCTAAATTGATACGGCTAATTTAAATAATAGATTGGAGGAGACTCAATATCGAAAAGTGGGATCGGTTGACAGGATTTATCCTTCTGGTAATCGGTATTGTAGGTGCTTGGAGCTCAACACAACTTAAGATGGGAAGTTTCAGGCATCCAGGGGTAGGCTTTCTCCCCTTTGGCCTTTCCATCATCCTCATCATCCTCTCTCTGGCATTGATCATCAGCCGTTGGAAAAAGGAAACCTCCACTAAACCCTTTTGGACCCATCGCAGCTGGGTAAGGCCCCTCCTCGGTGTTGTCATCCTTGGACTTTATGCCTTAGTAATTGATACACTGGGATTCCCCTTGACGACATTAATCTTTCTCCTCATCTGGTTAGGTATTATCGAGCGAACTTATTGGTTGAAAATGGTCACTGTTTCCATTGGGGTAACCCTGGCGCTCTACCTGATCTTCGGCTACTTCCTCGAAGTTCCAGTGCCCATGGGATTTTTTAAATAAGGAATGGAAGAAGGATGCTTGATCTCTTTGCCTCATTTCAGAACTTGCTCAACGGGTTTGGCATCGCTTTTACCCTGACCAACCTGACCTTTGCTCTGATCGGTGCCCTTCTTGGAACCGTGGTCGGTATCCTTCCCGGCCTTGGTCCCGCAGCCACAATTGCACTCCTGCTTCCAATCAGTTTCCAGATCGGATCCCCGGTCACCTCTATTATCATGATGGCAGGAATCTTCTACGGGGCCATGTACGGCGGGTCGACAACGTCCATCCTCGTCAATATTCCGGGTGAGGCTGCTTCTGTAGTCACCTGCATTGACGGATATCAGATGGCTCTCAAAGGCCGGGCAGGCCCTGCCCTAGCCATCTGTGCCATTGGTTCTTTCATCGCCGGAACGATTGGAGTGATTGGCCTTACGTTCGTAGCCCCACCCCTTGCAGAATTTGCCATACGATTCGGCCCCCCTGAATATTTCGCATTGACGCTGCTGGGTCTCATGATGGCAACCCTTCTTTCAGGTTCGTCCATTCTGAAAGGGCTCATTATGGTCACCATGGGGCTTCTTCTTGGAGCGGTCGGGCTTGATCCCATCTCCGGCGAAGTGAGGTTTACCTGGGGGTTGCTCATGCTTCAGGAAGGAATCGACTTCGTCACGCTGGCCATGGGACTGTTTGGAATTGGAGAAATCCTCTACAACCTTGAAAAGGAACTGACCGCTGAGCTCGTGACGAGAAAAATCTCCCATCTCTGGCCAACGATAAAAGACTGGGCAGAAAGCAAGTGGGCTGTTGTTCGTGGTTCCCTTATCGGTTTTTTCATCGGGATCTTGCCAGGAGGAGGGGCTCTCATATCCTCCCTTGTCTCTTACGGAGTTGAAAAGAAAATTTCTAACCATCCTGAGGAATTCGGCAAAGGCGCTATCCAGGGAGTCGCCGGCCCGGAGTCTGCTAACAATTCAGCGGCCAGCGCCTCTTTCATTCCTCTGCTCACACTGGGAATCCCTGGGAACCCTGCCATCGCCATGATCTTTGCCGCTCTGCTCATCCAGGGCGTACAGCCAGGACCGTTCCTGATCAGTGAGCGTCCTGACATCTTTTGGGGAGTAGTGGCGTCAATGTATATCGGCAATGCCATGCTTCTCATCCTCAACCTTCCTCTTGTGGGAATATGGGTCCAGTTGCTCCGTGTCCCTTACGCCATCCTCGCTCCGATCATCGTCCTCTTCTGCTGCATCGGAGTTTATAGCATTCGAAATACCGTGTTTGATATCTGGGTGATGGGTGTGTTCGGAGTAATCGGTTATCTGTTTCGGAAAGTGGACCTCGAGCCCGGCCCTTTGATCCTGGCTTTTGTCATGGGACCGATTCTGGAACGTGCGCTCCGGCAGTCCCTGCTCATCTCTGCCGGAAGCCCGCTCATCTTCCTCAAGCGCCCCATTGCCGGCTCGTTGATAGGGTTTCTCCTGATCTTCATCCTCTTCCAGATCATAATGACATTGCGGAAGAAATGGAAACAAGGTAACTGAAGGAGTAATAAACACACCGAAAGGAGGTGGGCATAAGTTCAAAGTTCATATCAATTTAGCTTTTTAAAAAGAAGAGTTTTATGGGTCAATGGATCAAAACAATCATCACAAAATCCCCCTTAATCCCCCTTTGCCCCGTTTTCTGCGGGGGAAAAGATTACCAAAAGGGGGAGCCCTTTTTACCTCCCTTTGGCAAACCTGTCCTGAGTCTGCCGAAGGAGGGAGGCGGGGAGGGATTTTAAGAAGTTTTTCAAACAGCTAAAGTGTTACCATAATTCAAAATATAAAATCAAATATTAGGAGGGAAAAAATGAAAAAGATACTTTGGATGTTTGCAATAGGTTCTCTTTTACTGCCCTTGAGCTTCGCAGGTGCGCAGGACAAGTTTCCAAGCAAAAACATTGAATTGGTTGTTCCATTTGCAGCGGGAGGTTCAACGGATGTCCTGGCTCGATTAGTAGCCAAATTTGCTCCGAAATACTTTGATAAACCCCTTGTGGTCATCAATAAGCCAGGAGGTGGCGGTGTGACAGGAACAGAGGGCGTGGTCCGGTCCAAACCAGATGGATATACGCTCTTTGTCGGGTACGGATCAGGCCATGACCTGGTCGAACCCCATTTCAAGAAACTGCCCTACGATACATTTAACGATCTTCTCCCGGTCTGCCGGTTGTCGATTCATTCCATCTGCATGATCATCCGGCCTGATGCTCCCTATAAAACACTTAAGAAATTCGTGGAATGGGGAAAGAAAAAAGACCAGGTGACCGCTTCTGTCTCCACCCGGGCGGGTTCTGTGGATATCACTTTACAGGCACTGGGGAAGGTCGCCGGTTTGAAGATGGTGACCGTGCCATTTCGGGGCGGTGCAGAGTCCGTGACCGCAATTATTGGCGGACAGACAGATTCCGGTGGAAACCATCCCTCTGAGATCATCAGCCACATCAAAGCGAAACGCCTCATTCCCATTGCGGTTGCGCTTGAGCAGAGAGATCCTGCTCTTCCCGATGTCCCCACTTTCAAAGAACTGGGTTACAATATCGTAACCGTGGGCTCGGTCAAAGGCGTGGCTGCACCAAAGGGAACGCCTCCTGAGGTCATCCAGTACCTTGCGGAGCGGTTCAAGAAGGTCTGTGATGATCCGGAATTCATCCAGGCGATGAAGGATATCGGACAGCCCGTCATGTATCAAACGCCAACAGACTTCGGTGCATTTCTCAAAGAAGGCTTCGCAAAATACGGCCAATTGATCAAAGAAATGAATATTAAACTGGAGTAATCAGATCCGTGTCTCCCAAATGGGCGGAGATCGAGATACTAAACTAATGAAACTATTATTGAAGAAACATCTTTTGGAAAATCTCCCCTTTCTCCTCTTTGCCCTCCGGGCCAGAGGCCCTATGGGCCGGCGGCCAAAGAGGGGAAATTCCTCCCTTTTGCAAAGGGAGGGGAGGAGGGATTAGAGGGTTGATGTCTGGACGATGATGGTGATTTACAAACCGAGCCGAATCCTCAGGGCCAGGATTCGGCTCACTCTTTTTTTTCTTAAGCCACTCGTGTTGTGAATCATTTTTCCCTCTACAATCCGTTCGTGGTGAGCATGTCGAACCATGAACGGAATCTCCTGATATAGTTCCCTCTTCGACAGGCTCAGGGTGAACGGAGTATGCAAATAAGTGTTAGATTCACTACATTAGAATAAGCGTGCCTAAAAATGATCGAACGATTAACCGTAAAAGAACAAATGCTCCGTGCTATCCGGGGAGAGTGGGCAGGCTCTCTGCCCTGGGTCCCCAGGATCGATCTCTGGTACAACGCCAATAGCTATCGTGGAACCCTTCCCGCTGTCTTTCAACAAAAAGCCTCCATTGAGGAAGTGGCTGATTACATCGGAGGCGGATACCACAAGGTCGTCCCGGAATTTTTAAAAGCCCGAACCCCGGACGATACGATCGACCGGGGGATTGGGATCTACCGGTTGGGGGAGATGGCCTGCCGGCCTGAGCTCGTCGGAGTTGACCGGGAGGTGAAGCACGAGAGGGATACCACGACTGTCACCTATCACACTCCTGTTGGTTCGGTCTCTTGTAAGATGCTCTACACAGAGAAGATGAGACAGGCTGGAATCTCTCAGACCTGGATATCCGAACATGTGATCAAGAAACCTGAAGACTATGCAGTCGTGGGATACATATTCAAGAACATTAAGGTCCATCCTGCCTATGATAGCTTCTCGCAGTGCCAGAGAGAAACGGGAGACAAGGGTCTGGTGGTAGCGTGGGCAAGCACTTCAGCCTCTCCCATGCATCATATGTTGAAACACTTCTTCGATTCCACAACATTCTACCTGGAGCTGTATGATCATCCCAATGAACTGCGTCAGCTCTGCGAGGATATGGGGCCCTATTTCGAACAGATCTTTAAGGTCCAGGCTCAATCTCCTGCAGAGGTCATTCACTTCGGGTCCAATTACGACGCCATGATCACCTACCCCCCATTTTTTAAAGAGCACATGCTGCCCTACCTTCAGAGATTTTCTGATCTTCTTCATCGCCATGGCAAATTCCTGCTCTCACACTGCGACGGAGAGAACAAGGGGCTCCTCGACCTTATTCGGGAGAGCGGAATCGATGTTGCCGAAGCCGTCTGCCCTTACCCGATGACCAAAGTGACCCTGACTGAAGTGAGGAAAGCTTTTCAGGGAAAAGTCGCTGTTTATGGCGGGATCCCGTCGGTTGCGCTTCTGGAATCGGCAATGTCAGACAATGAGTTCGAGATATTTATGATTAGACTCTTCGATGAAATCTCTCCTGGCGACCGATTCATCCTGAGTGTGAGCGACACGACCCCTCCTGACGCCAAATTTGACCGGTTGCTGCGAATCACCGAAATGGTGCGTGAGCGAGGACAGTTACCCATGGAAACCAATCGAAGACAAACGGAGTTATGACTTTCACCTGAAAATTAAGGGACCCTCTAATCATTCCAAATTCGTCATTCCGGTGAAAACTCGATTTGAGTCGCAACGACCGGAGTCCAGTCATATCAAGAGTTTCTGGATTCTGGCTTTCGCCGGAGATGACATTTTTAGAAGTAGCCTTAAATGGTCAAGTTCTGCTCCTCCGACTTTCACGATTTACCCTCGGGGAAGGTACAAGAAACCATGTAGTCGCATCATGAAGTTGGACGCGCTCCGGAACATACCCCGCAGTTTCAGGCATAAGAGTAATGATATGAAGAGATGCCCTTGGATGCTCATTCGCTGCTGAAAGAAGTGCTCGGACTTTCCTTTCCTTAACGACATCTTCTGAGAGGTCCGAAGAGACCTGAATCAATGCCTCTGTTCCATCAGGAGAACGAGCAAAAAAATCTACCTCGAATCCATCGCTGGTTCGAACATAATGGAACTCCATTCCCTGTCGTTTAAGCTCAATAGAGACTGCCGTTTCTAAACCATGCCCCAGATTAGCTTTCCCCGAGCGATCAAAGACAGGAATGAACCCTGGGTCAACCGGATAGATCTTGCGGGGATTAACCATCCGCCGTCTTTCTGAAGCCCCCTCCACCCAGACTGTATGAATCAGGAAGCAGTCCTCAAGATAGGAGATAAGGTGATGGAGGGTATCTCGCGAGACAGCCAATCCCTGGGATTTCAACGACGCATAAAATTTCTCCACACTGAAAAGGCCTCCCGGGTTACTAAGCAGGTGCCGAACAAGCCATCTTAGGCTTACGACATTGCTTACCCCGTGTCTCTCCACCACATCCCGCAGGATCGCCACATCCACATAATCCAGAAGAAGCCTGTAGCGGGTTTCCGCATCCAAACTCTGGGCCTCTGGAAAACCACCGCAGAAGAGATAATCTCTCAGCGCCCCTTGTAGAAAAGAACGCTCATCGGTAGAAAGAAGATCGATTCTATCGGGTTTTTCTTTTTTATGATGGCGGAGGTATTCCTCAAAACTGAAAGGAAAGATTACCACCTCCCAGGCACGACCCCGAAGGGCAGTCGCGATTTCACGAGAAAGGAGGGCTGCTGAAGAACCACTCAGAAATATCTCTACCTTTTCGCTATCGAGCATCCGGCGAACAAAACGCTCCCAATGGGATACCACCTGGATCTCATCAAAACACCAGGTCACCGTTTCTTTCCCTCTGAAATTTGGAAATCTCCTATAATATTCTTCGATCAAAGCGGATAGGTCAGTTACTGTCACACCCGCCAGTCGCTCATCTTCAAAGTTGATGTAAGGTAGCCTTTCTTGAAGGACTCCCTGTTCAAGGCGAGTTCGCCGTAACTGATGGAGAAAGGTGGTCTTACCGGACCGCCTCATCCCCACTACTGCAGTAGCCTTACCTGGAAAGGTGATAGCCCTTGATACATACCTCTCTGTGGCAACTGGCAGAGGAGCACTCAGCGAATTGGCAAGCTGTTCCAGAAGATGTGCCCGGAGGGCAGGGCGATTCGAACTATCTGGGGAAGTAAGTTCAAGTCGACCTTTTTTTCTTCGCATCTATTTTCTCCTTATTTAAAGGAGAAAATATCAAAATTTTCTCCTTATGTCAAGGAGAAAGCTTTGGCTTTATTATTTATTCTATTTTTTATTTAATTTCAATTAGTTAAACAACAAGAATCTGTAGCCACAAAGTACAAAACTCCCAATCTATCTATTTAGGGGATCGCTTAACCTAATCTGGAATGGCAGGTTGTCATTTTAAAGCATTAGGTATGATAGAAGTATATCTTTAAATTTAGGAGGCCTTTGGCTGATGAATCTTAACGACCGTCGTCAATTCTCCAAAGCCATCATAGCCCTTTTATAAAAAAGGGAATCCTATTCATGAATATCAGCCTGTGCCCTTTTTCTTTTTTCAGGTTTTGAATTTATTTCCATTTCAATTTTTGGCCTTTATAGAAAAACAAATCTACGAGAGCCGGCGTTTCAGGCCTGAAATAACCCAAGGTAGCCAGTATATGGTGCGTGAGCGAGGACACTTACCCATCAAATCACATCATTAATAACCATCTCCATAGGGGTAAATAATTTACACGTGTATCAGCGTGCTTCTCCTCTCCTTGATAATCCCAAGTTAAAATGGTTAATTGATCACATCCAAGATCTTTTCCTGCTTTGGTAAGGGATGCCAATTCTCTTTTTTTCGTGGCATAATGATCGACATCATAACAAACTTGAATAAGTTGGGTTACTTTTTGCCTTTGCTTTATAACAAAATCTACTTCTTTCCCATTCACAGATTTATAGTAATAAGAGTCGACTTCTCTCCTCATCAATTCCACGGCAACTAAATTCTCCATCAATCTTCCAATATCTCTGCCTGTCTTGAATTTAATGGCATTGATGACTCCAGTGTCATAACCGTACACTTTCTTAGGGGATCGCATTTGTTCTTTTAATTTGAACGAGAATCGATCCACAAAAAACAGGAGGAAGGCTTCGTTAAGATATTTCGTATAATTCTCAACGGTATGGACACTTCTAAACGCCAGAATGTTTTTTAGTTTTGTATAAGAGAACTCATTGGAATGGTTGGTGACCAAATAATGGGCCAGGTCAGAGAGCATTTTGCTATATCTCACACTGTATCTTTTAACGATATCTTTGAACAGGACGCTTTCGAATAATGTGGTCAAATAATTCCTCACGCTCAAACCTTTCACAACGATTTCCGGATATCCTCCTTTATCTAAATAGTCATCAAGATGGCTAAGGAGTAAACCTTGCTTTTCCTTGAGCTCAAGAGCTTCATCTATTGCAAATTCTTTCGCCCTTAGAAATTCCAAGAACGAGAATGGGAAAATTCGAAATTGGACGTATCGGCCCGTCAGATGAGTGGAAAGCTCTCGACTCAGGAGGTATGCATTTGAGCCGGTAATAATGATATTGAAACCCCTGCGGTGAAGTCGATTGACAAACAGTTCCCAATGGGGAAGGTTTTGTATTTCATCAAAAAGAACGACCTTTGTTTCCCCATAGACCTGTCTGATTGCCTTAAGGAGTTCATCGTAATCCGAAATGCTCGCCAGCCTCTCATCGTCAAAGTTTAGGTAAGCAAAATTTTGACCTTTAAGCATCTGTATCGAAAAAACCGACTTCCCTGCCCTTCGAGGTCCTATAATCACCTTGATAAGGCTGCTCTCAAGGCTTTCCGTTGCGGTCTTCAGACCCTCCCTTTGGACATATCTTCCCTCAAGGAGTTCATCTCTTTCAAACTTTTGGCTTAAAACGATTTCCTTCATTTTACCAACTCTATTGCACAAATTTATAATTTTTTATGCAGTATGACTTATTTTGTGCTAAGAATATGATATTTTTAGATGAATGTCAAATTTTTTGTCAATGAGGGCTAAGTAGAGGCTGATGCGCCGCCTATTTGTCCACATGTACTGGAAGGTGGATTACAATACCCTTTATGAGATGATCCAAAACAATCTGATCGACCTTCGTCAATTCTCCAAAGCCATCGTCGCCCTTTTATAAAAAAGAAAAATAAGTCTTTTTACCCTTTTTCTAAAGATATTGACGACCTATCATCTGCTCGATTAGAATGACGTCAAACTGAATTGTGCATAAGCTCAATTTATCTGAGCATTTGAAAGGTTAAATAGAATGAAATGCTATCCCATCCCCTGTGGTAAAAAACCAATCGAGTTGGAGATACCAGATTATGTTCCGGTGGAGTGGGTTGAATCTCATTCCATGAAACCTGTCCCAAATGTGGAGAAGGCAATCGAGGAAGCCATCCACCATCCTTTTGGGAGCTCACAGCTCCGCGACCTTGTGAAACCGGGACAGACAGTTGCCATCATCGTTACGGATATCACACGCAAACTTCCGGAAGAGATTATTCTTCCCCTCCTCATCAAAGAACTTTTAGCCGGTGGAATAAAAAAGAGCGATATCACAGCCGTCATTGCCACCGGCACCCATCGGCCAAACACCGCCGAGGAGCTAAAAGAGAAGTTTGGCGAGGTCGTCAATGAAATCACATTCATCAATCACGATGCATCGAATTCTAAGGAGCTTCTAAATCTTGGGAAGACCACTAATGGTATCCCGTTGGTCTTCAACCGTACGGTGGCACAGTCAGACATCCGGATTTCATCCGGAGTGATTGAAACCCACCTTTTTGCCGGTTATAGCGGTGGAGTAAAGAGCATTGCCGTGGGAGTGGCTGGCGAGGAGACCATCGCCGCTACCCATAATTATGAAATGCTCAAGCAGACCCGGCTTGGTGTAACCGAAGGAAACGAGTTCAGGAAATTTCTCACCGAGGCAACTCATGCGCTGGGGCTCCACTTCATTGTCAATGTGGTCCAGACCGGTAAGAAAGATGTGGTCAAAGTCGTTGCAGGAGATCCAGTGGAAGCTTTTCAAGAAGGTGTGAAGACCGCCCGAAATCTCTATGAAGTCGAAATTGAACACCCCGGGGATATCGTCATCAGCGGAGTCAGTCATCCGAAGTCTCTTGATCTCTACCAGGCCAGCCGTGCGGGAAATGTTGTCGTCTTCGGTCCGAAGCCCGTTGTGACAAAAGGCGGAGTGATTCTCATCCCTGCCCCCTGTGAGGATGGGTGCGGACATCCGGGATATTGTGACATCATGAAAAGGGCCGATGATGTGGATGATATCATCGCCATTTCTCGAGAGGAAGGGTTTGCTCCTGGAGAACAGAAGGCATTGATCCTCGCCTGGATCCTCAAACAAGCAAGGATTGTAATGACGGATTGCCTCCTGCCTGAAGCAACGCTGAAGGAACTTTACCTTGAGTCAGCCCCCACTTTGCAAGAGGCTCTCAATCAAGAATTAAAGAAAAACCCAAAGGCAAGAGTGGTTCTCATTCCGGACGGCCTTCTAACGCTTCCCATCATTAAAAATTAGCAGAGCGAAAATAAGTTTCTCAGAACTCCCTCACCCAAATCCCGATTTATGGAATTGTCATTGCGAACGAAGTGAAGCAATCTCGGCTTTCCCGATGAGATTGCCACGCACCTTTCAGGTGCTTGCAATGACGGAATAGGAAAAGGGTTTCTATTTCTAAATCGGGATTTGAGTCTCATTATCTTCTTGACAGAAATATTGTGTCTGTGGTAGGAATTTTCCAAAATTAGTTAAACGTTTACGTATCCGTTTGACATTTCTGTGTAGAATTTCTTTAAACGCTCATCTTTTTTCTAGAAATCAGTTACGATTCCGGTGGCGAACGCACCTATATCAAATTGAGAAAGGAGGGAGAGAGAACGAAAACAGTTTTTTTAATTCATTTTCATTGCTGTAGTAAGGGTGATCTTTTGTGATTGACGGATGAATCCGTTTATCGAATTTTTAATCCAACCCCAAGCAAGCTCTGCTTAAGAAAAGGAGGAAATGACGATGAGATTAAAACTCGGGATGGTTCTGCTGGTGACGGTGATTGTGAGCGTGGCCCTGGCAATGCCTGCAACTGCAAAGATGAAAATCAATGTCGGTTCTACCTTCGCTCCTGGCGCCCCAGTCTATAAAGGCCAGGAGAAGTTCAAGGAACTTGTCGAGCAACGTTCAAAAGGTGAGATCGAAGTCTTCATCCACCCCCTGGGCGCCATGGGCGGCGAGAGGGACGTCTTTGAGGCCATGAGCACCGGTGGCCTGGAGATGGGTGCCATGGGTTCGGGAGATATCTCTATTTTCTTCCCCAGGTACCTGGTTTTTGAGGTGCCCTATGTTCTCAGGAGTTATGACCATTTCTGGAAATTCTGGAACGGTCCAGTAGGGAAGATCATCAACGATGTGCCACTGAAGGAAAAAGGCGTCAGGACCGTAGGCATTGTCTATCGTGGTCCACGCCTGCTGACCGCAAATCGGGCCATTAAGACCCCTGCAGAGATGAAGGGTCTCAAGCTCCGGCTGCCGGAAATCAAACCGTGGATGGAGGTCTGGAAATCACTGGGGGCGCAGCCCACCCCTATTCCTTTTCAGGAAGTCTACATGGCGCTGAAGACTGGTGTTGTGGAGGCCCAGGAGAATCCGCCTGAGTCGATCTGGTCTCTCAAGTTTTACGAAGCCCAGAAATTTTTAATGCGGACAGAGCATATCTATTCGGCCTGCAAGTACCAGATTTCGATGAAATGGTTCAATACCATCAGTAAAGAAAATCAGGACATGATCATCAAAGCATGGGAAGAATCGGCCAAGTATGCCAACGAGATGGCCGTTGCCGCAGACAAGGAATATACCCAGAAACTCCAGAAGGAGGGTGGCATGACCCTGGTTGAGGTGGATAAGGCTGCTTTTGCAAAGGCCGTGGAGCCAGCCATGGAAAAGTTGGACAAGGAACTCTTCGCTCCTGGTCTCCTCAAACAGGTCCGGGATATCAAGTAATGATATTTCAATACTTGCAAACGACCAGCCCTGTCCACAGTTGTTGTACTGGGCAGGGCTGGTTCTGGAGAAAAGAGCTATGAAAAAATGGATCGATCGCTTCAACGGGGCCTTCCTTGGCCTGATGTTTCTGACCACGTTCTATCAGGTCCTGGCAAGAAATGTTCTATTCACCAGCGCCATGTGGACTGAGGAACTTGCCAAAATCCTCTTTGTCTATATCGTCTTCTTAGGCTCGGCATCTCTGATCGAAAGCGAGGGACACATTACCATTGCCCTGCTTTCCAATCGTCTGCCAGCCTCAATGGCACGATGGCACAGGCTGTTTATTCATATTGTCCTGGTTGCCTTCGGAGTGATCTTCGTCTGGAGTTCCTGGCTCAATGTCCTCAATAATTGGAATTTCTACGCCCCGAGTATGACCTGGTTCCGTCTGGCCTACCTCTACCTGGGGCTGGTCGTCAGTGGCGTGATGACACTTTGTTATCTCTTACTCAACATGGCTCGAAACCTCTTCCCCGGCCGCTTCGGCGTCCGCCGGGCAAGTTGACCGGGGTTTAACCTCATGACCACCTTCATCGTCACTACCGGAATGATCATCCTCTTCTTGCTGGGCATACCCGTTGGATACTCATTGGGCATAGCCGGCCTGCTGGCCTACTTCAATGAACTGGGAAGCCGTGTGAATATCCCTATGTTAGCCCAACGCATGCAATTCGGAGTCAACAACTTTCTGCTACTGGCCATCCCGCTCTTCATACTTGCCGCCAAGCTGATGAATACAGCTGGCATCACCACTCGGCTCTTCAATTTTGCCCGTCTGCTGGTTGGCTTTCTTCCCGGAGGGCTGGGCCACGCTAACACAGTAGCCAGCCTGATATTCTCAGGCATGTCCGGCGCAGCGGTGGCTGATGCAGCTGGGCTCGGCCAGGTGGAACTCAAGGCCATGAGAGATGAAGGCTATGACGACGACTTCTGCGTCGCCATCACTGCTGGCTCCTCGACCATTGGCCCCATCTTCCCCCCCAGCATCCCCATGGTCATCTTCGGGCTGGTGGCCGAGGTCTCCGTAGGTCGGCTCTTCCTGGGTGGGGTGATCCCAGGCCTGGTGATGGCCATTGCTTTAATGACCATGGTGGCCATCTACGCAAGGAAAAAGAATTATCCCCGCACTCCCTTTCCAGGTTTTCTGAAAATCATCAAGGCGTTCTTCAATGCTTTTCTGCCCATGCTCACCCCCGTGATTCTGCTTGGCGGTATCTGGTCCGGTCAGTTTACTCCCACCGAGTCAGCCGCCGTGGCTGTGGCCTATGCCCTGGTTCTGGGAGTGGCGATTTTTCGGGAGATAAGCATGAAGGACTTGAGCGATATTCTAATTTCTACAGCCAAGGAAACAGCTGCCATCGGCATTATTGTCTGCGCAGCGAACTTCTTCGGCTGGTTGCTCCTGCGCACCGGCCTGACCCACAAAGTTACTGCCGGCATCAGCGGATTGACCGCCGATCCTCTCATCCTGCTCCTGATCATCAACATCTTTCTGCTGGTGGTAGGATGTTTTATGGAAACCGTGGTGGCGATTCTGATCATCACCCCTATGCTCATGCCGGTCGTTGTCAAGCTGGGTGTCGACCCACTCCATTTCGGCCTGGTCATGGTCCTCAACCTGATGATCGGCCTCCTAACCCCGCCCTTTGGCATGGTCCTTTTTGTCATGGTTGGGGTCTCCGGCTTGTCATTCGAGCGGGTCGTCCGGGCTACGACGCCATTCATCATACCTCTGCTTGTTGTATTGTTCTTGATCACAGTCTTTCCTCCCCTTGTCACCTGGCTGCCAAATCTCATCATGGGGAAATAGGATCCATGGGAATGGTAGATGGAAGAAGATATCATAGCACCTGGAAAAGGTTGTCATGAAAATCAGAAATCAGGAGGGTCACCAATAGGCTTGTCAGAAATTGCCGATTTGATTTGAATTTTTAGGGGTGATGAGTTAAACGTTTACGTATCCGTTTAACAACGAAACCATTTAACCCGTTAGAAAGCCCCGCTGATAGCCCTGTGCGAAGCTCAGCTTCTATCGGGGTGTGAGCCCCGTAAGAGACCGAAGGTCTTACGGGGTGAGTCTTTCAGTTAGAGGGACGAAAGTCCTTTCTAACGGGGTTTACTACCATTTATGTCAACTATCAAGGATGTTGCCAAACAGGTTGGAGTCTCGACAGCGACGGTCTCCCATGTGATCAACAAAACCCGTTTTGTCAGCGGGGAGATCACGGAAAGGGTACTGCAGGTCATCCGGGACCTCAACTATCAACCCAATGCCATTGCCCGGAGCCTTGTCAAACGTAAAACCCATACCATTGGCATCATCATTTCAGATATCCTCAATCCTTTCTACACCGCGATTGTCAGAGGGATTGAGGACGTCACATACAAAAGTGGCTACAATGTCATGCTCTGCAATACGGACGAAGATGTGGAGAAAGAGGTTCTGTACATCCAGGTCTTATTGGAAAAACGGATTGATGGTCTTGTCCTCTCCTCTGCGTTCCAGAATGGAATCCATCCCCTTGCCTCCCAGCTGAAGAAAATTCCTTTAGTCAGCATTGTCAGAAAAATTAAAGGGGTCACCTCGGATGGAGTATTTGGGGATAATGCAGGAGGCGCTTATCAAGCCATCGAACATTTTATTCAATTGGGACACCGGAGGGTAGGAATCATCTCCGGGCCGCTCGGCCTGAGTTCAGGCGCTGAGAGACTGGAGGGCTATAAAAAGGCGCTGGCAGACCATCAGATTCCCATCGAAGAGCATTGGATTAAATTGGGCGATTTTAAAAAAGAGAGCGGATATTCTCTCACAAAAAAATTATTCCAGGAGAAGCATCTTTTCACCGCCCTCTTTGTGGTCAACAATCAGATGACCATTGGAGCTCTTAATGCGTTAACAGAACTGGGAGTCCGGATCCCGGAGGATCTTTCTCTCATCAGCTTTGATGATATGGAATGGTATTCTCTGATCAATCCTTCTCTGACGACCATCGAGCAGTCACCCTATCTCTTGGGAAAAACAGCAGGAGAGATGCTACTTCAAAAAATCAACCATAAGAGGAGGAATTCCAAAAAGGTGGTGATCCCTTCACGTCTGATCATCAGAAATTCCACCGCAGGGATTACAGCTGAAAGGAGGTGAGGTTTCCTCATATCGAAGATGTATTTGGGAAAGGAACCCTCTATTTGAGATGAGATGGAGGGGAACAAATTTGCTTAATAAAATGAAAGGAGGACTTAAAATGGTTAAGAGAATTTATTGGGTATGTTTGATCCTCATGGTTTTGTGTCTCAGTCTGATGGGAACCGTGGGAAGGGCTCAGGAGGTGAAGATCTCCTATTCAGACTGGCAACTTGCCCAGGATATCTGGGGACGCTCTCTCAGAGAAGCCATTGCCGAATTTGAAAGATTGAACCCGGGAATTAAAGTCGAGCCAGAGCCAGTCGCGCTTGCCCAGAGAGATGTTAAGTTTACCACAGCGATTCGGGCAGGTTCAGGGCCGGATGTTTTCGCCCTCGATGTCAACCCTGTGAAGCAGTACATCAAAGAGGGCTGGGTGAAAGACTTAACGCCTTTTATTGAGAAGGAAGGAGGCCAGCAGTGGCTATCCGACTTCTACCCGAGGACCCTGATGCCTGTCACAGAGGACAACAAAGTTTTCGGCGTTCCTAAGAATACGGTTGCCATGGTCATGGTCTACAATTCCCAGCTTTTTAAAGAAGCAGGAATCAAGAGCACTCCCAAAAACTGGAAGGAGTTCAGGGACGTTTGCAAAAAGCTGACCAAAGCCACGAAGCCCGGAGGACCGGTGGATCAATGGGGGGTTGCTTTTGTCCTTGCCAAAGCATGCTTTGATCTCAGGTTCTCGGTCGTCTTAAGAGGCTTCGGAGGTGACTTCTTAACTCCAGATTGGAAACAATCGGCATTGAATACCCCTGAAGCAAAAGAGGCTTTTAACTATGTGGTTGACCTGATTCTGAAGGACAAAGTCATGCCCCCCGGTGTGGCGCAGGTTGATTGCAATGAGGCACGCAGGCACCTCGCCTTCAAAAGGACTGCCATGAAGATTGGAACGATGTGGTCGATCACTGAGGTCAGTGGCTTTAATCCTGATCTCCGTGGATGGGAAGTCCTTGAGATGTTCCCCATCCCACAAAAAGAAGGAACGAAATCAAAGATCCATTCTACCCTTTATCAAAAATCGATCTTCATGAATCCCAATACCAAACATCCTGAAGCGGCCTGGAAGTTAATCAAGTTCCTTACCGATAAGAAGCAGATGGAGAAGTGGTTCGTTGACAACAACATGCTTTCATGCAGAAAAAGTGTAAATGATACTTATGGCCCCATCCTGCAAAGCAAATATGCATCGGTTGTTAAAAAGGAGATCGAATATGCTGATTTCCTGCCTCTGATCCCGCAATGGCCGGAGTGCCTCGAGGCATTCCGCGTGAATCTGCAGGCAGCCATTGCCAAACAGAAGACACCTGATCAGGCTTTAAAAGATGCGCACGAACAGATCAATGCCATCCTGGCCCGCAAGTAATTAGACTTCCCCCTCTCCATTAACGGGAGAGGGGGAAATTTAAAACAGATGAAGATTCACGACCGATACAAAGGTTATATCTTTATCCTTCCGGCTTTCCTGCTTCTGGTAGGCATCCTCGGATTTCCTGCTCTGGCAGCTATTCTCCAGAGTTTTAATCTCATGTGGGTGAGCAAACCCTCCTTTACGGTTTCGAGTTATGTCAATCTAATGAAGGACAAGGAATTCCTCGGAACACTTCTCAATACCATGATCTTTGTTTCGGTGACCGTCTCTTTTCATCTGTTGATTGGCATGGGAGTAGCCCTTCTGCTCAACCAGGAGATCAAACGGAGACACCTCTTCCGGGTCATTGCCATCCTTCCCTGGACCATGCCCGATGTCATCGGCGGACTCATCTGGAAATTTATCTTCGATACGTTGCCAGGCTTTGTCAATGCGGTTCTGATCCGGGGCAAGTTTCTAACAGAGCCGATCGATTTTCTTGGGACCCCTCTGCTCTCCTTTCTATGTTTCATTTTTGCCGAGGTCTGGAGAGGTTATCCCTTTGTCATGCTCATTCTCCTGGCCGGCCTCCAGGCCATTCCACGTCAACAATATGAAGCAGGGGCAATCGACGGAGCATCCACGATCCAGAATTTCTTTTACATCACACTCCCCAACCTGAAGTATATGGTGGTCATTGCTGTCATCCTGGATACGATCTGGGAGTGCCGCCTCTTTGGAATGGTTTACAGCATGACAGGAGGAGGCCCAGGCTATTCAAGCCAGGTCCTTTCCCTCTTAACCTACAAGCACTATTTCCAATTTTTTAATACACCCTATGCAGCCTCCATCGCCGTCGTTCTGGCTGTGTTCATGCTGATCATCAGCATCCCTTATCTTCGGATGACCATGAGGCGGGAAATCTGATTATGTTAAAGAGGCAAAAGACATTCTGGATCTTTATTTACCTGGCTCTGGTCGTCATGGGGCTGTTCAATCTCCTACCCTTCTACTGGATGCTCAGCTCTTCGTTTAAAACCGAAGGGGAGGTGTCAAGTTACCCTGCCACGCTTTTCCCACAAGTTTGGACTCTGGGAGCCTATTCAAAGATCTGGTTCCAGGAAAAGTTCGTCTATTACTTCATCAACAGCCTCATCGTCTCTATGACCACAGCAACTTTTTCGTCTCTGGTAGGGGCCTTTGCCGCTTATGGTTTCTCCAGATTCCGGTTCAAAGGAAAGACCCTGACCATGACCCTCTTCCTGGCATCCCAGATGATTCCAGGCGTCCTGCTCGTAGGACCCTATTTTAAAATGCTCAGCCTTGTCGGACTTTATAATACCCTTCTTGGTTTGATCCTTTCCCAGATCACAATCACCCTGCCTTTCAGCATCTGGATGCTCAAGGGATATATGGACACTGTCCCCGTGGAGATTGACCAGGCGGCTATGGTAGATGGAGCGTCGAGAACAAGGACCTTTCTGATGGTGGTTCTTCCCGGAATTCTCCCGGGCTTGGTGGCAACCATCATCTTTGCCTTTCTTTTATCATGGGGCGATCTCCTCTGGGCCCTCTGTTTAATCAATGCCAAGGCCAAACAGACCCTAACGCTCGGGATCACACAACTTGTCGGTGAATTTCGGACAGAATGGTCAACGATCATGGCAGCCACGATGATTGCGACCATGGTTCCTGCTGTGCTATATCTCTTGCTCCAAAACTTCTTAATCAAAGGGTTTACGGAGAGCGCTGTCAAAGGATGATTTCAGAGAGAAGATATGATCTATAAAGAAATTGGACATACAGGAGTGAAGATCTCAATCCTCTCCATGGGCGGTCATGAATATCTGCCGGATGGAAAATCGAGGGGGTTTAATGAGAATTTCGAATTGGCAGTTAGACCGGGGTACATCTTTGAAGGTTTTGGACGAGGAAGGAGAACAGAAGTTTTAAGCCTTGCCTACCAGAATGGAATCAATTTTTTTGATGTGACTCAGGATTCGGAGAAGGAGGCCCTGGGCCGAAATCTGAAGGAATTTCCTCCTCCTTATGAAATTTATATCCAGACCCGCCCGGAGGGAATGGTCTATACCTATGACCCCTATAATGCGAAAATGGCCAATTATGCATTGCTTAAGGCTGAGGTTCAGAGGGGATTGAAACTACTTCAAAGAGATTGCCTCGAATTTTTAAATATTGCCTTTATGAAATCAGCTTTGGACCATGACCCTGAATACCTCGATAAGATCAAAGATAATATCGGCAGGTTGAAAAAAGAGGGGTTAATCCGTTTTGCCTCTGCCGACACCTTTTCAGGAGAATATACTTACCTTAAGCAGATTGAAGCAGGATGTTTTCATACCGTCTATATCAACTTCAATTTTGCTGACGATGGAGGTAAATGGACGGTTCTTTCAAGGGCAAAAGAGCGAGGGCTTGCCATCATTTCCAGAGAGGCTTTCATGAAGGGGGAACTCTTCAAGATGGGTGAAGAAGTTGGCCTCACGGACCGGACTCGGTTGGCCAATATCGCTTTAAAATGGAACCTCTCCTTTGAGGAGGTAACCACTGTGGTTGTGGGAACGAATAACCCATCTCACCTAAAGAAGAATCTCGAAGTTTTAAAGGACCTGAAATTGACTGACGAAGAAAAAGATGTCATTGAAAAGATTAAAACCTCTTCCATTTACAAAGCCTATGAGAAGAAAAAAACAGAAGAATTTTTTGAGAATTAGCCAAATGGCCTTTTTCCTTCTCTTCTTTTTCTTCACCATGCTATTTCCTCAGCATCTTAGGGCTGAGGCATTCGAGTTAGTAGAAAAGGATTTCCTCTGGACCAGTTCGAATTTAAAGGAGACTCAGTCCCTTCAACCAATATCCCAGAGAAACCAGAGAGAAAAGAAGGTTCAGCCCATAAAAACACAATCCTATAAGAGCTATCTTGATCAAAAAGGTTCCCATCCACCCTACCCTTTTCTCAAACCCATCAACAAGGATAACCGTTCTCTTGCCGAAATTAAGAATGGCCGTCTTATTTTTAAAAAAACAGGCAGAACCATTCTGCTGAATACGCCTTCTTTTCCTCAGGGGGCAAGCCCGGTTCCACCGTATCTTCTTTCAACTCCAGACGGAAAATGGGTTCTCGTGGTTTATCCCTATTATCTGCATCAGGATAAGGAAAACCTGTATCTCACGGAAGTCTACACCGAGCAGGGAAACAGAGTTGCAACTTATGACAGCCTTCCAACCCATGTTTCAGCTTCCAGGTCCGACCTGTTTGTCTCTCCAGAGAGAACAGGGTGCTGTGAAACCATAAAGTGGACGATTCGATTCTATAGCCCAAGGCAGGGAAAGGTCTCAGAATATAGTTGCCCGGAAGGATTTTGTGGGGATATCCTGTTTACCAAATTAGGTGACCGTGGACCTTTTGCGATCGTCCAGGAGATTTTGGGAAAAGTTGGAGAGATTGGGGCCTCGATGCAGACGAACTTCTATATCGTTGAAAACGATGGAAACCTTTCCGCTTCTGGAAAAGCGCTTTATGCCATAAGGGAACCCCATCTCGATCAAAAAAGGGTAGAATCCCTTTCACCCTATTCCATCTCAAATCTCATTTCCATAGAACCTCTTTCTGAAAAAGGGAGCTGGTTTCTTCTCTTTGAATCTGGCGATAAGAGGAAAGGGTTGAAACTTATTTCTAATAACATTGATCCTGCGCCTTCACCGGTTTTTCTTTTGCCCAAGGATCCATGGATGGCGGGCAAGCAAGAGATGAAATTAGGAAACCGCCATCTCGGGAAGCTCCCCCTGCTCGGAATAACAGATTCAGGGCAGATGAATTTCACACTCTTCTTTGAAGGGGGCAAGGAAGAAAAATATATTAAAGAGGTCCGGTCTGACTTCGTAAATATCCTGGTGTTCTAAATGACTGAAACAATGCTTCCAAAAGAAAGAGTACTTGCCGCTCTCAGGCGAGAGGCCGTTGATCGTGTCCCCTATGTGGAGACGACCATCGGATTGAAAATTGGAGAGAAACTTCTCGGGCAGACCCTTCCCCCTGTGCCGATTCCCCAGCTAGGTTTGAATTTAAGGCATCCAGAGGAAGAGAAAAAACTGTCCCGACTTCTTCATCGGGACAACATCTCTTTTAGACTCACCCCTCCTACTTTTTCTAAGGCTGAAAAGGGGGCACAAGGGCAGCTCTTTGTGGGAGATGGTCTGATCAAGACCATGGATGATTTCCAAAAGAGATTTTCGTTACCCGATCCTGAAGATGACTCTCTCTATGAACCCATCAAGCCATTCTTTGAGAAGAAGGATGAGTTTGCCGTTATCTTTTCAACGCGGTTGGGATTTCTTTCGGCTCTCATCTCCATTGGATTTCAGACTTTCATGGAGTCCCTGTATCTTAATCCCGAATTGATCGATGCGGTCATGCGGGCATATGTGGACTGGTCTGTAAAGGTCATTCGAAGGGTTTGTGATATGGGAGTGGACGCAGTTTTTACGACGGACGATTTTGCTTTTAACAGCGGACCTTTTATTTCTCCAGCCTCTTTTCGTCAATGGGTTGTTCCTTATTATAAGCAAGCGAGTCAGGACATCACCGTTCCATGGATGATTCATACAGACGGAGAGATCAATCCCATCATAGAAGATTTACTCTCTCTGGGGATCAGTGGCATCCACCCGATCGATCCAAATTGCATGGACATCCGGGCCTTTAAGCAGAAATTTGGCAAACGGGTCTGCATTCTCGGAAATGTGAACCTGAACACGTTGGGAATGGGAACGCCTGAAGAGACGTATGCGGAAGTTCGAAACTTGATAAGGGATCTCGGATCGGGTTATGGATATATCGTTTCCAGCGGTAACTCCGTGCCTGATTATGTCAAGCCGGAGAACATGATGGCTTTGGCCAAGGCATTAGAAGATTTTGCAAAGTACGACCTAAATTGAGCGATTTTTTCATCCCTCACAAGGGAGGCGGGGGGGCCGAAAAGCCTTTTAGAGCGATCACCTTTGATTGGTTGAATCAACCATGTGGTCGGCTTCATCATCATCAGTTTGGTGAACGTCCAAGGTTCATTACCCAAATGTCCGACGTATCGCATTCTAAAAGGGTTTTAGGCATCTCTGTCTCACTTGTGAGATAGGATGAGTCGCTCAATTTAGGTACGAATCATAATCATCCATGAGGAGGTTTATATGAATTTCCAACCTAAAGGAATTATTCCGGCCATGGTGACACCCATCACCAAAGAGGGAAAGATCAATGAGTCAGCCCTTCGGAAATTGACCAACTATCTCATTGAAGGAGGAGTTCATGGCCTCTTTCCTGTAGGAAGCCAGGGAGAGTTCTATGCGCTCACCTTTGAGGAGAAGAAAAGGATCATTGAGATCGTGGTCGAGGAAACCAGGGGCCGTGTTCCGGTTTATGCCGGAACAGGCGCCATCACGACCCGCGAAGCCATTGCATTGACACAGATGGCAGAAGCCGCCGGAGTCAGCGCTGTCTCTGTGGTCACGCCCTATTTCATCAAGCCCAACGATTCGGAGTTGATGGAATTCTTCACGGCCGTTGCAAAAGCCACGCGGCTGCCGGTCCTTCTCTATAATAATGTTGGAAGGACAGGGGTTAATATCTCAGCCGACTTCGCTGTCCGTGCCTCTCAGGTGGATAATATCGTCGGCATTAAGGATTCTTCCGGAGACCTCACACTCACAGCTGAGTATATCCGGAGAACTGGAGATAGATTCTCTGTCCTCGCAGGACGGGACACCCTGATCTATGGCACGCTCTGCTATGGAGGGAAAGGGGCTATTGCAGCAACAGCCAATGTGGCGCCCAAAGTTATCGTAGAAATTTATGAGGCGTTTATGGCGGGAGATCACAAAAGAGCCCTCGCCGCACAATATCGCCTCGCTCCCCTCAGGCTGGCCTTTGATCTGGGAACCTTTCCTGTCGTCATTAAAGAGGCGCTCAACCTGATGGGCATCGAGGCAGGGGTCGGCATGCCTCCGGTGGGCGGAATCTCTCCCAAAGCCAAAGATGAATTGAGAGAGATATTGAAGAAGATGGGACTCCTTTGAAGGAGTCAAATCCGAAGCACGAAATCCGAAATTCGAAACAATTTCGAATGACCAAAATACCAAACAAATTATACCTGTTTTTGGAAATTTGGACATTTGAATTTTGATATTGTTTCGGATTTCGATATTCGAATTTCGAATTTTTCTTTTTGCTTTTTGGGAGGTTTATATGATGTGGGCAGGTTTAAGAAAGAGAGTGCTGTCAGGAGAGTGTGTGTATGGAACGATGATACGGCAGGCTCGTGACCCGGGAGCGCCGGCTATCTTTGCGGCAGCGGGGTATGATTTCGCCTTCATTGATATGGAGCATGGAAACTATTCCATGGAAACCGTAGCTGATCTGATTCGTGGAGCCAAGTCTGTTGGGATTGCTCCGGTCATCCGGGTTCCACACTTGGAAACCTTTTTCATCTCAAGGGTCCTCGATGCCGGTGCTGAAGGAATCATGGTTCCCATGACCTCCACCAAAGAGCAGGCAGAAAGGATCGTCCGATACAGTAAATATACTCCGTTGGGACAACGGGGATTTGGTGGCCAGATGGGACACACTGATTACAGACTTGTGAAAACCCTCGACTTTATGAAAGAAACCAATGAAAACACTCTGATTGTGGCGCAGATTGAAACAAAGGAAGCGATTAATAATATCGATTCGATTCTCGGCATAGAGGGGATCGATGTCGGTTTGATCGGTCCGAATGACCTCTCTATCTCTCTCGGTATCCCGGACCAGATGGGATCCGAGATATTGACACAAGCCATCGATAAGGTGGTTGAGGCCACCAAGAAGAGAGGCAAAGCCTCGGGTATTCACATCGGAAATACAGAGGCTATCAGGCAGTGGCGTGCAAAAGGAATGACCGTCTTGGCCTGCTCCACAGATATCAGCTTTATGTACAGTGGTTCAAAATCAACCCTCGATGACATGAAACGACCGTAATAGATTGCCGGAGAAAAAACTTCACCCTCTCCCCTGGTGGGAGAGGGCGGAAGACGGAGAAGCTAAATTCTGGCTTGAACCCATAACATCATTTGCCGTATCTCACGGTTTGAATCCAAGAAGGTTAAAAGGAATTCAAAATATTGTCGAGGAGCACAGAGATGAAATCATTAAGGCATGGCAAAAACATTTCAGTAAGCGTTGAAAATATAACCCCCTTTGGGATATGGATTTTTGTAAAAGAAAAGGAATACTTTTTAAGTTACAAAGATTATCCTTATTTTAAAGGTCAAACATTGAATTCCATACAAAACGTTCAGTTGCTTCACGGGTATCATTTATATTGGCCAGAATTGGATGTTGATCTCGAAATTGATAACCTCGAAAATCCTCAAAAATATCCTTTGAAATCAGGAGAGGTAAATAATCATCCATCAATTCATTCAACGGGGCGGCGGATAGCCGTCCGTTAATTCCGCTTCCCGGCGATGAGCTTTAGATTTATTGTTCGAGAGTAACGCTCTACCATAAAATCCCAAACCTCATTTCGCAGCTCGTCCTTCCTCGTTCTGGCAAATTACACCACCATGCAATACTTCAAACGGTAAACAACTGAACGAGCCCAGGGGTAAACTTGTTTCTCAGATCGTAATTCATTGGATAGGGCGTATAGTGGCAAAAAATCCTCGCTTTTGAAGACCCAAAAGATCATCATTATATTGGGGTGGTTCCATACTGACTTTCTTCCTTGTAATTCCTTTTTCAATTTACAGTTCGACGTAAAAGCAAACTAAAATCAGCAAGAGGGGTTAATTTTTAAGAATATTTTCCCTTTGAAGGCCACTCCATTTAGGACGTGCTTGCGAGCATCAACGGGTTATGATAATATGCAGAAAATTGTATCGCGTGGAGGACAGGAAGAAACTGTATTATGGATCCGGGAAAGACGGTTGGCTTGGTCGGCATCGGCTTGGTCGGGACCGCACTCGCCGAGAATTTGCTGGCAAACGGCTTCGTCGTGATCGGCTTTGCCCGCCGTGAGCTGAAGCGCCGGGAACTCGAACGCCTCGGTGGACGGGCCGCTGAATCTCTCGGCGAGATCGCCTGTGCAGCGAACCGGGTGGTTCTCTCTCTTACAGACTCCGACGCCGTGGAGGAAGTCGTCCTCGGCCCCGGCGGTTTACTTGAAGCTGGCTCGGGCCTGCGTGTCATCATCGACACCACCACTGGGGAGCCGGAGCGGACCGAGGCCCTGGCCTGCCAATTGTCCGAACGGGGGGTCCACCTTCTCGATGCACCCATCTCCGGCTCCAGCGAGCAGATCCGAAGACGTCAGGGCGTTATCCTGGTTGGCGGCGAGCGAACTGCCTATGAATTTTGCCTCGACCTATTCCAGATTCTCTCCGAAAAACATTACTACCTGGGCAGGCCGGGCGCTGGCTCCCGGGCTAAGCTCGCCAGTAACCTGATTCTCGGGCTCAACCGGCTCGCATTGGCCGAGGGCCTCGTTTTCGCAGAGCGCCTTGGACTTGATCTTGAAACATTCATGGCCATGGCCAGGACAACCCCTGCTTACTCGGCTGCCATGGATGTGAAAGGCAAAAAGATGCTGTGCGGGGACTTCACCCCACAATCTCGGATTACGCAGCACCACAAGGATCTCCGAATTATACTTGAGTACGCGGACCGGTTGGGGCAGGAATTACCGCTGGCCCAGTTGCACAAGAAGATCCTGGAGCAGTGCATTGCGGTCGGTGAAGGTGATCTTGATACTTCTGCTGTGATCCGGGAACTCCGCCGAATGGGAAAGTCGGATACGAAACGATGAAGCACGTTGCCTGTAGCAGTTTATTATCCGCGGGACAGAGATCTTATTTCGGGGATTAAGACGCTACCTATTGGATATAGGCTTAATGGAAAATCGATCTACACTTCTTTCGAAACTGTGCATTAAATGGTGTTAACGACGATCACACGTTTTAACATGGAGTCCGCCCCGAGGAGGGCAACCCCGATCTGATTCACCTGCCCCTCTCTCTGTTTTCCAGAGAGATATGGCAATGAAATCTCCCCGATCCCGTGAGAGGAAGAAAAACCAAATGGGACCTTAGGCGAGATAGAGCGGGCCAGATCCATAAAGTTAGCTTCTCTCGACCGGAGACGGGTAATAGGTATTCATTAGCTCCAGCAATCAAATCGCGATAGATCGCGTCTTTTCGCATACAGAGGGTTTTCACCATCAGGACCGGTCTCTTTCGAAGGCCAGCTGCATATCCGGTAAATTCGGTGAAGGGACCTTTTCAAAAAAAAGGGGTTCCTGGTTTCCCGCTCCTCTCCCTCTACCCGGGCGGTTGTTTCATGGTGAATCCCGACCGCCTCCCGAACCACCAAAAGTTCCCCGAGCATCTCTTCTCTCATCAATATAGATAGCTCCCCAGGTCTTTTGCCATTGCTCTCTCCCCGTCCGTTAAGAGATGATGTGGATCGTTTCTCTGCCTACCCTCAGACAGGTACCCTACGTATCCGTAGTGAATTAACGATTTTGTCGCTTGCGGGTGCCAGGTCTATCGTCACAAAACCGGGGCGAAGGGATCTCGAATCTCATCACGGCAGAGGTCACAAAAAAGGTAAGGGGCGAGGACCCTCTTTGTAAGGGCCACTCGCCCTTTCGATGTGAGAAAGACCACACACTGCTGGATTTATTTCATCCAACCCTTCTCTTTATAATATTTGATTGCGCCGGGATGAAGGGGGACACCCGTCTTCTCTGGCTTCCAGGCTGTTGGCGGATCGAAGGGCTTGATGGAAGCGTGGGCTTTGACAAGCTCCTCTTTCCCTTCGCAGATCTTTTTTGTGATGACATAGGCGAGGTCATTCGAAACATTTTCGTTCGCGATGATGACAGTCCCGGGGTTCACCGTCCGAATCTCATAGTCCTGGCTCTTGAACGAATTGGGGGCCATGGTGTCGTTGGCCAGTCCCATCTCGTTCAACTTGGCCCTCTCCTTGTCCGACAGGTGGAGGAAGCGGACATTTGCTGTCAGGGCAAGCTCTGATACCGCGGGCTGTCCCGGCGGGACCACATCGATGCTGATATCAGCCCGCCAGTCACGTAGGGTCGCCGTGATGGCCTCCGGAGAGGCAAAAGTCACCGAACCGCCCCAGGTCTTGATATCGTCCACCTTGACGCCGTGGGCGGAAAAAATGATCTCGGCTACAGGGATGGCAAGAGATCCCGGGGTTTTAGAAATGTAACGCACCGGATATTTCTTGGCCACGATCTTCTCGATCGAATCCAACCCTGTCTTCTTGATAAAATCCTCCTTGAAAATGACCACGGCAAAGACCCAGTTCAGGCCGCCTGCCAGAGCGCGAATGTTCTTCACCTGCTTCCCCTTGTACATGTCCCATCCTTCGTAAGCCCATTTGGCGGTGACCACATTCGAAAGCCCCACGTCTGCTTTCCCTTGGCCGACCAGGAGGGGATTCCCGATGCCTCCGCTCTGTGGAAGAACGTCAATGTTCGACCCCTCCGGAATCTCTTTCTTCAGCATTTGGGCCAGTGTGGCCGCGTAGACGTACCAGCTGCTGCCCAGGGGCATAGAGGCAAAGGTGAATTTCACTGGTTCCTTCAGCTCTGCACCATTTGCCGGAGACCCTATGAGAGTGAGAGCAAACAGAAAAGCCAAAAATACAGACATTCCGATAAAAATCTTTTTTGTGTGTCCCATAATCTCCTCCTTTTTAGTCATTGAGGGATCCTGCCAATAAGCATGATTTCTTCCCTGATGGTATGTATGTATAATATAAAAAGGTAACAACAAAGTCAATCCTTATAATGATAAGGGACTAAGGAGCCCGCCTGGGGAAGGACCTGTGGAGGCGACTTCGGAAGAAGCGCCAAGCGACGAGAAGGATGAACAGGATAAGACTCGGTATCCACGTGCCTGCGACAGTGGGGGCGATTAGGCCCAGAGAAACGATCAGAAAAAGTCCCCTCTCAATCGGATTAAGGGATCCCAGGAAGTAGCCCACCACGAAGGCAGCCCAGGTCGTGATTCCGAACACAGTCGTCAAAGAGGCGATCAGGATTCCACTTAGTGGTCCTTGGAAGAGCATCCCTGGATCGTATATGAAGACAAAAGGGATAAGAAAAATGACCAGGCTCAAACGGAAGGCGGTCCATCCAACCTTGCTGACGCTCTCGTTGGCCAGTCCGGCTGCAGCATAAGCGGCCAATGCTACAGGGGGTGTGATCATGGAGAGGACAGAGTAATAGAAAACAAAGAGGTGAGCAGCCAAAGGGGTGAGCCCAAAATCAATCAAAGGAGGAACAAAGAGAATCGCCCCGATCATATAGGCTGCCACTGTCGGAAGCCCCATGCCGAGGATGATACATCCGACAATAACCATGAAGTAGGTCAGGAGAATATTCCCCCCTGTAATATCCATTAACATGCTCGAGAATTTCATGGCGAGGCCGGACTGAACCGTGACCCCGATGATGATTCCAATACCTCCGATCGGAACGGCCACCTGCGTCACTTGTTTGACTCCATCCAGGCATCCTTGCATGAAGCGGGCGGGAGTCAAACGGGTTTCCTTTTGAAAGTAACTCACGACAATCAGCGCCACGATCGTCCAGACGATGGCCCAAGTGACAGAATAATCATTAGCGATGAAGTAGACGAGAAGGATCACCGGAAAAAGGAGATACAGGCGGGGCAGAACGCGGATCTGAATTTGGGCCTGTTCGTCGCTGAGCGATCCGATACCCGTTTTCCTGGCCTTGAAATCAATAATCAAAAATAAAGAAAGATAGAAAGCCACCGCAGGAAGAGCAGCAGATTTGGCCACGTCGAAATAAGGCATCCCTAGCATCTCGGCCATGATAAAAGCCCCTGCACCCATGACCGGTGGCATCAATTGCCCACCCGTTGAGGAGATCGCTTCAATGGCCCCTGCCTCGGCAGAAGAGTAACCGGCTTTTTTCATCAAGGGGATTGTGAAGATGCCATCTACAGTGACATTGGCCACGGCGCTGCCCGAAATCATCCCAAAGAGGCCGCTTGAAATTACCGAGGCCTTGGCAGGCCCACCTTTGGTCTTCGAGGTCACCTTCAGTCCGAGGTCTGTGAAGAGCTGTCCTCCCCCTGATGCACCGAAAAGAGAACCAAAGAGAACGAAGTAAAAGAGGTAATCCACGGAGACGCCTGTGGGAATCCCGAAGATTCCATTGTCGCTCAGAAAGAGGACTTCTGTTAATTGGCTCAAGTTGATTCCCTTGAATTTGAGCCACCCTGGGAACCAGGGTCCAAGGAAGCTATAAGCAAGGAAGAAGATGAGCACGTAAACAAGGCCCATCCCGGTTGTCCTCCTCGTCCCCTCGAGCAACATCAGGGTGAGCAGGATGCATCCCACATAATCTCGAAGCAGCACATCTTCGATGAAGGTCATCCGGTAAAGTATCCGTGTCTGATCGGCAACGAAGTAAATTCCGATGAGACAGGAAACAACGATGCCAATCCAGTCAAGCCATCTCAGTTTCTTTCCCAGGGCTCCCTTGGAAAGAGGGAATACTAAAAAACAGAAGGCGAGGGCAAAGGCCACATGGACCGGTTTCTGAATGAGCGGAACTTGAGGATAAAAGATGATGTAAAACTGGAAGAGAAGCCAGCCTACCGCCAGCAGGGTGGTCCCTCGAAACCATTGATTGAACACACTCATGGAATGCCTTCCCTTGACTTAACGAAACGTGTCCCTTGTCGGCGACCTTTCTCTGTCCATCGGGTAACGGATCAACAGAGGACGGTAAGGACAAAAGACATAGACTGATGCTTCGAGGAGCTCGGGGCCCTATGTCGCTGCTTCATTTCAGGCCTGCTGCCTTCAATGCCACTGCCACATTTTTCTTCTCCTGGTCACTGATGGGCATGACCGGGGGGCGCATCAATGCTGAGCTAAAAATCCCTCTTTGCCGCAGGGCCTCTTTGAGCCTTGCGTGGGCTTCCCCGGAGGGCTGTCCGATCTGGTAAACCGCTTGAGTGACAGGAAAGATCTTGGACTGCAATTTTCTGATCTTGACAAAGTCATTGGCCTGAACTGCATTCCAGGCCTGGGTGATCAATTCGGGAATAAGACCGCCAAAACCGACCAGGGCCCCGTCGACTCCAATGTAGAAGCTCGTCACGAGATACTCATCCATGCAGCTCAGGATTGACAGCTTCGGCGCCTTCTCACGGAATATTCGAACGTCCCTCTCATAAATCCCCATGTGACGGATGCCACATTTTAGAGCTTTTACGTTGGAGATCTTCGCCATCTCGAGAACCATGTTCGCAGGATAGAAAGCCTTACAATCATAAGGGTACTGGTGGATGATGATGCCCATATCGATGGCCGCTCCCACCTCCTGGAAATATTTCACGGGAGATTCCGGTTTCATCCCGAAGCGGAGCCAGATGTGGGGAGGCATCAGGAGAATGCCATCGGCCCCGACGGCCTGCATCTCTTTGGCCCGATCGATGGCATCCAGCGTTCCTTCGTCGCCAGCGATACCCGAGATGACGAGGACTTTATCTCCCACCTCATCCGCAACAATTTCGGTGACCCTCACCTTTTCCTTTCGATTGAGCGACGTGATTTCCCCCGTATGACCATTGCAGACGAGACCATCGATGCCATCGATGTTGGCGAGCCATCGCACATACTGTCTCAACTCCCCTTCGTTGATCGAGTAGTCCTTATTGAAGGGAACCGCAATGGCTGGAAAGATGTTTTTCCATGGTCTCTTTGGGTCTTTTCTCTTCATGACAGGCTCCTTTCCTTCCCTCGCAAGGGCGGTGTTATGTTTTGTATGTTTTGATATTACCCAATGTTCTTGCGGGGCTGAGTTCCAACCCCGAGGGGCAATTTCGTGTTATCCGTGTCCTTGGGTTTATTACCTATCACATCTCAGCCGTATCGTCAACAATGCCGTGCCCATGCCTCCCCTTCACTTTGGCTCTGAGATCAGGCCTCTGGGCGCTCCCTGACATTTTGGTGGAACTTACGAAAGATTACGCCCATAGAAACCCTCCTTTCCAGTGTAATTGTGACCAATGGGTTAATCCTGGCTTCATGCAGTGGAGAATAGGGCATATTTACGAATTAGTAGGTCTATCTCCTGGCAAGAAATCCGTGGATTAGGGTTCGAAATTCTTTATCAACTTTGGTTATTTAATTTCACTCTTAAGTTCGTCTACCTCGCCTTTAAAGCCGGGGCTTTGCGCGGGCGAACGATTGCAGACGTATCGTTTTGATTCCTCCGGCTTATTAGATGGAATGGTCAGCTTCTTTCCTGGATACCGAAATGGTCTACCATTAAATCATTGAGAATCTCGCCTTGACTTAAAGAGTATTCCGGGTTTCAATTTATTAATCGAAAAAATCTGAAGTGAGGATAGAAGTGGCCGAAAACGAGAGGACCTCTACTGAGCGCAAGGCGGTGGCGTGAGAGAGATGGAAAGAGCGAAAGGGGGAGGCAGATGCAGTATTGTATATTGGGCCAAACGGGAATTCACGTTTCACGGATTGCTTTTGGTTGCGGACCAGTATCAGGCTGGATGGAAGAACTAGATCCGGATGACCAGTGCCTCATGATCAGACACGCCATCGACGTAGGGATCAACTGGTTCGATACCGCGCCAGGGTATGGCAATGGGAAATCGGAGGCGAGTCTAGGGGCGGCCCTGGAACGGCTCGGCCGCCCTGCGGGAATTCACATTGCCACTAAAGTTCGATATCTGAACGAGCACCTCAGTGATATCCGGAAGCACACTCGCGCTTCAGTTGTGGCCAGCCTAAAACGCTTAGGAACAGAGCAAATCGCCCTTCTTCAACTCCATAATTCCATTACGGTGTCACGCGATGATGAGCCAACCTCGATTACGACAGGGGACGTTCTAGGGAAGGACGGTGTTTTAGAGGCGTTCCGCGATCTCCAGGCCGACGGAATTGTGCAGCACATAGGCCTTACGGGGATGGGCCACCCGATAGCCCTTCGCGAGGTGGTTAGCTCAGGGGCATTTGCGACGATACAAGTGCCTTATAATCTTTTAAATCCAAGCGCCGGTCAAATCATGCCCGAGGGTTTTTCCGAAACGAATTACGGGAACATCATTGCCGATTGTACAGAGCAGAAGATGGGTGTCTTTGCAATCAGGATCTTCGCTGGTGGGGCGCTTCTGGGGAATCCCCCTAGTGCCCACACTCTAAAAACCTCTTTTTTCCCCCTGACTCTTTATGAGCGGGACAGCAGCCGGGCGACCCACCTGACTCCCCTCCTTCCGCCGGGACTATCGCTCCATTCGGCGGCTATACAGTTTACCTTTGCCAATCCCCACATTAGCGCTGCGATCACGGGCTTCCGCACTCCTCTCGAAGTCGATGCTGCAGTCACGGCGCTTACGTCGCCGTTCTCTATTGAGAATGTCATGGCTACTGCCCTTATGGCCTATCCCACCCTGAAGCAAAAATGAATCTTGACCACGGCGCACAGGCTAAGATTTCAGCAATGAAAAGTGACTATTTTCGCGTTTGTGATCCGTTTCAGTCCTGACACCTTTGTGTCAAGGGAAGCTCTCCGGACCCGATACCCGCACGGTACTTCCGAAGTTCATCTCCACACTTACTTGAACAAAACAAGCTTCCAACTCGTGCCAGAAGTTTTTTTACAGAGATAATATTCCAACCGATGTGCCTAGGCTGACTTTGCCAATGCAAGAGCATATACTCATCAACAGACTTACTGACTCCCCTGATAGTTCAATTTTGGTACCGATAATTAGGGATAGTCTGATTTAACAAGAGGGGCGGCCGGGGATTGTGGATATCTGCTATCTATCCTCTGTTTCCAGACTCCTTAAAATGTTCCAATTTGATTCTCCTATATTGAACCGGCATGCACCATTTCTGCAACTGGAAATCTTCGATTTCTGGAGCATGCTTCTTTTGTAGCGCAGGTGGAAACGACAGCATCAATGACGAGTCCGTCTTCCATCAACTCACCTCACGCCAAATCCACTTAGACCAATTTCTCCTCACGCTGTAAACGCTTAAGACTCCGTCATAAAAGCCCTAACCCCATTTCGCAGCTCGTCCTTCCTCGTTCTGGCAAGTTACACCTCCATGCAATACTTCAAACGGTAAACAACTGAATGAGTTCAGGGGTAAACTTGTTTCTCAGATCGTAATTAATTGGATGGGGCGTATAGTGGCAAGATATTCTCGGTTTTGAAGGCCCGAAAGGCTCCATTATTTGGCAAGATATGTTCAACTTCTATGCGCCTTAAAATTTGGACCCTTGACATCTCCCGATAAAAAGCATTGATTAAGCGTAGCCATTAGGCTACAATACCTTTGTGATTGAAATTCGCAAAACCGATACGTACGCCCGATGGCTTGATGGCCTGCGCGACATTCGTGCCCGGGCGCGCGTTCTGGCTCGCGTTGAGCGATTGGCCGCTGGGAATCCAGGAGATGTAAAAGCAGTTGGTGAAGGCGTCTCGAAATTATGAATCGATTATGGTCCAGGTTACCGGATTTACTTCACGATGCGCGGGCACACAGTAATCATTTTGCTTGCCGGTGGTGACAAGAGCACGCAGGCCAGCGACATAAAAAGGGCGTTGCGCCTCGCCCGTAACCTTTAGGAGGGAGCCATGAGCATGAGCAAGACCAAAACAACACGCTACGATGTCGCCGAGCATCTCCGGACTCCAGAAGACATGGCCGCATATCTGGAAGCCTGTCTTGAGGAGGCCAACGGCGATGCCGCATTCATTGCTAAGGCACTGGGTGATATCGCCCGCGCTAAGGGGATGGCGCAGGTCGCGCGTGATGCCGGTCTGTCCCGCGAAAGTCTTTACAAGACCCTCTCGGGTGAACGTATTCCCGGTTTCGACACGATCCTCAAGGTGATGGCGGCACTTGGAATAAAATTGCACGCCGAAGCATTGCATAGGTAATACTACCCGACCTAACCATTCGTTTAACTCTGGTTTGGGTAGGGCTCTCGCGTTAACTTATCCTTCAGAACTGTCTTATAGCTGCTGTCTTCTTGGCGTTTTTCTAAACTCTAAAACCCACTGTTTGAAGATCATACCTTCCCCTTTCTCAACTCGATAGCCGGCAAGGATTCTGGCAAGATATGTTCAACTTCTGGAGGCCGACGCCCTAAATTTTGACCGTTGATTTCCATAAAGATTAATTCGCATATACTCCCTCAACATGCAATGTTTCAGATGGTAATGATGGAGATAAATGTCTAAGCTGCGCTTCTCTAAGAAAAGCCATTGGGGAATAAGCTACATTTTATCAGATTTTACCGCTATTTACGTAATTTTATCCTCGATAAAAAGGTTCTTGACATTTTAAAAAAATATCAGCATCATGAAATTTAATGGGTCCAGAAATATTCGAATATTTCTGGAGGTTAAAAAACGGGGTAGTCGGGCCGCTATCCGATAAGACATGGGTAGCGGTTTTTTTCATTGAGAAGGAAGCTCATGGATTGGGCGGTTAATGAGGGCGCCCAGAGTGATTGTAGAATTCCTTTGAAGGCCTTTCATTTTCAACATCGTGTTTCACGCTATCCTGATTGCGCTATTGTTCACCAAAGGGGGGTCGCTATGAAGAAACTCGTCCTAATAAATTCGTTGGCTCTGATGGAATCCTCACTCAGTGCTGTATTATCGAAAAGACATGCAGAAAAGAGGATAAATCTGAGACCCTTCCTAAAGAAGCTGGCAGGAGTTTGGGTTTATGGAGTGATCATGTTTGGTTTAATTGGGGGCTTAAGCAACCAAGGGGAAGCTTTTTCAGGCACCTGTGCTGGGCTGTCTGCAGGATGGCTCCACACCTGTGTCCTTAAGTCAAACGGAAATGTGGACTGTTACGGAAAGAACGACTATGGTGAGGCCAATGATTATACCGGAGGAGATGGTGTAGGGGTATCTGCGGGATATTGGCACACCTGCGTCCTTAAGTCGAACGGAAATGTGGACTGCTACGGAAACAACGACTACGGTCAAGCCAATGATTATACCGGTAGGGATGCAGTAGCCGTAGCTGCGGGGGCATATCACACCTGTGTCCTCAAGTCGAACGGAAATGTGGACTGCTACGGAGACAATTACAATGGTGAGGCAAACGATTATACCGGAGGGGATGCAGTAGGGGTGGCTGCAGGAGATGGTCACACCTGTGTCCTCAAGTCAAACGGAAATGTGGACTGCTACGGAGACGTAAGCTGGGGTAAGGCCAATGATTATAATGGAGGGGATGCTATAGGAGTTTCTGCAGGATATATGCACACCTGTGTCCTCAAGTCAGACGGAAATGTGGACTGCTACGGAAACAACGACTACGGTCGGGCTAACGATTATACCGTAGGGGATGCAGTGGGGATAGCTGCAGGATATGATCACACCTGTGTCCTCAGGTCAAACGGAAATGTGGACTGCTACGGATACAATTATTATGGTCAGGCGGAAGATTATACCGGAGGGGATGCAGTAGGGCTCGCTGCGGGAGGATTTCACACATGTGTCCTTAAGTTAAACGGAAATGTGGACTGTTACGGAGACAATCAATATGGTCAGGCCAATGATTATACCGGAGGAGATGCAGTGTGTAGTAATGGGTTCACCGATTCAGACGGTGACGGAATCAACGATGTTTATGACAGCTGTCCCGATATTTCCAATTCTGATCAGGCAGACAATGATGCTGACGGTATAGGTGATGTTTGTGACAACTGCCCCGCTATGTCAAACCCTGATCAGGCTGACAATGACGCTGACGGTATGGGAGATGTTTGCGATCCTGATGACGATAATGATGGGGTGCCTGATGTCTATGACAACTGCCAGTACCACCCCAATAGTGATCAGAGCGACAGAGACAATGATGGAAGGGGCGATGCCTGCGAAATCGGAGTTAAGAACTGTGCTGGATTGTCTGCAGGGCATTACCACACCTGTGTCCTCAAGTCAGACGGAAATGTGGTCTGCTATGGAAAGAACGACTATGGTGAGGCCAATGATTATAACGCAGGGGATGCGGTAGGGGTAGCGGCAGGAGGATACTACACCTGTATCCTTCGATCAAACGGAAATGTGGACTGCTACGGAAGGAATGATTATGGTCAGGCCAATGATTATAACGGCGGGGATGCGGTAGGATTATCCGTTGGATATGATCACACCTGTGTCCTCAAGTTAAACGGAAATGTGGACTGCTACGGAAGGAATGATTATGGTCAGGCCAATGATTATAACGGAGGAGATGCAGTAGCGGTAGCTGCAGGCGGAGCTTTTTTTGGCGCAATAGGTCACACCTGTATCCTTAAGTCAAACGGAAATGTGGATTGCTACGGAAACAACGCTTACGGTCAGGCGGAAGATTATACCGGAGGGGATGCAGTAGGGGTCACTGCGGGAGAAGTTCACACCTGTGTCCTTAAGCTAAACGGAAATGTGGATTGCTACGGATACAATTATTATGGTCAGGCCAATGATTATACCGGAGGGGATGCAGAAGGGGTTGCTACGGGAAACTCTGTCACCTGTGTCCTCAAGTCAAATGGAAATGTGGACTGCTACGGATTCAATAGCTACGGCCAGGCAAATGATTACAGCTTAGGGGATGCGGTGTGTGGTAGGAAGGATGCATTTTCAGGAAGGTGTGGTGGATTGTCTGCTGGATCCTTCCACACCTGCGTCCTCAAAGCAAACGGAAATGTGGACTGCTACGGATACAATTATTATGGTCAGGCAGCTGATTATACCGGAGGGGATGCCGTAGCGGTCTCGGCAGGATTTTTACACACCTGTGTCCTCAAGTCAGACCGAAATGTGGACTGCTACGGATATGATAAAGATGAAATTGGGAATTTTGTCGGTCAGTCTGCTGATTATACCGCGGGCGATGCAGTAAGGGTCGCTGCAGGAGGATACCACACCTGTGTCCTCAAGTTAAACGGAAATGTGGACTGCTACGGATACAATTATTATGGTCAGGCGGAAGATTATACCGGAGGCGATGCAGTAGGGGTCGCTGCGGGAGGATTCCACACTTGTGTCCTCAGGGCAAAGGGAAGTGTGGACTGCTACGGATTAAATGATGATGGTCAGGCCAATGATTACACCAAAGGCGATGCAGTAGGGGTCGCTGCGGGAGGATTCCACACCTGTGTTCTTAAGTTAAACGGAAATGTGGACTGCTACGGATACAATCCCTATGGTCAGGCGAATGACTATACCTTAGGGGATGCAATAGGGGTCGCTGCGGGAGATTACCACACCTGCATCCTTAAGTCGAATGGAAATGTGGACTGCTACGGATCGAATGATTTCGGTCAGGCAGTTGATTATACCTTAGGGGATGCAGTAGGAGTTGCTGCAGGATTTGGGCACACCTGCATCCTTAAGTCAAACGGAAATGTGGACTGCTACGGAGACAATCCCTATGGTCAGGCGGCTGATTATACCGGAGGGGATGCAGTCTGTAAGATTGCTGACGCAGACGGCGATGGAATCAACGATGTTCATGACAACTGCCCTGATGTTTTCAACCCTGGCCAAACAGATTCTGACAACGATGGAATAGGTGATGTTTGTGACCTTTGCACAGATGCCGATGGTGATGGCTATGGAAGAACCGGGCTTAATATAAGTGGATGCACCGGGTCAGCAACTGAAAATGATTGTAATGACGACAATCCAAACGAGCGCCCGAACCAGTCCTGGTATAAAGATTCTGATGCTGACGGCTATTCTGACGGCAGCACCTTGACCCAGTGTGCCAGGCCAACTGGCTATAAAATAGCATCTGAGCTGACCGCAACGAGCGGTGACTGCGGGGACACTGATGCATCCATCAACCCAGGTGCCACAGAGGTCTGCGACACCATAGACAACGACTGTGACGGCTCCGTTGACGAGGGTTTTGATCTCGATAACGATACGATTGCCGATTGCTTTGACATATGCCCTAATGATCCCGCCAATGATGCAGACGGTGACGGAGTCTGTGGCAACGTGGACAACTGCCCGGCGGTTGCGAACCCCGGTCAGGCAGATGCAGATGGGGACGGGTGGGGTGACGCCTGTGATGGATGTCCATATGATGCGGATAATGATATAGACGGTGACGATATCTGTGGTGACATAGACAACTGTCCGGAAGTCTCAAATCCGGCCCAAGCAAATGTGGATAATGACACATTTGGAGACCTGTGCGACGTGTGTCCGGCCGATCCGTCTGATCAGTGCAACCAAGGCGGGTCCACCTCCAAGGAGATTAAAGCAGAGGAGGGCGGCATCCTGCAGACGCCAGATCAGGCGTTGACCATGGAGATCGAAGCGCGTGACCTTACCGAGGACACAACCATCTCTGTCACCCAGACCATTCCGGAGGATCCAGGAGTGGATCTTATGGTTGGGCCGAACCCTGGGCTAGGTGATGCGCTCGCTGTCTACATCATGGAACCGGACGGATTGGAGTTTGCGAATGCGATCACGCTCACCGTTGTTGCAGACGTCTCGCAACTAAACGCCAATCAGCGCAATAAGCTTAATCTCTATGTTTTTACGGATACAGACGGTGACGGAGTGAAGGACAGCTTCGTCCCAATCGATCCACCGGCGAACTGCGCTGTTGCCGAGGACCCACCGAACTCGGAAACGTTCATTGCCACCTGCACCGCAGAGTTGGAGCACTTCTCAGTTTGTGCTTTGCTGGCCCCTACGGACAGCGACGGTGACGGGGTGTTCGATCTATTTAGTGGCGAGACTGACGGGTGCCCAATGTCCGATCTGAGCAATACCGTTGTGGTTGACGGGTGTGATTCAGGGGTTGAAAACGCTTCAGTTGGAAATGGTTGCACCATTTCTGATATGATCAACCAGTGCGTCCATGGTGCTAGAAACCACGGTCAGTTTGTGAGTTGTGTTTCAGCATTGACCAATGACCTCCAGAAAGATGATGTTATCGCGGGTAAACAGAAGGGAGCGATCCAAAGCTGCGCTGGAAAAGCTAAAATTCCATAACGCGCACATGCCGGGTGGGTAGGGTTTGGGTTACCAGAGATAGAGCCAGGGTTAGCACTGGCTCTGCCTTTTTCTTTCTTTCGGTAATTGTTGATCCTTCCGCCCACTTCAGAGCGACGATTTGTAGCTGTTACCAAAAGACCGAGTGTACGACTCCGAACTCTTTTTTCGGAAGGCTCAATATCTGCTATCTACCCTCTGCTTCCTTCACTCCTCAAAATGTTTCGATTTGATTCTCATATATTGAACCGGCATGCACCATTTCTGCAACCGGAAATCTTCGATTTCTGGAGCATGCTTCTTTTGTAGCGTAGGTGGAAGCGACAGCATCAATGACGAGTCCGTCTTCCATCAACTCACCTCACGCCAAATCCTCTTGGACCAATTTCTCCTCACGCCGTAAATGCATAACACTCCGTCATAAAAACCAGAATCTCTTTTCGTGACTCTTCTTTCTGCAAATACTACTTGACCGAATATAGCAAATACGCTATAATCCATCCATGGGTTGGACAATCACTTACTATAGCCAATCTCTTCAGGAAGAAATTCTTGCAATGCTGGCAGGTTTTCTTGGCCGGTACCTTCGATATTCTGACCGCATGGAGGTATATGGACCGGATCTGGGTATGCCGCATACCCGGGCCATGGGTGAGGGATTATTTGAGTTACGGATAAAGGCCCCCGAAGGAATTGCAAGAGTATTTTATTGCACGATGGTTGGCAAGAAGATAGTGATACTGCACCTATTCATAAAGAAGACGGACAAGACTCCCTCCAAAGAGCTTGAAATAGCACGCCGGAGGTTGAAGGAGGTTAAACATGCTTACACACAAAGAACTTAAGGCTCGCGCCCTTGCAAGGGCTGACGTAAGAGCTGAATACGACCGGCTCGGCGAGGAGTTCGTTTTTCTCGATGAGTTTCTCAAGGCTCGTGCCGCTGCAGGCGTTACCCAGGCAGAAATTGCCGAACGCATCGGCACCACGCAATCAGCCATTGCTCGGCTGGAATCTGGCAGAGGAAAGCATTCTCCCTCTTTAGCCACATTGCAAAAGTACGCTCACGCCCTCGGCTGCCGCCTGGAGTTACGGCTATTCAAAGAAATGAAAGGTCAAAAAGTTGGAGGTCGAACGATTCGCTCAACTCGGATCGTCAGAAAGCAAGCGGCCGGTTAGTTCCGAAATTGGAAGTGTTGATTAATCTCATAAATCAACACCACCTTACAAAGGAGAAAGTGATGAGGAAGATTCAAAGAACAGCGCCCATCCTAATCTTCTCGATGGTGTTATGTTTTTCCATAACCGGCTATTCACAGACCCGCGTGCCTGACGTGCATTTTGAGCCGACTCCGGAAGCTACGGTGATTACCATGCTTCAAAAGGCAGGGGTGAATCAAAACGATGTGGTGTATGACCTTGGGTGCGGGGACGGACGTTTTGTGATATTGGCGGCAAAAAAGTTTGGGGCCCGCGGCGTCGGGGTGGACATTGACCCGGTACGCATCAAAGAGAGCAAAGAAAATGCAAGAAAAGCAAACGTTACTGACCGTACAACGTTTATTGAGGGAGACCTTTTCAATGTGGACATTCGAGAAGCGACCGTGGTCACCCTTTATCTCCTTAACGAGTTAAACCAGCAACTCCGGCCAAAGCTTTTCCAAGAACTCAAGCCCGGATCCCGGATTGTTTCCTATACCTTTGATATGGCCGACTGGGAACCCGATGAGATGGTGCAAGTAGGCGGTCGTTTTTTTTACTACTGGGTCCTCCCAGCAACTGTAGGAGGAACATGGTATTTCCGAAGTGTTTCCTTTCGGGGTGAACTACAAGATCAGTTGATTTTAAATCAAGAATTCCAGGAGATTCGTGGAAAAGTGACGGTTCATGGCCAGGAAATTCGTATCAGAGACCAGCGGCTGAAAGGCGACCAGTTGAGTTTTAGCGCAAGGTATAATTTTGAAGGACAAAATGTTTCCATGAAATTCAATGGCCGTGTGACCGGCGATACCATAGATGGAACTGTGGAAATCCAGGGAGGTCCATGGGCTGGAACGAAACCATGGAAGGCCCAAAGAGTTAAACAATGAGAGGCAGAGATCCAAGGCTTGGATTTTTCTGAAACACCCTCCTTAAAAAAATCGGTAACACTTTAGCGGGTTCAAAAAACTTTATAAAATCCCTCCCAACCTCCCTTTGCCAAAGGGAGGTAAAAGGGGTTCACCCTTTGGTAATCTTTTCCCCCGCAGAAAACGGGGCAAAGGGGGACTAAGGTCGTTGCGACTCGAAACCGAGGGGATTTTATGATGATTCTTTTGGTCCATTGACTCATAAATTTTTTCTTTCAAAAAGCTAAATTGATACAAAAATCACAATTCACACAATTTCTTGTCCGAGAGAACGCTCTGGATGAAACCGGCTTCCGGGAGTGGGTCTTCTATCCAGGAATGTTGTTCAATACGATGGACAAATGGTGGGGTAATCAGGGAAAGCGCGAAAGGCCTCATGAGGGGTTGGATCTATATCTTTACAGGGATCGAGAAAAAAGAATCCTTCAGCTCGATGAAAAAACGAGGATCCCGGTCTTGTATGATGGAGTCGTTGTCAGAGTGATGGACGATTTCATCGGTAATTCGGTGATGGTGGAACATCATCTTCCCGAAAGCCAATCTCTAAAGTTTTGTACCATCTATGGTCACACAGACCCGCCCAGCAGTTTAGACGTCGGTAGGATCGTTAAGGCTGGAGATATCCTCGCCAGCTTGGCCCGGCCAAAGAAGTCACAAAGAAACATCCCTCCTCATCTACACATTTCAGTCGGGTGGGTAATCAACAAGATCTCCTACGATCACCTGGATTGGGAGTCAATGGCCACATCAAACCCGCTGAAATGGGTGGACCCTCTACAGGTCATCAGTCGCCGATCGATTTAGTTTACCGACCGATTTCGCCATTCTTTAGTCTTCCTAAGAGCAATGTTCCAAAAGAAATCTCATTGTTTGGGAAAAGGTATATGGAAAAGAATCGGGAAAAAAGAGAAAAAGATTTCCCTCTTATAAAAATTCGATACTGACTTTGGATAAATTGACATTAAACCGGGTAAATTAGAGCTAAAATCATACTTGGCACCAAACTTGTATTATATCGATCCCATGAGGAATTTCTTGATTAATAAGAACCTTTGTTTTTATTATTGGCTCAGAAAAAGAATTGGGAAGGAACGGGCCTTCAAGGTGGTCAACAGGATTGAGAAGATTATCCTTATCTTCGGAAGAGAGCAGATAGGTGGGAGTCATGGTAGTTTATGAATACTATAGGAAGGATGAAACAAATCGATTCCATTCGATCGGGATTATCCCAGAAAGGAGGGAAACGTTAGGGAGAATTACTGACGAATCTATCTTGAACCTTGGGAAAATCATTGTAGGCGAAAAAGAAGCCCACAGTAATCTATTCTTTGTTCAACTAACGATTGACTAAACAGGTATTGTTTCCTAAATTAGTAATTAGTCCATCATTGTATAGATATTAGAGATGAACCCCTCCTTTTTCCCTTTGCCTTAAGGAGGAAAGACCTCTTTTATAACCCCCCTCTATTCCCCCCTTAAATTAAGGGGGGAGGAAGGGGGGTTACAGAAGATTTTCCGCAAAGCATGTTTTTTTTATGAATTGATTCTTTGAGCCAATCTGGGGAGTCTCTCTTTGGAAGGATTCGACTTACGAACAGTAAAAGATAGAAGAAAACAACCCACTCCTGCGATCACCAGGTATACTCTTTGGGGACGGAGAAAAGCATTCCAAAGAAAAGAGGAGCGGGAAAGGGGTGGCTATGTAGACCGTTATCATCCAAAATTACTGATCCTACTTACTTTGGGTATCGGATTAACGGTACTGGATGCATTGTTCACCATGATGATTCTGGATGATGGCGGATGGGAGATTAACCCTGTGGTTCGCTCCGCCATCCATGTTTATGGGGATAGATTTTGGATCTGGAAATTTATTTTGGTTTCTATCCCTCTGCCTCTATTATGCATCCACAGTAAATTCCGATTGGTCATGCCCGTTTTATACGGGATAACCTCAATCAGTGCCCTCGTGATTCTATATCAGGTCTATCTATATATTTTCTAATCGCTTGAGCCGACGATAGATTGCCAGTTGATTGTTTATCTCTGACCATCACTCATCGAAAGTGAAATTCCAAATGACTCACCCAGAGTGACCAATTCTTTTATCGTGGAAGGGGGTAATGGGATGCCTTCTTTGAGGCGCTGGGTCTCGGTCCGATATTCCGGTTCTCCTGGCATCAAAATTTCTGTTGCGTTTTTTGCCTTCTCGCTCTCTTTAATCGTTTTGATGTATCGATCCATCTCTTTCTTGAACTTCTCTCTTCCAATAAAACAGTCCGGATCAATCGCCATGAAGGAATGGCACGTTCCCTGGATGCCTGAAGGGTCCTCCTCATATAAACTCTTAATATATTGAGTCCATTTGCCGCCGGTTAAAACAGATGTCAGCATTTCATGGGCCAGAATCATTCCGTATCCTTTATATTCTCCGATGGCCGCTAACGAACCGCCCCCTTCATAACCTTCATAAGGGTCTTCTGTTGGAAGGCCATTCTTATCGTACGCCCAGCCCAGGGGTATCTTTTCGCCTTTCTTGCGGCACAAGATTAACTTCCCCGATGAGACGACACTGATCGACATATCCAGAACAATGGCCGGATATCGATCGGTTGGAAAGGCAAACGACAAGGGATTATTCCCTAAGATCCGTTCCTTTCCGCCGTAAGGAGCTACCATCGGAGCTGAGTTGGTCACTACATAACCAATATAATCCCTCTCAAGGGCCATCATTGGAAAAAGACCTGCTGTCCCGAAATGACCGCTATCCTTCACAGAGACCCAGCCCGTTCCAAACTCCATCGCCTTCTGGATGGCCATTTTCATTGCTTTATAGGAGACTACATGGCCCATGGAACCATGGGCTTCGATAAAAGCCGTAGCCCCTTTCTCTTTAACAGTAGTCATTTTGCAAACAGGCCGGACATAACCCTTCTGAAGCCTCTGAATATAGATGGGAAGTCTCATCACACCATGAGTCTCGACTCCTCGAAGGTCAGACCTTGCTATAAAGTCAGCCACAATTTCTGCTTCGTCTTCTGGAACCCCAACTTTCAGATAGGCCTGTTTACAGAAATCCTTAAGATCGGAAAAGAGAACTCGCCGAACAGTATTTTTTCCCATGACACGCCCCTATAAATAGAAAGAAGTATGATCTAATCTTCTCCACTCACTCCCATGATCTGAGCAACTTTATCCCTCAGCATCTGTGATGAGAATGGATACTCGAATATCGATATAAGCGAGCTCTGGCAAGATTAGTTTAAACCCAATTCCTGGAGCTTGACCTCTGTGGGAATGCCCTCCTGACTCCATCCGCGCTCCCTATAATATTCCTCCAGCATCTCTTCGAGATGCACGACTCTTCCCTTAACCGGCCCTTCCGAAAAAGGCTCATGGGTCAACCGGTGAGGCAAGGTATCATCCTTGCGGGAAAACCCAGCTTTGACCAGGAACATTCTTTCAGCATTCAAGATCCTCTCACCGGCTGTAACTAGTTCATCCATCGTATAATTAGCGCCGGTCACGGCATTTAAATATTCCAAGATACCATCCGGAAAGATCTCTAATTCAGGCCGCAGAAGGTTGCGGATCGTAAAAAACATACAGAATCCGGCCGAGTCGATGATTGCAAATACATCTTGCCAAAACTTAACGATCCGGGCTTTGCCTTTCCATTCATGTGGATCGATGAGCTTCGGTAGCCCTACCATTTCGCAGTAAGCCATATGCGCCCGACAATGGGAGGCCCCGATGGGCGAAGTGGCGTAATTGAGGCCTGCACCCTGAAGCCCCCTGGGATCATAGCCGGGCAGTTCGAGACGTTTAGACACCATGGCCAGTTCAGGATGGCCGCAGCGTTCTGCCAGCCTGTAACTGCCTTCAGCCAATTCATTTCCAAAACCTTCTCGATGGCCGGTCAGCTTTACCAATTCGACAACTTTACGACCATCCCCCCAATGGATTGGCCCACCTGCATGTCGTTCTGTTAAATAACCCCGATCAAAAAGCTCCATGGCGCAGGCAATGGTCACTCCCATCGTTATCGTATCTAAGCCCAAATCGTTGCATATATAATTTGCCTTGGTGACAGCCGCGAGGTTGTCAACCATACAAAGCGAGCCAAAGACAAAGCCGGTTTCAAACTCTGGTCCTTCCCCTTCTCCTTCGAATCCAGGTTCTTCGACTTTAGTAAATCGGCCGCAGGCAATTGGACAGGCCCAGCAGGCAACGGTCTTTTTCAGGTATTTTTGAGTGAGCGTTTGACCTGAAACGGCTTCCCAACCGTCGAAGGTTCCCCGCTGAAAATTCTTGGTGGGGAGAATCCCAAACTCTTGGGTGAGAGGCGTCATCACCCCGATGGTGCCGTGTAAGCTGAGCGGAGAGGGACCAGCTTTGACTGCATCCCGGAACTTCGTTAAGACCCGCTTTTGTATCTCGTTGAACCGTTCCTCGTCAGCCATCGGAACCGATCCTTCACCCGCGACCACCACCGCCTTCAGATTTTTTGATCCCATCACTGCTCCCACGCCTGAGCGACCGGCTGCACGGTATTTATCGTTCATGATCGCGGCAAACAGAACCAGCTTTTCTCCAGCTGGACCGATGCAGGCGACGCGGGCTCTTGGGTCGGTCTCATTGAGGAGAGCTTCTGTGGTTTCAGGCACAGTTTTACCCCAGAGATGGCCTGCTGGCCTGAGTTCAAACTTACCTTTATTGATCCAAAGATAAACTGGATGAGATGCTCGCCCGGTGAATATCAGGACGTCGAAACCGGCTCGTTTCAATTCCCTGGGAAAATGGCCACCTGAGTTCGAGCAAGTAATTGCTCCGGTCAGCGGACCTTTGGTCATAACCATATAACGAGCTGCGGTCGGGGCAGAAGTCCCGGTTAACGGTCCAGCAGCCATGACCAACATGTTCTCTGGAGATAAAGGATCACATTTAGGATTCACCTCTTTATTCAAGTAATAAACTCCGAGACCACGGCCTCCGATGTAATCTTTGGCCACTTGCGGTTCTAAATTCTCTTCCTTACACTCACCGCTCGTCAAGTCAACTCTTAGAATTCTCCCCCGCCATCCATACATATCTATTCTCCTCCTCTCACTATACTATTCAATTCTTGTATCCCTATCCGCTCTCAAGTGCCATTGAAGCACTTCAAGCTTTTTTATCCCCCGGCTAAGAGTTTAAAAAAAGTGATGTGGTCCCCATCCTCTATTTTTTGTTGGCGGATTTCATCCTTTGAAATAAACTTTCCGTTGATACTTATTTGAATCGTCGAATCCAGTTCTTTAGTCCTTGAATCCAAGAGAGCTTCCTGAATCCGGCTCCCCTTCTAGCAAAACATTTGACAGGATTTTCTCCTATCTATTCCTCAATCCCTGCCAACCGCATGGCACATTTCTTTTTATGAGTGATGTCCGATTCTCTGAAAATCGTGAGCCGGTGAGCCGCCGGGGAGCCTCCTCCATGAATGTCCGAAATCGTATCCGCGCTCTCCATAGCCATCTTCTCAACGAGCCGGAGCATTTTGATCCTTTTTTCAACCGGCACGCCGGTGGCTCCCTTTAAATATTTCTTTAAAAGTTCACCGATCTCAGGATTTTCAAAGTCCCTGTCCGAAGGCAGGTCGGCTACAAATCCCCCTGCAATGTCGATCATGAGCCGGGTGGCTTCAGCCATTTCCTTTCCTTCATGAATCTTGGAGGCATTGGCCAGTACCGGATCGATGAAGTAGGTTCCAGAAGGCTCCTTCTTTCCCTCATAGGAGGCAGCCAGGCTACAGCCATAGAGGGTCTCCGCCTTATGGATCATGTCGATCACCTTCTCCTTGTGGTGACTCACCTTTAATGTTCCGTTATACTCCATCATCAGCAGGGCAGCGCCTGTCATGGCATCGATCTTTCCTGATTTACAACCGCCGTGGGACTGGCGGTGAAAGGCAGAAAAGCGGTTCACCATCTCCCCTGCAAACTCCACCTCCCTGAACATGAAGACCCTTTCCCATGGCACCAACACCTCATCAAAGATGAGCGTCGGGCAATACTTGCTGTATCGGATATTTCCGCAATCGACCCCTTCGATCTCGCGGGTATCCATCGAATTTCGTCCCACCACATGAATGAGATGATCTGTATCCGAAGGGATCGCAAACGCTAAGGCATAATCTTCATCCCCTTTTCCCATTGCACGCGTTGGAAGGACAATGATCTCATGGCAACTGACGGACCCGGTTTGATGGCCTTTGGCTCCCTTGACGATGATCCCTTCTTTGTTTTGATCGACCACCCGGAGGTACATATCTTTATCCGGTTGTTCATGGGGGCCGAAATTACGGTCTCCCTTAACGTCGGTGACACTGGCATTTGTAGCCAGATCGTTTTTTTGTACATACTTCAGGAACTCGTTGAATCGATTGTTATATTGAGTCCCATATTTTTTATCGATGTCATAGGTCACAATCGACAGGGTGCACAGACAATCGAGGCCCGTGCATCGCTGATGACATGTCCCTACATAACCTCCCAGAGCCCGGTTGACCTTCACTCTCGCTACAAGATCTTCGATCGATTGCGGAGGCAGGGTAAACCGGTTGATGGGCTCTCCTGTCAGAGGAGACACGGTCGTCACGAGAGGTTTGTACTTCTCATGCTGCGCCAGTTCATAGGTCGCCCCAGTCGCATTGATCCCTGCACGAATTCGAGGATGATCCACCGGATTCTTCACTTTCTCCCCGAACATATAGACGGTGGGCTTCAGCCTCTTCAAACTTGCCACATATTGTTCAAACGTTTTTACAGCCATCGTTATCCCCCCTTCTCAAGAAACCAAATCCGAAATCCGAATATCTAAATCCAGGAAATAAATTCGAATTTTCAAAATTCTAAACGTTTTTTTTATTTGGAACATTTGAAATTTGGTCATTTGAGATTGTTTCGAATTTCGGATTTCGTGCTTCGAAATTACACTTTTTTATCAGCCATCAGCTATACGTTATTCACTAAATCCAGTCCCCTTCTAAACGCCTTGAGGTTGAGTGCTATTGCTTTTTTGGGCACGCTCACCTCAATGGCCTTCTCCATGGATTCAATAGAGAGAAGGCCCGTTTTCTTCAGGATTGCACCCAGGATGACAAGATTGGCCACAACAATATTATTCATCTCTTTATCTGCGATATTTGTCGCTGGGACAGAGAGGATCTCATACTCCCCGGGTTTCACTCCTTTGACCAGATCGGAATCGATGACCAGAAGTCCTCCGGGTTTGATCTTGGGCAGATACCTTGCGACCGCATCTTCTGCCATCAGGATGAGGATATCGGCTTTTCTCACTTCCGGATCGGTCACACGATCCTCTGAGATGATCACCTCTGCCCTGGCTGATCCTCCTCTTAATTCCGAACTATAGGACTGTGTCTGAACCGCCTGTTTACCATCATAGAGAGAAGCAGCTGTCCCCAATAAAATCCCGGACAATACGACACCCTGCCCCCCTACTCCTCCAATCAATATCTCTGTTCGCCCCATTCAATTCCTCCCGAACTTTATTTCGCTTCTGTCCACGAACCCTTTGTTTACCCCCTAAGGAGACCTCGAATAATTTTAAATTTGTCATGCCGAGCTTGGTTCGGCATCTCGTTTTGTTCAAAGGAAAGAGATCCTGAAACGAGTTCAGGATGACAGGTCTTGGAAATTTCAAATATTTTTAGCTAAAATTAACTCCTTCCTGTATCAACCGCTGCCTCGGCCCCTCCCATAGCCTTCTTCCTCATTCTGGCAACCTCTTCCACCATTTCAGGCTTATCCAGGTCAACCAATTCTCCAACAACGATTCGACCTTGTAGTTCTTCCTTGGGAAGCTTCTTAGCCTCCTGGATGGAGATCGATCTATTTTTGTAATCCTCAAGCATCTGGACCGCATTTCCTACTCCCATCTTCCTCCCGAACTGAACCGGACATTGAGAGATCACTTCGATGAAAGCAAACCCCTTTTTCTGAATTGCCTTTTTGATGGAGGCCGTAAGCTGCCTGGGATGTCCAGTGGTCCAGCGAGCGACAAACGAAGCTCCCGCCGCAATCACCAGCCCCGAAATATCCTCGAAAACATTCTCAAACGTGCCATAGGGGGTCGTGGTCGTCTTCACCCCCATGGGTGTGGTCGGAGCCGCCTGTCCCCCGGTCATGCCATAGATCCCGTTATTGGAACAGATCACCACCATTTCAATATTCCGTCGGGCATTCTGAATCAGGTGATTTCCGCCAATGGCTACGAGATCTCCGTCCCCGCTCACCACCATCACCTTCTTCTCGGGCAATCCCATCTTGATTCCAAAAGCAAAGGCGATCGGCCTGCCATGAGTGGTATGAAGCACATCGGCATTGAATAGGGGGCTGGGGATCCATGCAGCACACCCGATCCCTGAAACAAAAACAAAATCATCCATGTCCATGCTTAGACCGTCAATCGCTCGTAAAATGGACTGGGCGATTGTTCCGTCTCCACAGCCAGGACAGAATGAGGAATGGGTTACGGTAGGGCGAATAAAACGGTGATAGGGGTGGACAAGTTCACTCATTTTGAAACCTCCTCAATCTTTTTCAAAATATCTTCCGGATCCTGAATCTCGCCCACCAGTTTGGGAGGGAGAAAGGAAACTTCCGAAAAATGGGCTGCTTCGGCTTTGATGTAGGGATAGATCTGACCCAGGTTGTTTTCCAAAACAATGACATGCTTGGCTTTCCTCGCCATCTTCTCAATCTCTTCTCCTGGAAAGGGCCAGACCGTGATCAATCGAAGCGTCCCCGCTGCAATTCCCTTTTTTCTTGCCTGCAATACAGCCTCTGCTGCGGCACGGGACACTCCTCCATAAGACACCAGGACAACCTCGGCGCCTTCATAATCACGCTCCACCAGGGTGATCTCCTCTTTGTGCTTGAGGATCTTATCGCTCAACTTCCGAACAAATTTATCCAGAGCGGAGATATCGATCAGATTCCGTTTCCCATATTCGTCATGACAGGAACTGGTCACATGAGCCTTAAACCCTTTCCCGAAAATGGGCATCGGCGCCACATTCTCATCCAGGAATCCCTTCAATTTCAGAGGATCTGCCCCTGCTTCGGGAATTTTTCGGTAAATTGTTTTGATCTTGTCCGCTTCTGGAATGACCACCTCTTCCCGCATATGCCCCACAAAGGCATCGGAGAGAAGGAAGACAGGCGTTCGATATTTCTCCGCATAATTAAAGGCGATCACCGTGTGTTCGAACATCTCCTGCGGCGATGAAGGACACAGGGCAATGATTTCATAATCCCCGTGAGATCCGTGTTTCGCCTGCACCATGTCTCCCTGAATCCCGATGGTGGGCATGCCGGTTGTAGGGGCTCCCCTCTGGACATTGACGATCACACAGGGTGTTTCTACCCCGATCGCAAACCCGATATTCTCCAGCATCAGGCTGATTCCAGGACCTGAAGTCACGGTCATGGCTTTCTTTCCAACCCAGGAAGCTCCGACGACTGCAGCAATTGAACTGATCTCGTCTTCCATCTGGAAAAAGGCCCCTCCCACCTGGGGAAGTTTTTCGGCCAGATGGTTTGCAATCTCTGTGGCAGGTGTGATCGGATAACCCGCCACGAATTCACATCCCGCAGCCAGCGCTCCCTCCGCACAGGCTACATTTCCCATCATAAAATATCTACCCGTGCGAACTCGTTTATTGCTCATCACTTTGCCCCTTTCTTTCGTTTTTTTTCTGAAACCACGATCGCCAGGTCAGGGCAGAAGACCATGCAGTTCCCACACTGAGTACACTGATCCTCATTTGCAACAACAGGGGGCCTGTAACCTTTCTGATTCAATGTCTCTGAAGGTTTAAAGACATCTTCCTTGCAGACATAGATACAGATCTCGCACTCCTCCACACCTTTGCATAAGTGATCAAATATTCTCAAAACAGCCAATGTCTTTCTCCTTTCACTTTTTGTAATACCCCAACTGAGTTAAACATTTTGACCAAATCCCCTCTAACTCCCCTCGGTTTCGAGTCGTACCGACTTTTCCAAAGGAGAGAAAAGAACTACCCCTCTTTGGCAAAGAGGGGCAAGGGGAGATTTTCTAATGCCTGTATTAATCCGATTATGAGAACCTTAATCATCTGATCTGGTTGACCGGATACACAGGCTTCTTTCCCTCTAACACCCGTATCACATCTTCCGCTACCAGACTCATTCTCTTCAGAGCCTCATCCGTATGAGCAGCCATATGCGGTGTCCCGATGAAATTTTCAAACTGCAACAGAGGATGATCTTTCGAGGAGGGTTCTACCTCAAAGACATCCGCTCCTGCTCCAGCGATCCTTCCCTCTTTTAGAACTTTACAGAGAGCCTTCTCATTCCAGACCGGGCCCCTTGCGAGATTGAGGATATAAGCCGTGGGTTTCATCAGGCTGAGCGCTTTTTCTCCAACAATCCACTTCGTTTCCGGCAACATCGGAAGGTTGATAGAGATATAATCCGATTGGGACATCACCTCTTCCAAACTCATCTTGACAGCCCCGATCTCTTTCTCCACCTCCTCAAATCGAAATGCATCATAGTAGAGGATCTTCATGTCAAACCCTTTATATCCGATCCTGCCTATGGCCTTTCCAATCTTGCCAAATCCAAGGATGCCGAGCGTCTTTCCGTGGAGTTCATTCCCGATATACTGATAGCGGGCTTCCCATCTTCCTTCCTCGCGAAACGCCCTTTCGCCTTTTCTCAGCATCTTAGAAAGCATAATAGCCAACCCGAAAAAATGCTCGGCCACAGAGATGTCATTGGCATCTGGCGTATTGACCACCCATATCCCCTTTTCCGTAGCGGCCTCAAGATCGATATTTTCCACACCGACCCCATGCCGGCCGATAACCTTGAGCTTCGGAGCGGAATCCATTATTTTCCGGGTCGTTTTTCCATTGGCCCGGATGATGATTGCGTCGACCTCTTTTACCTCATCGATCAGGGAACCCTCTTCACACGACCTGGCAAAAATGATCTCTCCCTTCTCCCTCAGAAGGGACTTTCCAACCTCGTGCATCTCCTCATATAGCATGATCTTAAAGGGCTTCATCTCTATTCTCCGGAATCGCAAAATTTTTTTAAACTCTTGGAACCTTTCGTAGCAACTGTCCGTATCCTTCAATAGGGTCATTGATCTTAAGAAGCTTCATCAGGTGCCACGCTGTTGCCTGATTGGATGCAACCACGGGTTTCCCGCTGTCCCGCTCGATCTCTTCAATCACATCGCTGCATCGGAAATTAGTACAGGTGATGAAGATACCATCGGCTTCAGGGACAACCGCTTGCATAGCGACCTGATAGGCCTGTGAAGGCTTTGTGGCGCCAATCTCATAGAGATCTTCGATCTCCAGCCCTGTCACGTTCAGTACTTTAAACCCCGATGCTTCATAAAACTCCCTAAACTTTTGACTGATCTGATTAATGTAAGGACCAGCAATGACAATCTTCTTGAATCCCATGAATTTCATCGCCTCTTCCGCAGCCGTAGCGGTTGTCGTGCAGGAAATCCCCTTGCTATTGGACTGCATCGATTCAATCTCTTTCTTGTCCCAGCCAGGCCCTCCGACGAGGCTTCCCGCTGTACAGGCAAAGGCGATGGCGCTGTTGTTCCCCAGGAGTGGAGAGGACATCCCTTCTGTTAAGAGACCGGCCGGTCCGGGAAGCAGGGCGCTCAGCTTTGAACACTCCTGCACGTTTACAACCGGATCCATGTGAATGCGGGTCTCCCTCACCTGAACATAGGGAGGCAGCATCCGGCAAATCTCGGGCGTCGGGTTGAGATTCGGTCCCACGACAATCAGGCCCACTCTGGCGCGATATCCGTAGGGTACACCATAAGCTTCTGGATCTCTCTGAATCATTTTACCAACCTCCTTTTAAATGAACTGAACTGTTCTCTTTACCCCGTCAGAAAGTCGTAAACTTTCTAACAGGGCTTACCTCACAAACCCAAATAGCCTCGGAAGCCACATCGTCATCCCCGGCCAATACGCTACTAAAAGAGTAAGGGCCGTCAAAAAAGTTAAGAAGGGAATGATCTCGATCCATACATCATCGATTCCTATCCCCGCCAGTTTAGTCGTCACAAAAAGGGCGAGGGCAACCGGTGGCGTGATGAGCGCGATTTGAATCGCCATCACAAAAATCAGCCCAAAATGATGAGGCTCAACCCCATAAGAGGCCGCGATCGGAGCCAAGACCGGAACGAACATGATCATGATCGCGATGGCTTCGATGAAAAAACCTAAAAAAACCAAGAAGAGGATGACCAATGTGATAAAAAAGGTGGGATTGGTGGATACCGATTTCAGAAACTCTCCACATACCTGAGGAATCTGAGCGCTCGTTAAGAGCCATGCGCAGACTTTCGCTGTGGCCATGAGAATGAAGATCACCGAGCTGGTGATGGCTGTGTTCAGGATCGATGGGATGATGTTAGAAAATTTCAACTTTCGGGTAAAGATCGTTCCGACGATCAAAACATAGGCAACCGCAGCTGCCCCTGCCTCGGTGGGTGTAAAAACTCCGGTAAGAATCCCTCCGAGAATGATAATGATGACCGTCAAACCGAGCAGAGCCCCCTTGAGGCTCCTGAATACATTCATGAGATTGAACTTCTCATGACTCATCGGATAGTTTCTTCGCTTAGCCAGGACATAGGAAAGAGCCATCAACCCCACACCGACCAGCACTCCTGGAACGACCCCGGCTAAGAAAAGGGCAGCCACGGAAACCGTCCCCCCTTGCACGAAGGAATAGATGAGCATACCGACACTCGGCGGAATCAGCGGGCCCATGATTGACGCGGAGGCGGTCAAAACAGCAGAAAATTTCCGATCATATCCTTCCCTGACCATGCTCGGTATAAAAATTGATCCAATGGCGGCAGCGTCCCCAACGGCGGTTCCTGTCACGCCGGACAAAAACATCTCGGTGACAATGCTCACATGGGCCAAGCCCGCCCGGAGATGTCCAACCAGGGCTTTGGCCAGGTTCACGAGATTAGGGAGAATGCCGCTTCGCTCCGCAAGGTCTCCTGCCATGATGAAAAAAGGGATGGCCATCAGAGGAAAGGAGTCGATTCCTGAAAACATCAGCGTGGGAATGATCAACAACGATTCTCGCCCGGTGATGAGAAGGAAAGCAAGGGCGCCAATGCCCAAGCAGAAGGCCACCGGGACTCCGAGAAGGAGGGTCACAAAGAAGGCAATAAATAAATAGATCACAGAGGACTTTTCTCCTCTCCGGGGGCTGAGTAGGAATGCCTACCCAAAATCCCCTTAAGACTTTCCCATACCTTTGGTAAGAGGTTTAAAATCATGAAAAAACTTCCCACCGGAATGGCAAGGTAAAACCAGAAAATCGGTAATCCTAACGAAGGAATGATCTGATCCATCTGGAAATGAAGGGCGATGATACCCTCGATAATCAGAAAAACAAGGAAGGTGACGAGAAGCGCCTGCGCAATGAGATTGATCCACGCCCGCGTTCGTCCATAAAACCGATTGACCAAAATCCCAATGCTGATGTGTGAATCCTCTCGCAACGCCAAGCTGGAAGCCAGGAAAACGACCCAGACCATGAGGTACCGTGAAAATTCTTCGGTAATATAAAGAGATTTACCGAAAAGGTACCGGAGAAAGACCTCAACCGGTACGATGACCGTTATGACAGACAGGAAAAGAATGGTCAAAACTCGAATAGATTTGTTCAGGATGCGATAGAACATCCTTCCTCCCTAAATGGGCTGTGTCGTACTTAGCCATTTCCCCTTCGACAAGCCTGTCCTGAGCAAGCCGTTCCCCCTTCGAGAGCCCCAGGGCGAACGGTGAGTCGAAGGTCTCAGGTCGCCTCGACTTGCGACTGAGACGAACGGCTAAGTGATTGATTTTTAACATCCCACAACTCGTTCGTGGTGAGGCTCTCGAACCATGAACGAATTATGACACAACCTCGAAATGAGAAAGGGTAGGCTCCCTTCTCCGGGGAACCTACCCAAGTCGTGCGAATCACTTATTTATTGGCAGCAACAAAACGGTCGGTCAGTTCTTTTCCGTCTTTGCCAAACTCTTTGACTGCATCCGGATAGACATCAAGGGCGATCTTCCTGAACTTATTGAGCTCAGCCTCAGGGATCGCATTGACTTTCATTCCCGCCTTTTCGAGTTCCTTCAGATACTTCTGGTTGTCCTTATCATTCTCAACTCTCTGCCAAACCGTAGCCTTTCGTGCGGCTGCATTCACCGCAGACTGGAGGTCTTTGGGCAACTTCTCATAAAAGGTCTTGCTCATCACAAAGGCGCCCACCTCATTGACATGAGCCGTCAGGGAGTAGAACTTCTGAACCTCATAAAACTTAGCCGTGTAAGTCATGGAGGGCGGGTTTTCCTGGGAATCGACCACTCCTGTTCTCAAGGCTTCAAACAGTTCTGTCCAGTCAAGAGGGGTGGGAGCTGCGCCGATGGCCTTAAAGTAAGCAATATGAACGGGAGTGGGAAGGGTTCTGATCTTGAGCCCCTTCATGTCCTCCACTGCCATGATCGGCTTCCGGCTGTTGCTGACATGGCGGAATCCATTATCAAAATACCCAAGGTTATAAAAGTTAGCCGACAGCAATCGCTTATCGAGTTCCTTTCCGAGGGGACCATCAAGAACCTGGAAGAGCCTGGCCAGGTCCTTCCAGAGAAAAGGCAATACCGTAATCCCGAGCTCGGAAACGTTCCGTTGAATATGGGCCACTCCACCGAGAGAGGCTTCCAGGGTCCCCATCCTGACCATCTCCATCGCCTCTCGAACCTTTCCCAGGGCGCCTGCATGATGAACGTCTACGGCAATCTTCCCGCCAGATGCCTTTTCCAGTTCCTCTTTAAAAACAACGGCTGCCCTACCCCAGGAGTGATCCGAGGCTACGGGGTTTGCTACCCGAATCTTGTATTCGGCAGCATGAAGATTCATCGAAAAGACCAGAACGATTAAGGTGATGATTGAACCAATAAAAATAGCGCTTCTATTCCTCTTCTTCATAACGAAACCCTCCTTTGAGTCGATGTGCGAAGCTCGTTAGGTTCTTCTGCCTCAATCTTCCATCAAATTGTTTTTGGAAAACTGAGTGTCGCTTTCTCCCTCAAACCACCCCCTTTCAATTGGGACATATAACTATGCTTAGAAAAAGTTAGATGTTTGACAACGAGTCTTTCCAACTGGGATAGATCCCTATTTTCAATCGATTTCATCATCTGGCGATGCTCCAGGATCGACTGCTCGATTCGATGGGGGATTGACCAGGCGTTATATCGCACGATATGGGCTCTGGTGCGAAGGTAATCGATCACCTCATAAAGGTACCTATTGTGGCAGGCCTTAAAGATCATCCGGTGGAATTCGGAATCGGCTTCAATCATCTGCGGGGTTTGCTTCCGAAGATGTCTCTCCACCTCCTTCAACAAGATCTTTAAATGATTGACCTCTTTTCCTGTGATATGTTTGAGCACAAGGCGGGCAGCGATTTTTTCAAGTTCGATCCGTAGGAAATAGATCTCATCGATCTCCTCCATGGTCAGATCCGCCACCATCACGCCGCGGTAGGGGGTGGCTTTTACAATCCCTTTCGACTCGAGACTTTTCAGGACCTCGCGGATCACTGTCCGGCTCACCCCAAACCGGGAGATCAGATCCATCTCAATCAAGCGCTCTCTGGGTTTGATGTGGCCCGACAGGATATCGCTCTCGAGTTCTTTAACAATTCTCAGGGAATTAATGCTTGACATCTGATGATTAGTTATTTATCTAATATTTAAGGCGCACTAAGTTTTAATACAATTTTGTATACACTTTTACAAATATCTTGTCAACCCTTTTTTTTGGAGACCCTCTCATGACCGAATTTAAAAACCTTTTCAGTCCCTTTCAAATGAGTAACTTAAATTTAAAGAATCGGATCGTCATGCCACCCATGGCCACCCATTTTGCAGATGAGGATGGTTCTATCAATGAACGGCACATCGCCTACTATGTCGAGCGGGTAAGAGGCGGAGTGGGATATGTCACTTCTGAGCATACCGGCGTTCTGAAACAGGGGCGGGCCTTTCCCAACATGGCACTCATCGACAGGGATCAACAGATCGCTTCTTTTAAAAGATTAGTGGAGGCGATTCATCAGGCAGGGGGAAAGATCGTCATCCAGATCAATCATGCGGGCCGTCAAACCTCTGCCTCGTTCACAGGCTTTCCCATTGTTGCTCCCTCGGCCATCCCCTGCCCTGTCCGTAAGGAGATGCCTAATGAACTCGCATCGGAAGAGATTCAAGAAATTGTCGCTGCCTTTGGGGAGGCGGCACGCAGAGTGAAAGAGACAGGCGCTGACGGCGTAGAAATCCATATGGCCCATGGATACCTCCTCAATCAATTCCTGTCTCCCTTCTCCAACCATAGGACGGACGAATATGGAGGCGATCCTGAGCGGAGGATGCGGGCTCCCCTCGAAGTATTGAGGGCCGTAAGAAATCAGTTGGGCCCTGATTTTTTAATCTCCTGCCGTCTCAGTGCGGATGAATATGTAGACGGCGGACTGAAACTGGAGGACACCAAAGAAATTGCCATGGCGCTGGAAAAAAATGGGGCGAATGTCCTCCATATCTCAGCCTGCGTAGCAGCATCCGGATACTTAAATCATCCTCCCTATTATGCGGAGGAAGGTATATTCGCTCCCCTCGCCCAGGGAGTCAAATCTGTGGTTTCCATTCCTGTTATCGCCGTGGGTAGAATCCGAACCCCTGCATTGGCCGATAAAATATTGGAAGAAGGAAAGGCTGACCTCATCTCCATGGGAAGGGCATTGATCGCTGATCCGAACCTCCCGGCCAAAGCCCTTCATGGCAGGACCGATGAGATTACCCCTTGTATTTCATGCAACCGCTGTATCTTAAGCATTCGAAAGGGTGCCCTCCAATGTGCTGTCAACCCGGAGGCCGGTCATGAAGGGATTTTTAAACTTCAAAAGACCGATCGCCCCAAAAAGATCTGGATCATCGGGGGAGGTCCGGCAGGGATGAAGGCGGCCGAGATCGCTTCACAGCGGGGTCACCAGGTGACTCTCTACGAAAAGAATGAGACATTAGGAGGTCGGTTTCTCCTTGCTGCCATTCCACCCCACAAGCAGATTCTCAAAGATTTTATTGACTACCTGGAGCGCCAACTAAACCGGCTGCCGGTCAAAATGATGCTGGGCAAATCGTTTACCCTGACTTCATTGAAAAGAGGCAGACCGGATGTCCTCATCGTGGCCACGGGGGCCAGATCCTCAATCCCGCCGATAGATGGAATCCGTGAATCAAAGACGGTCTCCGTAGAGGATGCCCTTTCTGGTTCCATTGCCCTCGGGAAAAAAGTCCTCGTCGTCGGCGGCGGAGGCATTGGATCGGAGGTGGCGGATCGTCTTTCCGAAGACGGGAAAGAAGTGACATTGGTTGAGATGCAAGAAGGGATTGCCCTCGATCTGGTCGCTCATCTTCAGTATTTTTTGAATAAAAGATTGAGGGAAAAGGAGGTTCAGATCCTAACCAACACCAAAGCGACCCGTTTTGAAAAGGATGGATTGTGGGTAGAGGACCCGCAGGGCATCCGCAAGCTTGAAGGATTCGATTCCATGGTGATCTCTCTGGGATCCATATCCAATAATGAGCTGGTCGAATCCATTAAATCGAAAGTTCAGGAGGTTTACATCGTGGGTGACGCCTCAAAACCGAGGGAGGTGATGGAAGCAGTGCTTGAGGCAGAAGAGGTTGCCTTAAAAATTTAGCGGAGGTTCAACGAGACATTCTATTTTCTATCTATTCTTTTTAAAGAGGAGGAGGAATTATGAGACCGCGATTTTTTATTCTATGTTTGGTATTGGTCCTGGGATTAACATCGTTTGCATGGAGTGCTGAGAAGAAGGTGGTCCGGATCTGGCATACGGAGACAGAGCCCCAGTCCGTGAAAGCATTCCAGCAGATCATCGACGATTTTGAAAAACTACATCCGGACATCACCGTAAAACAGGAAGCTCTGGCCTGGGGTGATCTGGAGGCAAAGCTGACAGCCGCTCTCGCAGCAGGTTCTCCGCCTGATGCCTCCCATGGTCAGGCTGTGACCTGCGCATCTTTTTATGCAAAAGGCCTCTTACGGGATCAAGAGGATATCGCGGCTTCTATCGGCCGGGACAACATCTGGGAAGCTGTGCGAAGGCAATGCTTCCACGATGGGAAGTATTATGGAATCCCCCATTCGGCAGCTACCTCGCTTCTGATCTACCGGAAGGACATCTTTAAAGCAAAGGGGTTGAAACCGCCTGAGACATGGGATGACTTCATTAAAGTGGCCGAGGCGTTAATGGAGAAGGACAAGGACGGCAGGGTTACCCGTTATGGCCTGTCCCTCCCCGGCGTGGGCCTTTTCATCAATATTGCAGTCGGAGAATTGACCAAGGCCAATGGCGGACGACTCTTCGACCTTAAGACAGGCCGACCCACCTTTACCTCGAAAGAGGTCATCGAAGTCCTCAACTTCTACAAAAAACTGACTGCCACCGTCCTGCCACCCGGATGGTTGGGACATGGGTATCTGGACACCTTCGCCAACCTCGCAACTGGCAAGGCCGCCATCCTCTATCAGGGTTATGGTCGGGGCGCAGGCTACATTGAAAGATACACTCCCAAGGAGATGGCTAACACCGATCACTTTGGAGTACTGCTAAAACCCCATGGCCCATCCGGTAAGGATACAGCCGCACAGATCGATGCCGAACCCTGGATGATCTTTAAAAATGCAAAGTACCCTGAAGAGGCAGCGACGTTCCTTAAGTTTTTCTTCAAGGAGGAGAATTATATCAAGTACCTCCACACCGTGCCGATTCACCTCCTGCCGACTCTCAAATCTGTAAGAAACAACCCGGCCTACCAGGCTAATGATATGGTCCGAAGATGGAAAGAATGGCAAGACATGCAGTACCGCTACTTTGACACGGGTCAGGCCAAACCAACGTTGATCGTAGAGTGGGATGATCTGAAGCTCCCCTTCGGTCTCGAGATTCTTGGGTCTGGTATTGTTCCGGACATGGTGACCGATGCTGTTCGGGGAATGCCATCCGCACAGGCAGCTGCCAAAGCGCAGGCACGAGCCGAAGAGCTGATAACAAAGCTTGGTCATAAGCGGTGGTAATGAAGAAGTTTTGATAGGCTACAGGCCGGGTACATATTCGAATCGGATTTACAAAGCGAGTGTGTGCCCGGCCTGATCATTATGAAAAATTATCAGGCTGACATCTCAATACAACCTCCAGGTAAATCAAGGCAGCGTGAGCAATGGATGGGATACCTGACCATTTCTCCCGCCCTTTTTCTCATCCTGGCCCTTACCCTCTACCCGGTTGCCTACTCCATCTGGCTTAGCCTTCTGGAGAAACACTCCTTCTTTCCACAGGAACGCTTTATCGGCCTGGAGAACTATTTATACCTATGGACAGATGCAGAGTTCTGGTCGAGCCTCTGGCTTGGAGTAGTCTACTCTGCATGGACGATCCTCTTCCAGGTGATCTTAGGGGTAGTTGCTGCACTCATTCTAAACGAAACGTTCGTGGGACGGGGTTTGGTCCGCGCAATCGTCCTCTTTCCCTATATGATTCCAACGATCGTGGCAGTGATTCTATGGAAGTGGCTGCTCAACGACACTTATGGGGTCGTCAACTATTGGCTGTTTGCTTTTGGGATCGTCAGGGATCCGATCAGTTGGCTGGGGGCCGACCACATCATGCTTTCGGTCATCGTGATGAGCATCTGGCAATTCTTCCCTTTTGTCCTCCTGAGTATCCTGGCCCGGCTCCAGACCATTCCCCCTGAACTCTATGAAGCGGCAAAGGTGGATGGAGCTTCTGCCATCAGCCGCTTCATTCACATTACCCTGCCGCAGATTCGGGGCATCCTGTTCGTTGTGATCCTTCTCCGGTCCATCTGGATGTTCACCAAATTCGACACGGTCTGGCTGATGGGTGAGGGAGCAGGGGCTGGACGCTTCATCCGGACGCTGCCGGTCTATGCTTATATGCGAACATTGACATACTACCAGGCAGGGCTCGGGGCAGCCCTGGCTGTGATCATGTTTGCCATCCTCATCGTCTGCACGGTCTTCTACTTCAGACTATTCCGGGAGGAGGCAGACATCGGATGAATCGCTGGCGGTTCCAACGTCTCTCGAACCGTGGTCTTCTTTACATTGGGGCAGCACTGCTGGTCATCCAGGCAGCCTTTCCCTTCTTCTGGATGGTTTCAACCTCGTTTAAGCCCCCTGTGGAGGTCTTCGCTCAGCCTCCTACATTCATCCCCCATCACCCAACTGGGGAAAACTTCCACCGTCTCTTCACCGCCACCAACTTCTTGGCTTACTTCTGGAACAGCGTGAAGGTCTCTGGTCTGGCTGTCCTGCTGACCATGGTGGTCAGCGCTGCCGGAGCTTACAGCCTCACCCGCTATCAATACAGGGGAAGGGAAAAGATCGCCGGACTCATTCTATGCACTTATATGTTCGCCCCCATCATGGTCGTCATCCCCTTTTTCATTCTGGTAAAGAAGATGGGGATTGAGAATACCCACTTTGCTCTGGTACTGGCTTTCACGTCGTTCTGCCTCCCCTTCACGCTCTGGCTGATGCGGGCCTTCTTTAAAACAATTCCAGTACAATTGGAAGAGGCTGCTTTGGTGGATGGCGCTGGGCGCGTCCGTGCAGTGATCTATATCGTCTTGCCTCTGGCTTTGCCAGGAATCATTGCCACGTCCATCTTCACATTCATCCTGGCCTGGAATGATTACATCTTTACCCGAATTCTTATCACTGCGGACGAGCTAAAGACGCTACCGGTGGGAGTGCAGGATCTGTTCCATTCAGCGCTGATTGACTGGGGGCTGATCATGGCTGCCGGAATGATGATCACGATTCCGGCATTGCTTTTTTTTGTAACGGTACAGCGGTACCTGATCCGTGGTTGGGGCGCCGGTGCCGTCAAAGGCTAATTGTAAATTGCAAAGTTAACATTGAAAAATTAACAATGTATTTTTATAGATAGTCCTTTACCAGTTCATTGTTAATTGCTAATTATGCAATGTCTATTTTGCACTGATTGTTAAGAAAGGAGAAACACAGACATGCGATTCAAGGATAAAACAGCTCTAATCACGGGTGGAGGAAGGGGGATCGGGCTCACTACTGCACTCTTCATGCTGGCCGAAGGGGCAAGAGTGGGAATTTTGGAAATCAATGAGGCCCATACCCAACACGCCCTTGAAACAGCCAGATCAAAAGGCTATGCACTTAAAGCCTTTGCTGGCGATGTTTCCAAGAAGGACCAGGTCGAGACTTTTACTGGAGCATTCGTCAAGGAGTTCGGGAAAATTGACATCCTAGTCAACAATGCTGGAGTGGTGATCTCGAAGCCTTTTTTGGAGAAGACTGCCGAAGAATGGATCAAGACCCTCGAGGTCAACTTGATCGGTGTCTTTCTCTGCTGCCAGGCAGCTGCGAAATATATGCTTCAGCAGAAATCAGGGAAGATCGTCAACATCTCTTCGATCCGTGGCATTGACCACTGCGGTCGGGAAGGAATCATGGACTACAGCGCGTCAAAAGCAGCCGTCATCAATTTGACGAAGACAATGGCAAAGGAGTTAGCCCCACACATCAACGTCAATACCGTCGCTCCGGGCCATACCCTAACCGAGATGACCAAACCCCTTCCGGATGAAGTAAAGAGAGTGATGATCGAAGGATCCTATCTTAAAAGAATGGCTCAACCCGAAGACATTGCTAAAGCCATTCTATTCCTCGCATCGGAGGATGCCGATTTTATCACCGGACAACTCCTGCTCGTGGACGGAGGTTTCAGTCTCAAATGAGAGAGAAGCGGTGGATTACATGGCAGCCTGCGTCATCACCCTGCTGCCGGTGCTCGGGGTCTTTTTTGCCTCCCGAACTCGGATCATCGAGGGCGTAGCCTTCACAGGCATGAAACACTGAGTTAACCGGCGCGCAGCTTTTTTGTCCGTGCGGTTGAGCGTCTTGATAGGCGTGTGGTTCTCTGTGCCACATCGATCAGCGAAAGGAGTGCCTGGTTCACAGCTTCTTCATTGGGGAATGCTTCAACCACCTCAGGCCTAAGAACAACGACATTCGATGACTTACGCAGGCGGCTCACGTACTTCCCCCGCACGAAACCTCGGGGAAAATCTGACAATTTATATTCTGCTCGTAATTCGTCTCTATTAGTCTGCTTAACCGTCTTCATATATTTTCCTTTCTCCTTTGCTCGCTAAACGAGCACTTATGATTCGAATCGTTTCATCTTCCTCAGTGTGGGCCACCACCAGCAACCGATCTCGGTCTGAGACTCCGAAAGTGACAAATCGATCTTCGGTAACCGAATGGTCTGGATCAGCGCCTGTCGCGGCCATGGGGTCATTCATGGCAGTTGCGGCTTCCTCGAACGAGACGCTGTGTTTCCGTAAGTTTAACTTTGCCTTCTTAGGGTCCCATTCGATTTTCATGTTTTATTATACCTTAATTCTAATATTCATGCCTAACGAAAAAAATGATGTAGCAGGTACTCACCCTAAAATCAAACAGAGATATTCACGATCTCATCAATCGGCTTGTTATGTCTTGTCTGGGTCGGTATTGTTAGACTTTGTCTGAATCGCTTTCAATCCCATACGAATAAACACCCTGCCACTTCTCAATGGGTATATCCCGAGGAGAACACCTCCAACGCTAGGAGCTGCATTGAGGTATGTAAACTGCCTTTCCCGAAACATCTCTAAATATGGTGGTGCATTCAAGTATACAAAGCACTCTGAGGCAGTTCGCAATAAATCAGGGATATAAACGACTAATAGATAAATCCCGAGCATCTTAACGAACAGAATGAATTTCCATTCCAAATCAGTCGCTTGCTCCGCTTTCTCTGGATAAGCAAACCCATAAAGACGGTTTCCACCTCTCAGGAGATAAATGCCTGAGACGATAAATAGAACAGGAATAATTCGGCCAACAAGTGAAGTAGCCATGTATATTCTGCCCATCTCGGGTCCCAACTTGGGCGGATATATGAATGTTGGGATAGCCGCGATTACGCCAACAATGCCTTGAAACAAACACCATATTCCAAAAAGCTTGCTACCGACAATGAAGTAATCTTTGGATTTCATTTTCCCCTTCTATATTTGCAGGCATAGCAAATATTGAACTGCAAGGTGTAATTTGTAAAAATCCTAACTATTCAACTAGTTTTTGTCAATAAAATTTCTAGAATGTGGTGAGTTTATCATATGGGAAATACCCATTGTCACCAATGGTTATTGCGATATTGTAAATACGATAAGGAATTGTTATGATTTGGCTAACATGGATACCTTCAAGATACTCGAAATGATTAGAAATACGGAGTCTCCTCTCAGAAGACAGCTTCTCATGGTTGGACTTATCACCAGGCTTCTTAAGGAGAAAGGTAAAAGAGGTCCAATCATCATCGGAGACTGCGCTCTATCCTATTATTCGAGGGAAGTCTATTTCACCACAGATATAGACTTAGCTTATGCCGAAAGGGGAACGCTGGATAGTGTGCTTAAAACCATCGGTTTCCAAGAAAAGGGTAGATACTGGATTCATGAAGGGTTGAAAATGGCCATTGAAGCGCCGGCTTCCAAACTCACTGAAGAAGAGGCCCCTGTGGAGATCGTTGAAGTTGGGGAGGGGCTCCAATGCACCATCATTGGGATAGAAGATCTCATCATTGACCGTATGAATGCCTGTAAACACTGGAAGTCGGAGATCGATTGCGAAATGGCGGAACTTTTAGTGAACCGTTATTACACGGACCTCGACTGGCCTTATCTTGAAAGGAAATCGGCTAAGTTAGAGAATGACATTTTATCGGAGCTTGGAGAGATTAAAAGTAGGGTTCAAAGATGAAGCAAAGAGTAAAGAAATATGAAGAGACATCGCCCGTGGAGTTCCTTCTGCTGAGGGAGAAACTCGGACTGAAGAGATACAGGAAAACGGCCAAGAGAGACGAAGAGAAAAGAATAGTTCTATTAGAACTCGGCTTAAAGAAGATAGAAGAGAAAGAAAAGGACGATTTTATCCCCTTAGGCTACAGAAGAAGAAAAGTCAATATCCTCTAAACGACCTCTTATCTGACAAATGCCGCCATCGGAAAACCTTCACGGACGAAAAGAAAACCTTCGGGGACCTAGTTGAAAATTAACACTTATTATCTTCGCTCAGTCTCATTTTTCTGACTTTATTGCGCAAATCCTTCCCGCATATATCCTTTTACAAGAAATCTATCTTATCCCTACTTACCAGTTCACGAGTCCCTTGCGGATGGCTTCTTGAAAAACCTTGGGATCTCTGTATGCCAACTCGATGACCGTTCCATTGGGCTCTCTCAGGAAAACCAACCGGATCCCAGGGGTGGGATCGAACGGCTCACCGAGAAAATCGGCTCCTTTAGCCTTAAGATCCTTATAGGCGGATTCGAAATCATCCGTTTTGATCCCAATATGATGGAAACCAAAGTGCTTCATCGGCTCCGCAGGATCTGACGCCGGCCCCATCTCCATGAGCTCAAGTATGCTGTCGCCAATGCGAAGGAAAATAATTCTCTTTGATGGGCCCGCCTCCCGCCTCAGCATGACCTCTGCGTCAAACATTTTTTGAAAATAATTGGTAGAAGCTTCAAGATTCTGGCATCGAATACTGACATGTTCAATGAAATAGGACATCGATGATCCTCCTTTACTGGGTATCTTAACTATGCCTAAAACTCAAGCTTTTGAAGATAGACCGTAGATTCAAGAACCTCAGGGTTGACAATAGTGTAGGGTCTTTTTCCCTTCAACATGGCGACGGCGTTCTTTGCGGCAACAACGGCCATCTGCTCGCGGGTGTCCTGGGTTGCGCTCCCGATATGGGGTAGCAACACCACATTCTCCAGTTCAGAGAGTCCCGGCGTAAGTTCCGGTTCATGCTCATAAACATCGAGGCCTGCACCAGCGATCCTCCCTTCCTTAAGAATTGAGACTAATGCCTTCTCATCGACGACCGGCCCCCTCGAGGTATTGATAAGAATCGCAGTGGGCTTCATTAAAGCAAGTTCCCTCTCACCGATGAGGTGATGGGTTTCCTTTGTTAAAGGGCAGTGGAGAGTCACAAAATCGCTCTCCTTAAGAAGATCATGCAGTTCTCTGTATTCCACTCCCCTTTTTTTCTCAATCTCTTTCTTCATCAGCGGGTCATAGGCAATCACCTTCATTTTAAACCCTCGACTCCTCCTCATCACAGCCTGACCTATTCTGCCAAAACCGATAATACCCAAAATCTTCGGTCGATTTGAGCCTCCGGGCCCTATGTCCTGCCCCATAAAACTTTTTCCTCCAGTCTCCTTCCATTCACCTGATAGGGTATAATGGTGTGCCTGAGGAACCTTTCTCGCTGTGGCCATGAGCAATGCCCAGCCGAGGTCAGCTGTCGTCTCTGTCAGAACTCCAGGAGTGTTTGTCACCGGGATGCCGAGCTGGGTGGCAGTGGCGACATCGATATTGTTATATCCCACTCCGAAATTGGCAATCCCGAGCAGGTTCGGATTGGACTCGATCACCTCTTTCGGAACAGGTTGTGTCCCCCTTGGTAATAGGACATCTGCCTGACGGACTGCCTCAATCAATTCCTCAAAGGTCGGCGGCTCCCCTTTGGGGCCATGGAAGTAGCGGACCTCTACCTTCGATTTTTTAAAAACCTCTCTTCCTCTTTCGGGCATTGCCCAGGGGACCAGAATCTTCCGTGTCATAGCAACTCCTTTCTATTTGAAACTCATCCGAGTATTGGTGAATCGCCTCTTCGTTAAACGCTTTCTTGTATCCTCTTAATAACTCCTCCTCTTTAATAACCCCACCCAGCCTCCCCTTATAACTCCCCCTTCCCCCTCTTATCTTAAGAGGGGGAAGATGGATGGGGGCGTTAGATTGGGAGGTGTGGAGGGGTTAATAAAAAACCTTCCATACAAAAGTTAAATGTTAATCGATCAAAAGTATTCCAATGCCTTCTGGATGCTTCTCAAATGGGAATTTGATCGACATCCCGATATTCTTAAGCGTTTTCTTTACATTCACTCCCAGAGCATGTTCAGGATATCTTGCCATGGTGGGATGAGTGCAGGTGGCTTCGATATTGCACTTTGCACAGAGAGCACATGCGCCAGCAGTGAATGATATGGCCAATGTGTAACCCCGATTAAAGGCCGCTTTCTCCAGGTCGAGCATGGCCGCAAGGATGCGCTTCTTATCGCTACCCCATCCATTCCAGAAATCCTTCGTCCTCTCTTTAAGGTCCGGCGGGGTTTCGGGTGAATATTGATTCTTATGAAGGCTTCTGCCAACATCCTCCACAGCCTCAGCCTCACCAGGAAACTTAGTAATCAGGATTTTTCTATATTCCTTCAGCATCTTTCTGAATTCATCAGGGGTAGGAGCAAATGGAGGGCAAACAAACTTCTTGCCGTATGAGTCGCATCCCGTCCGACATTTGAGCAGCACACGATCTTCAACCACCATTTTATCCGGATTGAATAGTTTGGCCTCTACAGCTCCAAGCCTCTTTGCCTCTTCCAAGAGAAAGTCAAACTCTTTAGTTTTTGTTTTCCGTCTTGGTTTTGCCATGATCATCCTCCTTCTTTCATCAACTCACTCACTTGTTGCGGGGAGGCCAGGTGGGCCTTGGAGACAGATACCGTTCTTTGAGACCTTCAATGGAGAAGGGTTTAGATTTACAGTAATTGATGACCGGCCGCTCCCAATCCTCGACGAGCTGGGCGGCCTGGGAAACATCCCTCGCAATCTCGTGAGGGATAGAAAGGACCCCATGTTGATCTCCGAAGATCAGATCCCCGGGCTTCACTGTCAATCCACCGACTTTTATCGGAATGCCTACTTCCACCAGATGCACATAGGCGTGAGAAACCGATACGCAACTCGAAAAGAAATGGAATCCGGCTTTCCTCACCTCTTCCAGGTCTCGTACCGAACCATCGGTCACTGCCCCAACACACCCAAGGGCCTTGTGAATACTTGCATTCACCTCACCCCAGAAGGAGCCGATCACTGGTCGGTCCAGATCATGAATGACAGCGATCCTGGGCTCCGGTATCTTCAGTATCTCTTCCCACCAGACTGGCGGCTCGATCCGGCGGCCTGCCGGAGATTCCGCGCTGATCACTGCGGTGACCGCATAGCCGATCATGTTTCCCAGCTCAGGAAAGGCACATTTGATCTCTGGTAACATGAACCCTTCGTTTCGGGGCTGGATATTGAATAACTCGATGGCATTAGCAATGGAACAGGTTGACCAGCCGCTGATGGTTTTCAGCTCTTCTTGGTTGAGATATTGTGGCATTGCCTCCCCTCCTGAGTTCAAGTTTTAAATACTTTTTCTCCTAATCACTAACACAAAAATAGTTGAAATTTCCCGGGCCTGTCATCCTGAACCTTGTGCTGAATTCATTTCAGTATTGTTTCAGGATCTGGAGTTTGAGTTAAAGCGAGATGCCGAATCAAGTTCGGCATGACAACTTTTTGTTCTTTAAATATTAGAGGGAAATTTTAAAGTATCATGGGTCAGTATCTAACACAAATCACCAAAATAAATCAAAGTAAAGGGAGACTACAAATTTTCAAAAAGGACTTGACATAGACAATGAATGTCGCTACTATATTACGGAACATCGTTCCATATTACGAAACGGTTATGGTAATTCCTCAGGAATCAAAACCCAACAATCTCGTCCAGACCATCGAGCGCGTCTCTCTGATTCTCGATATTTTAGGGCAGAATCCTCATGGGATTAGCATCCGGGACCTCTCCGCAAAAGTGAGCCTTCCGAAGGGAACGACACATCGCCTCCTCTCTTCTCTATCTTTCCTCGGATATGTCCGGCAGGATTCGAAGACGAGAAACTATCTCCTCGGGTTCAAATTGGTGGAGCTCGGAAACCTCCTTCTGGGTCAGCTCGATCTCCGCAAGGAAGCCGAACCTTTTTTAAAGGAGCTGGCTGAAAGGACGAAAGAGACCGTCCACATGGTCGTGCTTGACCGAAATGAGATCGTCTACATCGATAAGGTGGAAGGCGATCACAATCCAAGCGGCCTGAGGATGGCTTCGCGAATCGGGCTCCGGAATCCAGCCCATAGCAGCGCCGTGGGCAAGGTTCTCCTCTCCCTCTTTTCTGATGAAGCACTGAATCATTTTTTAGGAAAGATCAAATTAACTAAAAGAACGGAAAATACCGTCACGGACCCAGCCCTGTTGAAAGAACACCTGAAGGTGGTCAGGCATCAGGGCTATGCCATCGATGACGAAGAGAATGAGAAGGGTGTTCGATGTGTAGGCGCGCCTATCTATAACGAGGCGGGAAATGCAGTGGCCGCTGTCAGTATCTCTGGACCGGCTTTTCGGGTTACAAAAAAGTTGGTTCAGGAAATATTTAAAAAGGAGGTGATGGAAACAGCGTTGAAGATCTCCCAGCGATTGGGTTATCGGGAAAGGAGTTGAAGAGGTTGGAGTTTAACGGTATGTCATGCTTAGAATGGAAAGACCTTACCATTAAAGCCTTAAAAGAGAAAGGGGCTGAATTTCTCTTATGAAAAAGGAGATATCAATTTATCTGTTACCAGCAGGATTTTTTCTTTTCATCATGCTCCTTTGGGAGATGTTTGTAAGCGTGTTTTCAATCCCCCTGTATCTATTGCCCGCTCCTTCAGATGTATTGATTTTTTTCGTTAAAAGGGGACACATACTTTCAGTACATATCGGAGTTACACTCTTTGAAGTTCTTGCGGGGTTCTCTCTTGGAGCCGTTGTCGGAATATCCCTTGCCATTACAGTTGTATACAGTAAATTTGTTGAAAGAGCAATATTCCCTCTTGGAGAGGTTAATAAAATGATTGAAAGAAAGCCCCAGTTATATTATTTCTATTGGCGTTAAAAGATTAAGGAATATCATCGAAAGGGGGTGGTGAACCCGGAAAGATGCCAGTGTTCAAACCATTGAGTCATTTGTTTTAAACCAAAACTAAAGGAGGAAATTATGCGATCAAGAAAAATCTTATTGGTTATTTTATGTTTGACAGCGACTATTTTATGGGCCGTCGGGGCCAACGGTCAGGATATCAAGCTACCAGCGGGAAAGAAATTCACGATCGGTTGGAGCAATGCCTCACTAGGAAATCCATGGAGAATCGCCATGGTGGACATGGTGAAAGAAGAGGCAAAGAAATATCCCAGCGTTAATCTTCTGATCACCAACGCTGAGGACAAGGCAGCGAAACAGATTTCAGATTCTGAAGACCTTTTAGCAAAGGGAGTTGATCTTCTCATGCTCAGCCCAACCACGCTTCACGGGGTCAATCCTGTAGTGGATAAGGCGGTCGAGAAGAAAGTCCCTCTGGTCGTGGTCCAGCGGGAGACCTCCAATAAGAACTATACCGCTTTAGTCTGGAATGATGACGTTGCCCTCGGAACAAGTGCCTTCGTTGAAATGGCCCGGATTTTAGGGATGGAAGGCAAGGTGGCTGTGATCGAAGGCATTGCAGGAGCTTCGTCAAGCCTGGGACGGACCCAAGGGATCAAGAGTGCTGCGGCCAACTACCCGAACATCAAGCTTGTCGCTCTGCAGCCAGGCGATTACCAGGAGGCCAAAGCGATCACTGCTATGGAAAACATCATCCAGGCCAACCCTGATCTGAACGGGCTGATCTCCCATTCGGGAACGATGGCAAGAGGCGCGTTAAAGGCTTTGAAGAATGCCGGAAAAGCAGGAAAGGTCATCGTCGTTTCAATCGGCAGTGAAAATCATGTCCTAAAGGAGATTAAGAGAGGAAACATGCATTCCACGGTCATGGAGCCCACCCGGGTTGGCGTCGAGGGGTTCCGTGTCGGTCTTCGCCTACTGGCCGGAGAAAAACTCCCCAAGCTCAACCCAACCTATGCTCCGGTTGTGAATTCGTACAATATCGATCAATGGGTCAAGATGGACGGGCCCGATGATACCTGGGTCTGGTAAGATTCATGGACGAAAGTATAGATGTCGGAAAGGGGAGAGAGAGCAATCTTCCCCTCCTCCAGATGGCCAAGATTACGAAACGATTTCCGGGGGTGATGGCCCTCGATCGGGTCGATTTCGAGGTCCATGCCGGAGAGGTGGTTGGTTTGGTCGGGGAAAATGGGGCGGGGAAAACGACCTTGCTGGAAATCCTCAATCCTCATCCTGCCCCAACGGGTTTTTTTACACAAGATGAAGGAGAAATATTCCTCCATGGAAAAAGGATAAGGCCAAAACGACCTATCGATGCTCATCGGTTGGGCATCGCCATCATCCATCAAACTCCAAACCTGATTCCGAGCCTCACGGTAGCTGAAAATATCTTCCTGGGCAGAGAACCACGAACACGTACGGGCCTGATTGATGACAGGCAAATGAAATCAGAAGCTCAAAAACTCTTAAGATCAATCCAGTCTCCCATCTCTCCTGGACTTCGAGTCGCAGAGCTGGGAGCAGCCCAGCAACAGATCGTTGAACTGGCAAAGGCACTTTCGGTGAACGCCCGGTTGATTGTCATTGATGAATTGACCTCTGCCCTTTCCGAGCATGAGGTCATTCATATCTTCGAGGTCATCCGGGATCTTAAAACCCGGGGCCTTGGAATCGTCTTTGTTTCCCACCGCCTGGAGGAGATTTTTCAAATCGCAGACCGGATTGTGGTGTTAAGAGACGGGAAACGTGTGGGTGGAGGGTCGGTTAGCCAATTGACGATGGAACAGGTCGTTCAGTGGATGGTGGGCCGACAAATTGATTGGACCCGGTCCTCATCTCAGAAGAGGGAGCATCCTCTTTTGGAGGTTCAAAACCTTTCCGGGTCTGGAATAAAAGAAGCTAACTTCACTTTGCATCAGGGAGAGATCTTAGGTATCACAGGGCTGGTGGGAGCCGGACGGACAAGACTCGCTGATTTGCTGTTCGGAGCTCGGGAGGTAATCGACGGAAAAATAATGATTGATGGGTTACCGGTCAAAATTGATAATCCGCGTGATGCGATCAGCGCCCAAATAGGTTATGTCCCCGAAGACCGCCATGCCCGAGGACTCGTCCTCTCCATGACGATCACTGAAAACATCGCTCTTCCCCAGATGGACCGGTTTCAGCGATGGATAGGATTGGATGAAAAAAGTGAAGGCCAATTGGCTTCTCGATTTCTCAGACAGTTGCAAATCGCTACCCCCGGCCTAAGCCAGAAGGTCATAGCCCTAAGCGGAGGAAATCAACAAAAGGTCTTGTTGGCCAGGTGGCTGGCGCTCAAACCTAAAATTCTAATTCTGGATGAACCGACCAAAGGGGTCGATGTAGGCACTAAATCAGAGATTCACCGGTTGATGAAAGATCTGGCAAAAGAAGGAATGGGGATCCTGATGATCTCCTCGGAACTGCCGGAAATCTTTCAATTGAGTCATCGAATTCTCGTCATGGCAGAGGGCCGGATTGTTGCGGATCTGCCGGTTGAACAAGCCAATCCGGAAAAGGTGATGCTGCTTGCAGCCACCGGCTCTGCCGGCCAAGGAGGCAGTCATGGATCGTAAAGAATGTTTCGAACGTGTCCTTAAACTTGAGCCTGATCGGACAGCGCTCCTCATCATCGATATGCAGAAGGGGTTCATGGATCGAGGCGAAGCGATGGAAGTACCCCCTGCCTGGAATTTAGTCCCTGTCATCAAAGATCTTGCGAGCTTTTGCAGAAAGAAGAAGATACCCGTGATCTTTACGGAGTATATTTATTCTGAAAAAGTTCCGATTCTGCTTGGCCAGCTTCACCCTGAACATCTGAGGGCAGCACCGGGAGCGCCGAAAGGCTTTGGGATACCCTCCAGTTGCTGCCTGGAAGGGGAAGAGAATGTGAATACGATCCCCGACCTTCAGCCTCAACCTGGAGAGCTTGTTGTGAAAAAGAACTGGTATAACGCCTTTAATCAAACCGCACTTGACGGAGCCCTGAGGGCACAGAATATTAAATCGCTGATTGTTACGGGGATCATGACGGACATCTGCGTCTTTGCCACGATCATCGGCGCTTTCGACCGGGAATACAAGATGGTCGTTGTGGAGGATGCAGTGGCAACCCTTTGGCCCGCCATTCAATCGGCTACCCTGGATATTATTCAGCGAGCTTATGCACGGGTCATTAAATCGAAGGAGGTGAAAGATGAGATTGAGCTTTGGGGAAAGCGGTGAGAAAGAGATAGGCAGGATTCCGAAGTTTCATCTCACCAGCCAGGGTATCGCTATCTTCATCGGATTTGCGGGCCTCTTTTGTGCGGCAGCCATCCTTTCCCCGACCTTCCTGAAGCCAACCAACCTCTTCAACCTGGCCCGGCAGGCTGGTCCGTTGGCCATTGTGAGTGTGGGGCAGACCTTCGCCATCTTGGCGGGAGGCATAGACCTGTCTGTGGGATCCATCATCAGCCTAACCAGTTGCATCTTATGCACCATGATGATGCGAGGTGATGCCTGGACCCTTCCGAGCATCCTGGTTGCTCTCTTGATGGGGTCCCTCATCGGCCTGATCAACGGGCTTATAGTGACCCTGCGGAGAATCCCTCCGTTTGTAGTGACCCTCGGTATGATGACCATTGTCCAGGGGGTCGCCCTGATTTACACCGGAGGTTATCCCACGGGTCGTGTCAGTCCAGTCATCCAATTCATAGGGGCAGGCAGGTTTGGTCCCTTCCCAATTCTAACGCTCCTTGCCCTACTTGTTGTTTTGATCTCCCTATTTATCCTTCGAAAGACCACCTTCGGACGATATACCTATGCAATCGGTGCCAATGAAAACGCCGCCTATCTTTCGGGCATTAAGACTCTTTCTCAAAAACTGGGGGTTTATACGCTATGCGGGTTCATGGCCGCCGTGGCTGGCATCAGCCTCGCTGCAAGGCTGACGGTTGGAGACCCTTTTGTGGGACAAGGGTTTGAGCTCGATTCCATCGCTGCAGTCGTGATGGGAGGAACCTCTCTCTCGGGAGGAATAGGAGGACTTGGAGGAACCGTGCTCGGTGTCCTCATCATCTCCACCATCAATAACCTGCTCAACCTTCTCAATGTTTCAGGGTTCTATCAACATGTGGTGAAAGGCATTGTCATCATCATCTCGATCACCCTGTATAAAGGGCGATCTTAGTGAAGCGGGGAATGGTTAAACCGTTCCCTACAAGTTTGACATAATTATGGGGGGTAAAAATGATCGAGCGCCATGCGACCTTCAATGTTATTCCTGGAAAAGAAAAAGATTTTGAAACACTCTTTAAAGAAGATTATAGTGCGGCTATGTCAAGGCAGCCCGGCTTTGTCTCCGTGACTCTAATCAAGGAACATGAAAAGGAGGCCATCTACCAGATGGTGATCCGGTTCCAATCCCTTGAGACAGCGGCTGCCTGGAGGGATTCTGCTGATCATAAGGCCCTCTCTCCAAAAATCAAAGCCCTTTACAGCGAAAGCAGTGTCCAGGTCTATGAGGTGATTGGACAGAAATAGATTGTCAGTATCACTTTAACGTTTTGAGGTTGGCAAACTACTTAATTCTGCAAACGTAGGATTCAGGCGAGTATCAGGTGACCAGGACATCAGGAGGCAGGGGACCCGGAAATCAGGAGACCAGGCGAGGGCTTCTTTTTCAGCCTGATGTTCTAATATCCTGATGTCCACTTCCTGATATCCTGGTATTCTGATAACCGTTTCAAAGGGCTAAACTAATACGATTGTCACTATTGTTTGAACGATTTTGACATGAGCAATTCGAATATGATAAATTTAGTCAGAATTTAAAAATTGAAAGGAGGAAATAAGTTTATGAGGCGGAAAAGTTTGGTCATTGCATTGGTGTTAACAGGGGTTTTCATTTTCTGGGGCTTTGCCCATGCTCAGGAATGGAAACCGAATAAGCCCATTCGAATCATTGTGCCCTGGGGAGCGGGTGGATCTACTGATCAGGCGGTTCGGTCCATCGTCGGTGATCTTGAAGATGCACTGGGTCAGAAGGTTGTCGTTGTAAACCAGCCCGGAGGGGGCGGAGCCATTGGAACGAAGAGTGTGATCGACTCACCCTGTGATGGGTATACCTGGGCATCAGGCGCGGTGAAAGACCTGGGCACCTATATCATTACCGGAACGGTGACCACAAAAGTCCAGGATTGGAACGTCTATCTCAACAGCGCCAACGCCACTCTGGTCTCTGTCACTCCAGGGGCGCCCATCAAGGACTTCGCTGAATTTCTCGATATCATGAAGAAGGATCCCAAAAAGATATCCGTTGCCATCGCCGGCATCCCATCAGCCGGTCACTCGGCCATCGAGGCGGTCAAGCGTGTCAATGGCGGTGACTACAAACTGGTCAGTTACGATGGCGGAGCTCCTGCTGTCATTGCCACTGTCTCAGGTGAAACAATGGCAACAACCCAGCTTCTCAGCGAACAGATCGAAATGATCCGCGGCAAAAAGCTTCGCCCTCTGGCAGCTCTCGCTCCCGAGGACTTATCCATCGAGGGTTACGGTACTGTCCCAACCGCCACCAAGTGGCTTCCCAAGGTTGCCGCTGATCCCATCTATTTTGGCATCTGGGTGCCCAAATGCGCCCCGAAGGAAGTGGTGGAAACCATGAATAAGGTTTGGCGTGAAAAGGTTGCAAACTCCAAAGCCTTGCAAGAGTTTGCAAGGCTTCGGGGCCAGATCGTAGCCCCTTACTATGGAGAGGAAGCTTTTAAAAAGGCTTGGCCAACCATTGTGAATGCAGCTTGGGGACTCTATGATGGGGGAAAGGCTAAAGTGAAGCCGGATGAAGTTGGAATGCCACGGCAATAAAAAAGAGCATTTAAACAGGGGCGGGTTTCGAAAGGAACCCGCCCTCTCTCTTTTTTTAAAGGATGCGAGGTCAGGTAATGGCAATGGCAAGAGCGGACTTTTTCACAGGAATTGCTCTGATACTTCTCAGTCTCTATGTCATCATTGAGTCTTGGCGGATGCCGCGACTCGAACATCTCAAGGTGCATCCTTTAAGCGTGCCGGGGGTTGTGACGGCTTTTGTCGGGATGGTACTTCTCCTCTTTGGGATAATCCTTGTCATCCGATCCATCAGACGTGGAGGCCATCGTTTGAAGATTAACCATGAGGGTTTCCGTCGCCTGTTCAACCATTCCGGCAATCAGCGTCTCCTCTTAACAGCCATACTAACCATGGGCTATTCCATCTTTCTCATAGGAACCCTGCCCTACTGGTTAGCCACAGGCCTTTTTATATTGGTGTTCATTCTTCTTTTTGAATGGGAACGAGGTTTGAATGGTGTTCAAAGGAGGAGAGGCCTCATCTCGGCTGTCCTCATTGCAATCCTTTCCTCCGCAGCCATCACATTGGTCTTCGAACGTCTCTTCCTCGTATCACTTCCATGATGTTTGGGATAAGAGTATGACCGTACTGATAGATAATTTAGCGAGATTTCTCAGTGCCATTGCGGGATTCATTACACCCCTGGCGATCTTCCATATAGCCTGGTCAACGCTTCTCGGCATCATCATCGGAGCACTCCCCGGTCTCACGGCCACCATGGGAATCGCCCTGATCACCACATTGACTTACAAACTGTCGGCAGACCTTGCTATCCTGGTTCTCATATGCGTTTATGTAGGCGCCATCTATGGGGGGAGTCGGACAGCGATTCTCATCAATATCCCAGGAACGCCTGCCAATGCCGCCACAACATTGGATGGCTTTCCACTGGCCATGCAAGGGCTGGCCGGCCGGGCCATGGGAGTGGCTACATCAGGCTCAGTGCTCGGCAGTTTTATCGGAATGTTCTTTCTGGCTACGATTGCACCTATTCTGGGAAATTATGCATTAAAATTTCAGTCCTACGAGTTCTTCTGGCTGGCCATCTTTGGAATTGTCATCTCAGGTCACCTCACCGCCCTGGAAGATCCGATCAAGGGCTGGATTGCGGGTTTCTTAGGTCTTTTGGTGGCCATGGTAGGCCAGGAAGGAATCCACGCCTACGAACGTTTCACTTACGGAACAACAGAACTCTTGGGAGGGTTTGCCCTCATCCCGGCCATGGTAGGCGCATTCGGCTTTGCCGAAGTTTTGACTGTGATGCAAAATCCTCCGGCGAAGATGGCAGATGCTCCCAGAGATAGTGTCTTTCCAAAAATTTTGGATGTGCTTCGCTACTGGCGTACAATCATTCGTAGCGGCCTCATCGGAACTCTGATCGGCATCATCCCTGGCGTCGGAGAGGACATCGGAGCATGGGTCTCCTATGCGGCGGCTCGAAGGAAGAGTAAGGAGAAAGAGAAGTTTGGAAAGGGTTCGATTGAAGGCCTGATGGCGGCTGAGACAGGTAATAATTCTGTCGTGCCTGGCGCCATCATCCCTGCGCTCACCCTCGCCATCCCAGGCTCAGCCCCTGCTGCGGTTCTGCTAGCCGCCATGTTCATTCATGGCCTCCGGCCCGGCCCCCTGATCATGGTCGAATCGCCCCAGTTCGTCTACCAGGTGGTGGCAATGGTCTTCTTTGCCACACTCGCGATCTTAATCTATGGGGTGGGACTCTCCAAACTGCTCCTCAAGGTATTGGCGATCCCCAAAACCCGTCTCATGCCAGTGGTCTTTGTCCTCTGTGCCATCGGCTCGTATGCCATTACCAGCAGGCTCTTCGACATCTATGTGATGATCGGGTTTGGTGTTGTCGGTTACATCCTCCGGCAGATGAAGTATCCTATGGCTCCGCTGGTGCTCGGGATCATCCTCGGCGATCTCATGGATAAAAATCTGCGCCGCGGTCTGGTTCTGACCGATGGAGATCTGACCCCATTCTTCACCCGTCCTATCTGCCTGGTGTTGTGGTTGATTACCTTCTCATCGATCATCCTCAGCATCGATCCGTTGAGGCATGCTCTGCAGAAGGCATTTCATAAGGTCTGGTCAGGATCTCGAAGACTCTTCTCTTACCGTTAGGCTGATTGGAAGAATGAGGAAATTTTTAAAATTAAAATACGGAAAGGCTGAATGAAAATTGTAAAACTGGATGACGTCGAAGGGATGACCTTCCCCGCAGGAAGAACGACCCGGGTGTTGACAGGCCCGAATCAATTGCCCGTAAAAAGTTTTACCTCAGGTTATGTCGTCATTCAGCCAAACGGAAGAATCCCTCTCCACGCACACTCCAATGAGGAGATTTACATTCTTCTCAAGGGAGTCGGCAAAATGAGGGTTGGTTCCAAAGAAAAAATCGTTGAGGCCGTCAGCGCGGTCTTTATCGAACCCAATGCAGAACACCTTCTCCAGAATACAGGGGATGATGAAATGATCATGATTTTTATTTTTTCTCCGGCAGGGATGGCCAATCACTGGTCCGAAGAGATGGCTGGAAAATTAGCGTAGGGCTGAGGGGTAAATGAATGGAAGCCAAAACCGTTGTTCTTGAAAATTTCAATCAACCTCTGGTCATTAAGACCTTTCCCATTCCGGCATTGAAGGGGGGCGAAGTTCTCGTCAAAGTTGAAGCCGCAGGCATCTGCGGCTCGGATGTCCATATGTGGGAAGGAAGGGATCCCCGGACCCGACTTCCCATGATTCTCGGCCACGAAGGAGTCGGGAAGATTGTGGAGTTAAGGAGAGAAAAAAAGGATATTTACGGAACATCCCTCAAAATTGGAGATAAGGTTCTTTGGAATAGAAGCATCACCTGTGGCCAATGCTATTATTGCAAGGTAAAGAGACAACCCTTTCTCTGCCCGCACCGGTGGGTTTATGGCATCCATACAACCTGTTCAGAGCCTCCCCATCTGACCGGGAATTATGCGGAATACCTTTTGCTGGTTAAAGAGACAGATCTGTTTAAAATCGAAACAGGGAGGAACCTTGAAACTTTTGTTCCCGCTTCCTGCTCCGGCGCCACAGCCGCTCACGCCTTCGATCTTTCCGGGATGGAATTCGGAGACTCTGTTCTCGTCCAGGGAGTGGGCCCGCTTGGCATATTTGCCGTAGCATTTGCTCGATCGCGGGGAGCCTCCAGCATCATTGCCATCGGAGGTACTGAAGAAAGGTTGAAGATGGCGGGATATTTCGGCGCAACCCACTGTCTCAATCGCCATCAACGTTCTCCAGAAGAGCGGAGGGAGGCGGTGATGGAACTGACTCATGGCCGGGGAGTGGATGTTGCTTTTGAAATGGCTGGAGAACCGGACGCTCTTAAGGAATGCGTCTCTCTCGCCCGGCCTGGCGGTTCTTGTGTGACAGCAGGATTCGGGGAACCCCATGGTTCCGTTGAGCTTGACTGTTTTCATGATCTCAATCGCAAGAACTTACGTCTCCAGGGAATATGGACCAGCGATGTGAAACATACGCATATGGCGCTTCAGTTGATTCTGAGCCGATTGGATGATTTTCAAAAACTGATCACCCATCGCTTTTCTCTGGACCAGGCCAATGAGGCCATCCGAGTGATGAAAAATAAGGAAGCAGTGAAGGCAGTATTGGTACCACATGGGTAAAACTTTAAAATTCGAAGCACGAAATCCGAATCTCGAAACAATCGCAAATGACCAAATTTCAAATGTTCGAAACAAATAAAAAGTTTAATAAATTTGAAAATTCGGATTTGTTTCGGATTTCGATATTCGAATTTCGGATTTAAAAGGTATGAAACTCTTTCATTGTGATGTTCTGATCATCGGTGCAGGAGGTGCGGGTCTCAGGGCGGCGATTGAAGCCAAGGAGACCTTCAAAAAGGGAAAAATCTTCCTCGTCACCAAAGGTTCCCTCGGAGCATCGGGCGTCACAGCGACTGCTTGCTCGGACCGGATGGCTTTCCATGCCACACTCCCTTACACCGAACCCGGGGGGTCTGACAACTGGAAAAAACATGCGGAGGATATCTTTAGGATGGGTGGATATGTATCAGATGGCGACCTGGCCATGATTCTGGCGAAGGAATCACAAGCCGCCCTTGAATATCTCGACCATCTGGGTGTTCCATTTGTAAAAAGAAAGGATGGCTCAGTTGATCAGTTCATTACCGACGGATCTGAATATGCTCGAGCCTGTTATACGGGTCCAAGGACAGCTAACCATATTGAAGAGGCCCTGGTAAAAAAGATCGTCTCAACAGATATTCGCATCATCGAACACTGTATGATAGCAGACCTCATTAAGTATCGAAGACGGGTGATCGGGGCTTTGGGAATCGATGAGGGAAAAGAACCGGGAATCAAAGATCGCCTAAAAGTCTTCTCCAGTAAGACGACCATCCTTGCCACAGGTGGGGCCGGAGAGGCCTATCAAACCCACGTCTTTCCTGAAGGGATGACAGGCGATGGCTATGCACTGGCCTATCGGGCTGGAGCAGAATTGGTCAACATGGAGTTCATTCAGATCGGCCCAGCTTCAATCAAGACCAAATTGAATTGTTCTGGAAGCCTGATGCGGGCCGTTCCCAGGTTCTTGAATGAAAAGGACGAAGAATTTTTGAAAAACTATCTTCCGGAGGGGGCTTCCCCTGCAGAGGTGTCAAATCTCATTTTTGAGAAAGGAGCGAGCTGGCCTGTATCGATCGATAAGAGAACTCTTCTGATTGACGTTGCCATGTTCAAGGAAATCGCTCAAGGCCACCGGGTCTTTCTCGATTACCAAACCAATCCTGAAGGATTCCGGTTTGAGGATCTGGACCCGAAGTGGCAGCAGAGATATGAGAAGGAGATCAAGGAACCCATTCCTTTTGAAGAGAAAGCGAGATCACCCCTTGACCGTCTGTCAGAGATCAATCCGGAATCGATTGAGTGGCTTAAGGAACACGGAATCGATCTTCGAGCAGGGGAACCAATGGAGATTGGCCCCTGTATCCAGCACTTCCAGGGAGGAGTGAAGATCAGAGAAAAGGGAAATACTTCTCTCAAGGGGCTTTACGCTGCCGGGGAATGCGCAGGCGGTCAACACGGTGCGAATCGCCCCGGTGGAAATGCCCTTCTCGATGGTCAGGTCTTTGGAAAGATTTCGGGCCGTGAAGCAGCGCTGGAGGCGATGCACTTTGATCAGAATCTGAAAGTAACCTCTCATCAAATTGAGAGGCTTCTGTCAAAACTGAAAAGGATAGGGAAAGGCAAGGGAGCTTCAGAAGTGAGGCAAGAAGTCCAATCGATTAATTCCCGTTCTGCCAGTGTGGTCCGAACGCCAGAGGGGATCAGAAATGGACTGAAACGTTTGAAGGCCTTGAGGAGAGAAGGTCTCTCCATTGATGAGAAGGGACTCGTCTATGCTTTGGAAACGGAGAATCTTCTCGACGTAGGAGAAATGGTTTTAAGGGCATGTCTTGCTCGAAAAGAATCAAGAGGACCCCATCTCTTCTTTAATCGTTTTGATGACCCTCGTCCCCTCCCCTCTCAAGATCCGAAGTGGAGAAAATATATCGTCATCCAGAATCGATCGGGAAAGATGGTCCTAAAAAAAGAGAAACCAGTAGCGATAAATCTTTAGTCAATGGAGCAAAAAAAATGAATTTAGAACTTCTTTCCTCACCCATCCAGATTGGAAATAAGACAGCGGCCAACCGCATTGTGATTCAACCGATGGAATGTAATGACGGAGATTCCGGAGGAGGCCCTACCGAACTTACCTTCAAGCGTTACCGGAAGCTCGCCGAGGGAGGGGCAGGGATCATCGTCGTTGAATCGCTCACTCTCTCCTACGAGAGCCGAGCCCGGAAGAACCAGTTGAAGATCTCTGAAGAGACGGCCAAAGGTCTTGAAAGATTGGTCAAGGAGATGAGAGAAATCAATCCCAAGCCCCTCATCCTCTTTCAGATCAACCACTCGGGAAGAATAAGCGGCGCCGCCTTTTCAAAAGTCGTCTCCCTCTATCCCACAGGAGACCCTAACGTCCATATCCTGACAGACAAAGAGCTTGAAGATATCGGAGAAAGTTTCGCCCGAACCGCTGTCATTACAAAACAGATCGGAGCAGACGGCATCGATTTCAAACATTGTCATGGATATCTTTGCGGGGAGATGCTCCGGCCTGCCAATACAAGACCGGGTCCTTACGGTGGAAGTTTTGAAAACCGGACAAGGTTTTTCAGAGAGACGACCGAGAAGATAAAGAAGGCATTAGGTAAGGGAGATTTTCTCACCGGTGTGAGATATTCGTTTTATGAGGGCATTCCAGGAGGCCTTGGCACATCTGGCCCTGAAGAAGTCGAAGAAGATCTTTTCGAACCTCTTCGTTTCGCCAGAATGATTGAAGAGATGGGAATGGATTATATCAATGTCTCAGCAGGCATCCCTGCCATCACTCACGAAATCGTGAGGCCGACTAAAAGTTATCCGGAAGGAGTCTACAGGCATTTCGGCTGGGCAAAGATGGTGAAGAGACTGGTCGGGATTCCAGTGATCGGCTCCGGATACAGCTACCTGAGAGATGGGAAAAATGATTTGAAGGAACCCAACCCTTCGAAAAAGAGTTTTCTCTACTGGGCAGAGAAGAACCTTAAAAGTGGCCATGTGGACCTGGTTGGAATCGGAAGGCAATCCCTTGCGGACCCCCTCTTTGCAAAAAAACTCCTCTCGGGAGATTTGGATCGGATTCAATTTTGTACTGCTTGTGGAGGATGCAGCGTTCTCCTCAGGTCTCAAAAGGAGGTCGGTTGTACGGTTTATAACGAATATTATAAAGAGGTGCTGCGACAGGCTAGAAAAGAAAGTTAATCCACTGATTAGTAACCAGTAATCAGTCATCAGTGATAAATTTAAAATAAGAAAGGGGGACATCAGTATGTATGATGTCGTGACTTTTGGAGAAGCAATGGTACGGCTCTCTCCACCCAACTATCAAAGGCTGGAGCAAACCAAGAGTTTTGATGTCAATCCGGGTGGAGCAGAGCTGAATGTAGCCGTGGGAGTAACCCGATTTGGGATGAAAAGCGCCTGGGTATCCAAACTTCCAAAGAATGGATTAGGATACCTCATTCGCAATCGCGCTCAAGAGTTTGGAGTGGACTGCTCGCATATGGTCTGGTCAGATAAGGGTCGGGCTGGGATATACTTCGTCGAATTTGGGGCATCTCCCCGGGCTTCAAGTGTCCTTTACGACCGTGCACATTCAGCCATTAGCATGATTCAACCAGGGGAGGTTGACTGGGCAAAGGTCTTTACCGGATCGAAACACCTTCATATGAGCGGCATCACGCCTGCTCTGAGTGCTTCCGCTTCAGAAACAACAGCCGAAGCCCTGAAAGCTGCAAAGAAGGCAGGATGTACTGTTTCTTACGACCTCAATTACCGTAAGAAACTGTGGACACCGGCAGATGCCAAAAAGATCCAGGAGCCCCTGATGGAGAATGTGGACATTCTCATCACAACAGAGGAAGATACCAATGTCGTATTTGGAATCAAGGAAAAGGATTATGAGACTGCCGCCGAAAAATTAGCCAAAACATTCAAATTTAAAATTGTTGCGATCACCTTGAGAGAAGATCTCTCCGTCTTGAGGAACAACTGGACGGCGATTGCCTATCAGGATGGAAAAATCATCCGGGATCGAAAGTATGAAGTGGAGATCGTTGATCGGGTGGGCGCAGGTGATTCTTTTACTGCTGGTTTCCTCTACGGCTGGCTTAAGTTAAAGGATGTCGAGAAAGGCGTCCAGTACGGAAACGCCTTCGCCGCTTTGAAGCATACCATCCCGGGTGATTTCAACTGGGGTACGCTCGACGAAGTGGAAGCTCAGTTAAAGGGAGCTGGGTTGAGGATTTCAAGATAGAGAAGGAAGAGTTATGAGTTATGAGTTATGAGTTATGAGTTATGAGTTATGAGTTATGAGTTTAAGCGAGGAGGAAAGAGATGGAAAAGCGAGAGATATTGAATCGAATGATTTCAGAGGGATTGATTCCCGTGATCAGGGTTTCATCCGCCAAAGAGGCGATTGATGTTGCTGATGCCATAAAAGAAGGCGGAGTGAGCTTCATTGAGATTACGATGAGTGTCCCCGGGGCCATCGATACCATCAAAGAACTGGCTCAGAAATATAAAGATGAAATCATTATGGGAGCAGGAACGATTCTCGATCCTGAAACAGCAAGGGCCGCTCTGCTTGCCGGTGCCCAGTTCATTGTGAGCCCAACCCTCAATCTCGATGTCATCCAACTTGCACACCGATACAGCGCTGTGGTTGTTCCGGGTGCAATGACCCCTACAGAGATTCTGACCGCCTGGAATGCAGGCGCGGATATGGTGAAGGTTTTTCCAGCGGCTCAGGTGGGAGGGCCAGAATATCTTAAAGCCCTCCGGGGTCCCCTCCCTCAGATTCTTCTCGTTCCGACGGGTGGGGTGAACCTTCAGAATGCAGCAGCCTTCATCAAGGCTGGCGCTACTGCCCTTGGCGTAGGCGGTGAACTGGTGGATAAGAAAGCGATCAATGAAAAGAAATTTAACATCATCACTGAGAATACCCGTGCCTACCTCAAAGCCGTAAGAGAGGCACGAACAGGCTGAGGTTGAGGTTAAGAAATCCTTAGCCTTGACCTTAGCCTTAACCTGTATCCAAAGGGGTTATAGATGCGTATCTCTTTCCCTTACTCTGAGATAGATCCCGTGGATATTCCCGAGAGGAATCTTCTCGGAGTCTTCTCTCCTTCCATCTTCAAGACTGAAAAGAGTGAAGAACAGGTCATTGAAGAAGCAATCGCTCATCCTATCGGATCAGCTCCTCTCCCCCGGATACTGACAGGACGTGAAAAGGTGCTGGTGGTGGTAGATGATTATACGAGGCACACCCCTGTTCAGAAAATTCTTCCTTACCTGATCAAAGAACTGGAAAGAGCTGGAATCAAAAAAGAGAGAATCCAAATCATTGTGGCCCTGGGGACCCACCGTCCCATGACGGACGAAGAGATGACAAAGAAGTTAGGGTCTGCATTTTTAAACCAATACTCCATCCTCAGCCATTCGTGGTGGGATCCTTCTCAGCTCATCCATCTCGGAGAGACAGAAAAAGGGACACCCATCTTCGTCAATCGTATCGTCAAGGAAGTCGATTTCATCATTGGTGTCGGTCAGATCGTTCCGCACCGGGTTTCCGGATTCAGCGGTGGAGGGAATATCATCCAGCCCGGGATCTGCGGAGAAGAAACCACAGGAAAAACCCATTGGCTTAGCGCTCGATTCAGCGGCAGAGAGATTCTCGGGAAAATAGAGAATCCAGTCAAAGATGAGATCGAACAGGTTGCCCTGAAAGCAGGATTAAAATGGATCATCAATACCATTCAGGACGGTTCAGGCAGAACTGTGGATGCGGTTGCCGGGGATCCAATTCTGGCCTATCGAAAGGGAGGAGAGCGATCACTTCAGGTTTATCAGGCAGAACTTTCCCGGGATGCCGATATCGTGGTTGCCGACTCTCATCCCTATGACTCCGAACTCTGGCTCGCCTCAAAAGGAATTTATGCTGCGGAATTAGCTGTCAAACAGGATGGCGTAGTCATCCTGGTCTCTCCCTGCCAGGAAGGGGTTTCTCCCAGCCATCCAGAAGTCCTTGAGTTTGGATATCAGATTTTTAAGGATGCTGAACAAATAGTCCGACAAGGGATCATTAAGAAATTGACGGTGGCCGCCCATCTCGTCCATGTGGGCAGGGTGATCAAAGAGAGGGCGAAAACGATCTTTGTCGCTCAGGGAATATCGAAAGAACAGAAGGAACGGCTTGGATTTATTCATGCGAACAATCCACAGGAAGCATTAGACATCGCCTTTTCACTATTGGGTCGTGATGCAAAAATAGCGGTCCTTCAAAGAGGAGGCGAAATCCTGCCTTTGGTAAAATAACTCGTCTTCCCCCTCTTGCCAAAATACTCATGTTAGGCGCAATGTGTATTTCGTGCTATTACAGGGAAAACACGAAATAGGGTCAACAATTTTGTACCGTTTTTTACAGAATTTCGTAAACAAAACCGGGAAAAAAAAGTTAAAAGCTAAGATTAGAAGATCCAATTCCCAGAAAATACGAATTGCATCTATTAATTTTAATAATTGTAAATATACTTGTAAATACATTTAATTTATGATAATATAAAACTCAAATTATGAAAGAATTCCGATGGGACGAAGATAAAAATGAATTTCTAAAACAGGAAAGAGGAGTTTCATTCGAGGAAATATTAGACTCGAAATTCATTGGAGCAGAAAGGCATCCAACCAGAAAAAATCAAATGGTTTTAAAATTTGAACATAAGGAATATATTTGGATTATTCCGTGTGTTGTTGAAGATAAATATATATTTTTAAAAACAATATTTCCGAGCCGTAAATATACAAAATTGTTTAAAGTAAGAGAGGTGAAAAATGAAAAAGTATAAATTAACAAAAGAAGAAAAGGAAATTGAAAATGGTTTATTGCGAGGTGAATATATTCCGATAAGAGGAAAAGAGCTGGAAAATATAGAAAAAGCACTTAAATTAAGGAAAAAAGATATAACGATGACTATAAGAGTGAACAGTGAAGATATTGCAAAAATAAAAAATAAAGCAAAAAAACTTGGAGTGAAATATCAAAGTTACATCTCAGAAGTTATTCATCAAGTCGCAGAGGTATAAGAAATAACAAAAGAGTTGCACCTGCAATTTCTCCACTGCAAATGCTCGGATCATATATCTTCCATCTTCCAATTTCCCTGTCGCCATTGCTACCGTATGCGGCGCCCCGTGTCAAACAAGGTGATAAAATGTATTGACCAAATTTCCCTATACGATTAGAATTGGTATCATCATTCTGAATTGGTGCTATTGATAACTCGATATGATTTACCAAGGTATATCCGTATTTACGAATAAGCCCATAGATGTGAAGGTTCAAGGGAAGTTTATCCAGGAAGTCACTCCGTCAAAAACAAAGGGACATCTTCCTTACATCTCACCTGGCTTTCTCGACATTCAGGTCAACGGGTACATGGGAAATGATTATAGCCTTGAAGATTTTTCTGTAGACCAGTTGTTAAAAATCATCTCCCATCTGAATCGCTCCGGAACGACCCAGCATGTCCCAACGATCATCACCAGTCCCAGGGAGCGAATCCTCATGAACTTGAAAACCATCTCACGGGCTATCCGGTGCTCAGAAGATATTGCACATGCCATTGCAGGAATTCATTTAGAGGGACCTTTCATCTCTCCGAAGGATGGTCCGCGGGGCGCCCACAATGCAGCCCATGTCCGTCCTCCAGATTTAAGCGAATTTCAGCAGTGGCAGGAAGCAGCAGAGGGGCGGATTACGATCGTCACCTTAAGCCCCGAATGGGATGGAGCAATCCAATTTATAAAAGCAATCTCTGCAGCAGGCGTAACAGCAGCGATCGGTCACACAGCTGCTTCGCCAGGCCAGATCAAGGCCGCCGTGGAAGCAGGAGCACGATTGTCCACTCATCTCGGGAATGCCAGTCACCCCATGATCCCTCGGCTTAAGAATTATATCTGGGAGCAACTGGCAGAGGATCGCCTGATGGCCGGGATGATCTGCGACGGTTTTCATCTGCCGAAATCGGTGGTTCAAGTTTTTACGCGGACAAAGGGATTGGAGCGATTGATTCTGGTAAGCGACGCAGCCTACCTCGGTGGCCTTAAACCCGGGCTCTACAAGTGGAACGATGTTGACGTTCAGGTTTTTGATGACGGACATTTAGGGCTGCCTGGAACTGAAGCCCTCGCGGGCGCAGCTCATTTATTGGACTGGGATATTCCACGGTTCATGGAGTTCACCGGATACAGCCTGAAAGAAACCATACCTTTATGCACTCAGAACCCGGCTCGTCTTCTAAGGATGTCTGATCATTATGGAAGACTGGAACCAGGGGCTCCAGCCAATCTCGTCCTGTTTGATTATGAGCCAGGAATGGACCGTTTGAGGATTATGAAAACGATCCGTTGTGGCAAAGAAGTCAATGTTTTAGAATGAAAAAATCATTTTGAAAGGAGAAACAAATGAAAAAGTTATTCTGTATCACGATTGTTCTTATTCTTACTTTAGGTTTGGCCCTTGCCGCTGCCGCCCAAAACAAGGTTTCGATTCGCTTGGGACATATCCGCGATACCAACCATCCCACCCATATGGCTGCTCTGAAATTTAAAGATATGGTGAGTCAGAAGTCAGGCGGAAGGATCGACGTCAAGGTCTTCCCAAACAGCCAGCTGGGCGGACCCAAGGAGATGTTTGCCCAGATGCAGACCGGCGATCTCGAGATGGTCTATGGCGGGATTAATACCCTCGCCTGGATCAAAGGGGGAGAGGCATATGAAATCACCGCTATTCCGTTTCTCTTCAGGGATTATGCCCATATGAGTAAGGCTCTCTTATCCGATTTCTTCAAGCCCGTTCAGGACAAAGCAGAGCAGGACACCGGGCTCAAGATTGTGACTATCAATGGCGATACAGCTCCAAGAGGCCTCAGCACAAAGGATAAGCCCATTTACAAGGCAGATGACTTCAAAGGTTTGAAGATTAGGACCGCTGCCAGCCCCACCGTGCTCACAGCCATGAAAACACTTGGTGCCTTGCCCCAACAGGTCTCCTTCTCCGAACTTTATATGGCTCTGAAAACAGGAATCGTGGATGCCCAGGAGAATGGCGCCATCGTTGTTCAATCTGCCAGCCTCTTCGAAGTCCAGAAATATTACATGAAGACAGACTACATTCGAGACATTGAGACCTTCTATTCGGCCATGCCTTTCTGGAAGAAACTTTCCAAGAAAGATCAGGAGATGATCTTCGACGCCGCTGAAAAGTCGGGGAATTACGAAACCGAGCTCACCCAAAAGCAGCTGACCACTGTATATGATTCGCTCAAGACCAAGATGACAGTGGTCGTACCACCCCAATTAGATCTGGATTCGATCCGGAAGAAACTGGAAGGAGCCTTTGACAGTTTTGAAGGAACGAAGTGGCCAGCTGGGTTGATAAAAAAAGTCAGTGCTCTGAAGTAAAATTATACTGCATGGGGGGATGATTCCCCCCCCTTTTTTTCTGCTTCTTCCGGCTTTCGTATGGATGCTTTCCCTGTTTTATTCCCCCCTTAGCTTAAGGGGGGATGATGGGGGGTTAGGAAGATCATTGAGGCCTTTCAAAATGATTTATCATGAAAGTACCGTTAAAAAGATGTGGAGGGAAATCAGACGGGAGGAAAGAAGGCGACCTATCACATCTCCCAGACAAGTAACCCCTCCCCACCTCCCCTTAACCTAAGGGGAGGTGACCCACTCAATTCCCGGAAGAATTTTTTTTCTTTAAGGATATTGATGATACTCATCCTGTTCGTATTGCTCTTTCTCTTCATCGGGCTCGGCTTCAGCATCTGGACCGCCATGGGAATCAGTGGAATGATCTATTTGCTGATCTTTGGCCAGGTTTCCCTGAAAATTCTTGCCTCCACCCTGGTCAGTGGAGTCGATATTCCCACCCTGGTGGCCATTCCCTTCTTCATGCTCGCAGGGGAATTGATGAACTCCTCTGGGATCACCCGCAAGCTGGCGGACTTTGCGGATTACTTTGTAGGCCGCTTCAGAGGCGGCCTGGCCTATGTCGCCATCGTCGTCAATGTCATCATGGCTGGTGTTTCAGGATCGGCCGTAGCAGATGCCAGCGCCGTCTCCTCTGTGCTTCTTCCCACCATGAAGGAGAAGGGTTACGATCGGCCTTTTGCTGCCTCTATTAATGCAGCAGCTGCTGTGATTGGTCCCATCATTCCTCCGAGCATCCCTATGATCTTTATTGGAGTGATCAGTGGATTGTCGATCGGAAGACTTTTTCTCGGAGGGGTTGTCCCAGGCTTGCTGATGGGATTCTTCTTAGCCATCACGGTTGCTATGGCCACCCGGAAGAAAAACTATCCAATAGATAAAAAACAATTGAATCCAAAGGCAATCCTTTCCCTGCTGAAGGACACCCTCTTTGCCCTTCTAGCGCCCCTTGTCATCATCCTGGGAGTCGTCTTCGGAATTGTCACCCTGGTTGAAGTAGCCGCCCTGGCCAACCTCTATATCCTGATCGTTTCGCTTTTCGTTTACCGGTCTCTCCGGTTCAAGGACATCCCAAGAATATTTTCTAAGGCAGCGGTCTTCTCCACGTCCATCATGATCATTTTTGCAGTGGTCGGTCTTTATCAATATATCGTGGCCTCAGAGCAGTTGGGTGAAAAACTGGGTTTACTGGTCGCCAGCATGAATCTGAATCAATTTACCTTCTTGCTTCTGGCCAACATCTTCTTTCTCTTCATGGGCTGCATTCTCGATGCGGTGCCAGTCATGTTGATCTTCTTCCCTGTTCTCCTGCCCGCAGCGATAAAACTCGGAGTGGATCCGACCCATTTCGGGGTCATTGTGGTGCTGAACTTGATGATTGGGCTGTTAACGCCACCCATTGGGGCGCTCTTGTTTTTAGAGGCTAAAATTGCAGATCTCGAATTCGACGTGCTGCTCAGGAGTGTCTGGCCGTATACCCTGGCCCTGATCGTTGTTCTGCTTCTAATCACCTACATACCCCAGTTGGTGCTTTTTATTCCGAATTTGATTTTGTAAGCCCCGTTAGAAGAGCCTCGCCCTTCTAACAGGAAGGCTCACACCCCGATAGGAGCTGAGTTTCGCATGAGGCAATCAGTGGGGTTTTCTAACGGGGTAAAGAGGTCTTGATGAAGTCCTGGATAGAGCGGATGTCAGGAAGTCTGGAATGGTTCGTAGGGGGTCTCTTTCTTGCTCTCTTTCTGTTGAACATCCTGCGTATTGCCCTGAGATATTTTTTCGGAATCGCCTGGCTATGGGAGCCGGATTTTTCACGTCTTTTATTTATCTGGATCGTTTTCATCGGGGCTACCGTACTCTATGCTCGAAAAGGCCACCTGGTGGTCGATTATTTCTTAAATCAAACGAAACCGAAAAACAGGGAACGCATGCATTTTATCATCGATCTGGTGACCGCCATTTTCCTGGGGACACTTGTTTTGAAAGGGATTGAAGTCGCAAAAGTACGCATGAGAATTCCTTTTGACACCTGGGACTTTCCAACGGGATATGCTTATATGGCCGTTCCCATATGCGGAGCGATCATGATCATCGTCACCCTGGTCAGGATGGGCGATTTTTTATGGGACAGGAGGAAAAATGAACACTGAGGCGATCTTTTACAAAAACACCCTCACGGAGATCATGGACAAAATTCTTGGGGAGATGGAGACAATCCAAAAAGCTTCCCGCGTGCTTGCCGAATCCATCGCTAAGGAGGAACCGGTTCATGTCATCGGTCCCGGCGGACATTCCAATATGGCTGCCGAAGAGGTCCTCTGGCGGGCAGGCGGATTGGCTCCGATCAATGCGATCTTAGACCCGGGGACCAATCTCATCCACGGAGCCAAGCGCTCCAATATCATCGAACGGACGCCAGGGTATGCGATCAAAGTGCTGGATGCCTACCGGGTAGGGCGAAAGCCCGGAGAGGTGATCATGATCGTTAACGCCTATGGTGTTAACGCCATGTGCATTGATACGGTCTTAGAAGCAAAGAAGAGAAAGATGATCACGATCGGGATCACTTCCCGTTCCTTTGCAGATGCCCTGCCAAAAGATCATCCTTCACGCCACCCCACCGGAAAAAACCTTTATCAGGAAGTGGACTTTTTCTTGAATTGCCATCTTCCCTATGGAGATGCGGTGGTGGAGATAAAGGGCTGTCCACAGAAAACAGGACCAACCTCCACTTTTTGTAATGTATTCACGATCAACCTGCTCATGATCGAGACAGTTAAGAGATTGATGGAGATGGGAGTTCAACCGCCTTTGTGGATGAGCGCCAATCTGCCAGGCGGGGACGAGGCCAACCGTTCCCTCGAAGAAAAATATATTCCAAGGATCAAGCATCTGGGGTAAAATGAGTACTCAATTTAATAAAAAAGCACTCTTCCAATTTTTGTGTGAGTACTTTCCCCCTTTATAACCCATCCACACCTCCCCTTAATGTAAGGGGAGGCTGGGTGGGGTTATAGAGGTATTGTTTGATGTGGAGAGCATTCTGTCTAAATTGGTGCTAAAAGTAATCCCCCTTCGTCCCCCCTTAAATTTAAGGGGGGATATAGAGGGAGGAAGCCTTAAGTGAAGGGAAGGTTATTCTCCTATCCTCCCCAATTAACCAGAAAGGATTTCATTATGAAAGCGGTCGTCAAATATGGAAAGGGAAAAGGTCTGGTCGAAATCAGGGATGTCCCTGAACCCAAGATGAAGGATGATGAGGTCTTGATCCAAGTAAGGGCAGTCTCGGTCTGCGGAAGCGACCTGCACATCTATCATGATAATCATCCCTACTGGCCTCCGGTCATCCTTGGACATGAGTTCTCCGGTATCATTGCCGATGTTGGAAAAGAGGTGAAAGGCTGGAAAACAGGCGACCGTATTGTGAGCGAGACACGCATTGGCTCCTGCGGAGTCTGCTTTATCTGTCAGAGCGGTTTCCCCCAAAACTGCGAACAGAAGAGACCCTACGGAATTGGTGTCAATGGAGCCTATACGAAATATGTGGCTGGCCCTGCCCGCCTCCTTCACCGCCTTCCGGACAATATCCCTTTTGAAGTGGGGGCAGCCATTGAGCCTACAGCCATCTGTGTCACATCCATTCTCGAACGATCGCAACTGCAAGCTGGAGAATCTGTCCTCATCACGGGTCCAGGTCCGATTGGCCTCATCTCTCTTGCCATTGCAAAGATGGCAGGAGCAAGAATGGTTGGAATTACCGGAAGGAGTTCAGGTCAAGGGGTGCGGTTCCAAAAGGCCAAAGAACTCGGAGCCGATTTCATCATCAATGTGGAAACAGAGGACCCCATCCAGAAGATCTCGACCTTAACCAATGGTCTGGGAGTGGATATCCTCATCGAAACCTCTGGCGGGGAAAAGGCCATTGCTCAGTCCTTTGAAATGGTAAGAAGATTGGGAAGGGTTTGTGCCATTGGCATATCAGGGAAACCGGAAGTTTCGATTCCTTATGATCGAGGAGTTTTCAAAGGCATCCGTTTCGACTTCTGTTTCTCCAGCAGTTGGACAGCTTGGGAAAAGACTCTTCACTTGATCTCAAAAGGGCTCTTGCCACTCGGGAAGTTGATCACTCACCAGCTTCCCCTTGAAAAATGGGAAGAGGCCTTCCACCTTCTCGAAAGCCGCCAGGCCGCCAAAGTCATCTTGATTCCCTAAAAGAGAGGTACAGATGGAACAGCATCCTTATCAGGTGGTAATCACCGATTGTGATCAGGGATCCATTGAAGAGGAAAAAGAAGAATTTGTCCGAATCGGAGTAGAATTGGTTTTCGCTCAGCTAAAAGAGGAAGGAGAGCTGATTCAGGTCTGTAAAGATGCAGATGGACTGTTGAACCAGTATGCGCTCCTGACTCGAAAAGTCCTCCAACATCTTCCGAAATGTAAGGTGATCTCCCGTTATGGAGTGGGGGTGGATTCCATTGACCTCAAAGCGGCAACCGATTTGGGAATCATCGTCGCCAATGTGCCGGATTATTGCATGGACGAGGTCTCCAATCAAACCATCGCGATGATCCTGACATTGATTCGGAAGACCGCTTTTTTTGATCAAAAAGTGAAATCTGGCCAATGGGATTTCCGTACAGGAATACCTATCTACCGAACAAGCGGAAAGACGCTGGGCCTTGTGGGTTGTGGAAAGATCGGTTTTGAAGTGGCAAAAAAAATCTCTGCTTTCGGCGTTCGCGTAATCACCTTCGACCCCTACCTTCCGAAAGCGCCTGAAGGAATTGAATTGACCGACCTCGATACGGTTCTAAAGGAATCCGATTTCATCTCCATCCACTGTCCCCTCAATGACTCCACCCGGCATCTGATCGGAGAGAAAGAATTTAAGAAAATGGTGAAGAAACCCATTCTCATCAATACGTCCAGAGGCCCGATTATCGATGAGAAGGCTTTGATTCAGGCATTAAAAGATGGCCTCGTTGCCGGGGCCGGACTCGATGTCCTGGAGAAAGAACCACCCGATCCTCAAAGCCCATTACTCAAGATGGAAAATGTCGTCCTTTCGCCTCACGTCAGTTTTTATTCAGAGGAATCGATTCGTGAATTGAAGCGGAGAACCGCCGAGAATGTCTCTAACGTTCTCCTGGGAAAGTGGCCAAGGTCCGTAGTGAACCGTGACGTGAAGGGAAAGACCAGGGCTACCCTTTCTCCCTCAGAGGTATAGCCGCTGAAGATTTTGACCCCTCCCCCTTCCCCCCTCTTAAGCTAAGAGGGGGGAAGGGGGAGTTATAAGGGGTGAGAGTGGTTTTTTAGGAGTTGAAGATGAAAAACAAAAAATTCGATCCGAAAAAAGATTACCCTCTCTCCTCAAAGAGGCCTGATCTGGTCAGGACTCTTAGCGACAAGGGTTTTGAAGAGATTAGTCTGGAGAATGTCGTCTCAGGGAAGATTGATGCTCAGGAGATTCGGATCCGGCCTGAAACTTTGGAGCTCCAGGCAAAAGTCGCAGAGACATATGGAAGGCCCCAGTTGGCCCACAATTTTAGAAAGGCCGCAGAATTGACACAAATTCCCGACGAAGAAGTCTTGAAGATTTACAATTCTTTAAGACCAGGGCGATCGACAAAAGAAGAGCTATTGGCAATAGCAAAAGAAATCGAGAAGAAATACCATGCAGAACTGAACGCCGCTTTTATCCGGGAAGCAATCAAGGTCTACGAAAAAAGAGGACTCTTTAGAGAAGAATAAAGAACCCCGCCCACAGAGCGGGGTTCTTAAAACCTAAGACCGAGATCCCGAACCAAGTTCGGGATGACAAAAAGAGGAGAACCCAATCCTGTTGTCATGCTGAACTCGTTACAGCATCTAATTTAATGCGTTTGTATTAAATGACCGCAATTGTAAAACTTTCAAAAAATATCTTTACCTACCCTCTGCCAGGAAGGGGATATAGGAGAAAATTTATGCCACAATCGAAACGATTCGAATTATTGGCTCAGCGCGCAGTGAATAAAGACTCCTGCATTCATGAGTGGCCAGAGAAGGGCCTGGTCAATATGGAAAGCGCCTTCGACCCTAAGCCAAGCCTAAAAATCGCCAATGGCATCGTCAAAGAGTTGGATGGGAAGAAGCGAAAAGATTTCGACATCATCGACCATTTCATCATCGAACATGCCCTCAACCTGAAATATGCGCGAAAAGCCATGGCCATGGATTCTCGCAAGATTGCCCGCATGATCGTGGATATCAATGTCCCCCGTAACAAGATCATTGAGATCTTCAAAGGCCTCACCCCTGCCAAAATTCTTCAGGTGGTGAACCATCTCAATCCTGTGGAGATGATGATCGCCTTACAGAAGATGCGTGCCAGGAAGACCCCTGCCAATCAGGCCCATGTGACCAATCGAAGGGACAACCCGGTCCTCTTAGCAGCGGATGCTGCTGAAGGCGCACTCAGAGGATTTGCCGAGGAAGAGACCACGGTAGCTGTGCCCCGGTCTGCGGCTATGAATGCCCTGGCCATCCTGGTCGGATCCCAAACAGGCCGCGGAGGCGTATTGACTCAATGTGCTGTCGAGGAGGCATTAAATCTGAAGCTGGGGATGCTCGGATTGACCACCTATTCCGAAACCCTCTCGGTCTATGGAACGGAGTCAACTTTTAAAGACGGCGACGATACACCCTGGTCCAAAGCCTTTCTGGCCTCGGCCTATGCCTCCCGCGGAGTGAAGGTCCGTTTCACCTCTGGAACAGGCTCTGAGGTCTTAATGGGGAACGCCGAAGGAAAATCGATGCTCTACCTCGAAATTCGGTGCCTCCTCTGCATCAAAGGAGCGGGCAGTCAGGGAGTTCAAAACGGCTCCATCAGTTGTATCGCCCTTCCCCTTTCCCTTCCAGGAGGAGGACGAACGGTCCTCGCAGAGAACCTCGTCGCTACCCTGCTCGATTTGGAAATTGCCTCGGGAAACGATGCGATGTCTTCCCATTCCGATATGCGTAAAAGCGCTAAACTGATGACCCAGTTCCTTCCGGGCACGGACTTCATCTGTTCGGGTTACAGTTCGATGCCGAGAATGGATAATATGTTTGGAGGAGGCAATTTCGATTCAGAGGACTATGATGACTTTCTGATCCTCCAGAGAGATTTTCTGATCAATGGAGGAATTTTCCCTGTGCAAGAGGAAGAGGTAATTAACGTCCGTCGAAAAGCAGCAAAAGCCATGCAGGCGATCTTTAAAGAATTCGATTTCCCATCCATTAAAGATGAAGAGGTGGAAGCCGTCACTACGGTTCACTGGAGTCCAGACATGCCTGAGAGGAATCGGGTGGAAGATCTGAAAGCCTCGGAAAGGATATTGAAGGAGTCTATCACAGGGGTCGAGATCGCGCGGGCTCTTGACAAGCACGGATTTCAGGAGGTCGCAAAAAGAATCCTTGAGATTCAGAAACAGAGAGTAACTGGAGATTATCTTCAGACCTCTGCCATCTTTGATGCCAATTTCAATGTCCTCAGTGCCATCAATGATTCCAACGACTATCAAGGGCCTGGAACAGGATATCGCCTGGAAGGAGAGACGAAGAGAAAGATCATCAACCTTCCTCAAGCAAAGAATCCAAGAGAGCGATCAACAGTTGACCCTTCCAAAACCATGGGGATGGAATTAGTGGAGATTGGAGCAGCTACTGCAGGAAGTGATTCCAGGGAAGTGGTGATCGGGCTTGGTCCGGCCTTTGGAACAGCCTTGCAGGAAACAATCACCGGCCTTCCCCTTGATAAGGTTCTCAAGGAGATGATTCGAGGGATTGAAGAGGAAGGGATCAAACCGAGGGTGATCAAAATTTATGAAACCTCTGATTGTGCTTTTATCGGCCATAAGGCAGCCCAGTTAAGCGGTTCGGGTGTTGCCATCGGCATCCAGTCAAAAGGAACCGTGGTGATTCATCAGAGGGACCTGCCCCCTCTCAATAACCTCGAACTTCTTTCCCAGGCCTCAAATGCAACATTAGATACCTATCACACCCTCGGTAAGAATGCGGCCAGATATGCCAAAGGAGAAGCCACAGTTCCCCTTCCCACGGTCATCGACAACATGGCCAGGCTCAAATATATTGTCCAGACGACCCTGATGCACATGAAGGAAACAGAACAGGTCAATCTCCATTTGGCTCCAAAAGAACTGAGGATCAAATTTTTAGAGATGAATTAACCTTAACGTTGTAGTAAATTTAGTCACAATGGCATGGGTAAATCCTGCTAAGAGCGGGACTTCGACTTGCCTGCTCGTAGCCGCTTCAGCGAAGGCAGGGGTGAACCTTTAATTGTAAAAATTAGGATTTGACCTTACAGAAAGTGTCAGGTCTAAGCAAGGACTCCTTCTTGTAATCGAATGTTGGGTACAGGCAAAAAAGTGCCGAGTTCTTTTGAAAAGTGTTGAGGCGCCTGGTGGAATGAGAAGAGAGAGATTGAATGAATACTCTCGTTTTGTTGCAGATTACTTGTTTAGGCAATGGCCGGAATGGGAGGAATTCGCAAAGGCCATTGATTATTACCCAGACGACCCTGAGCTCGAACCGGGGACCCTCGTCGTAAAAATCAAACCGCCAAATCCGGGAATTAAAGAACGATTAGAAATCTGGACCTATAGCAATAAGGTTACCGTAGTTGCCTTTAAGTTGTTCCATACCCATTTCGAATGGTTTGATGATGTCCGAGACGAAGCGGAGCATGTGTTAGAGGCAATTCGTTTTCTTCAGGACATTATTTCGGAAGAAGTTAAGATCACTGCTTGGAGGCGCAGGGGCAAATGGATCGGCGGATCTTATGCGAAGAGGGATGAACAGCCCGATGACTCTTTCCTAACCGAACGGCCAGATGAGTTTATTCAAGTTTCGTGGAATGGCACATACGACCTTGTAAAAAAATATGAAACGTAATGGGACATCATGTTCTTGATAAACTAACGGCAAAATACATCACGACTGTTTCCTGAAATATAGCTTTGACAAAATAGACTGATAAGTTTATATTTTCATCGAAAATGGCGAAAATGCGCTGGTTGCATACTACCCCGAAGATGAGGTATATTTTCATAAGGTGACTGCATGAAGATCGAAATCGAGAAAGAGGAAGATGGCCGTTGGATTGCTGAAATTCCTGACCTCCCAGGGGTTGCGGTGTATGGGAATAGCCAGAACGAGGCCATATCAAAGGCAGAAGCATTAGCTTTGCGAGTCATGGCTGACCGTCTCGAACATGGGGAAGAAATTCCAGAACTCAAGGAAGTTTTCGCGATCTCAGCATGAGCCAATGGCCCTCAACCAGAGCAAATCAAGTCCTCGCTTCCTTGCTTCGTATTGGCTGGATAATCAAACGACAGTCCGGCACTTCTCACCGCGTTCTTGCTCGGTCCGGTTGGCCTGATTACGTATTCGCATTCCATGAACGCGAAGAAATCGGACCGAAGATGTTGGCGCGGATTGCCAAACATACGGGCCTTACTCCTAAGGACCTGTAACAATTGCTAAACTATGAGGTGCATCGGATATGTATAGAACGTCCCTTCCGTTATACTTCATTTCTAACAGAAGTCATTAACCCCAGGGTCTCGACAAGGTTAATGACTTATTATCGCTTAATCGGGAGATCATTTGACACTGTTTGTCAGGTTAAGTCCCGTTTAGGGCATTCTTCTATCAGTAGAATTTTAAGGGCAAAAGTGAAGCTCCCCGTGCTTCCACACGGGGTATCTTCGCAGCTTCGGCGAAACCCGCCGAAGCATACCCTACTACGCTCCTTCGGAGCTTCGAAGGGTACCCTTTTCGCATTCATCCCCGTCCTTCCGGACGTGGCATTCTGCGTAGGCGGGATAAAAGCTAAGAAAATAGACCCCTTTCCCTAGTCCCCTATCTGAACTGGGACGAAAAGTAACCCCTCCCCACCTCCCCTTAACCTAAGGGGAGGTTACCCACTCAATTCCCAGATGAACGAAGATTTTTAGGAGACGAAGTCTTTTAGTATCCTAGGGGCTTCCGCTCAACGTTTCTATTTCAACTCGGACATTGGAACTTCGTCCATGTCTGTAAATGTCTGATTCTCGCCGGCCATTCCCCAGACAAAAGTGTAATGGCTGGTTCCAACTCCGGAATGAAGGGACCAGCTTGGAGAGATGACAGCTTGTTCATTTCTCACGACGATATGCCGTGTCTCTTGAGGTTCACCCATGAGATGAAATACCAGAGCATCCCCAGGGAGGTCAAAATAGAAGTAGACCTCCATGCGCCTGTCATGGGTGTGGCACGGCATGGTGTTCCACATGCTGTTCGGCTCCAAAGCGGTCATCCCCATCACGAGCTGACAGCTGTTCAGCACCTTGGGGTGGATAAACTGGTTGATGGTTCTGACGTTGGATTTGTCCGGTGTGCCAAGGTTGAGGTGCTGGGCTTCCTTCGTGGATACTTTAACCAGGGGATAGGAAGAATGAGCCGGGGTACTGTTAAAGTAGAATTTTGCTGGATTATTTTTGTCAGAGCTCTTGAACGACACATTCTTTGGCCCCATGCCGACATAAAGACACTCCTTATTCTCTAAAATATTTTCTTTGCCTTCCACCGAAACGGTTCCTTTGGAACCCACATTGATAATTCCCATTTCTCTCCTTTGGAGAAAGAAATCCACTCCCAACTCTTTGGTCACCTCCAGTTTCAATTCTGAGGCGACCGGACAGGCTCCCCCCACGATGATTCTGTCGACATGGCTGTAGACCATGGTCGTCTTGTCCTTTTCAAAGAGGTTTTCAATCAGAAAATGTTTTCTCATTCCGGCCGAATCCATCAGCTTCATTTGGTCGGGATGAATGGCATATCGAATATCCATTGTCTTCTCCTTTGCTCTTGATGGTCTCCTGATCTGATTGGAGGCCTTTTGACTGTTGTAACAATCCATCCATATTTGAGCCACTTATATGCGAGATGACTCCTTTTGTCAACGAGCATCTCTTAAAATCCTCTCAATCCAATTTAAGGAAGAAATGAGTCGTCCCAAAAAGAGTTGCTAAAGAAGAAGTAAGTTAGATAAAATGCCAATGAGGGAACGATGGAACTCCACGGGCAAAGCCCGTGGTACCTCCATAAAGATACCCTCCTACGCCAAGGCTTCGGAGGGTTATCCGCCTTCAGCGAAATCCGCCGAAGCAGTAATTTACAAGCCCATGACTATCTTTGGCAAATATACGCATTCATCCATCCCGCTGAGCGGGGTGGTCTTCTGCGTAGGCGGATAAAAAGAGGAGACGTCTTATGAAAAAGATAACGTATCAGGAACTTCTGAAAGATAAACGCATGCGTTTTGCCATCTCCATCATCAACTCCGCCTATGCCAGTGATAGCCTCGACAAGCTTGGCATTCAGAAGCCTGGCAGAAACCACTACTATCTCCCGATCGAGATTCATTACCTTGCAGGTGCTGAAACCGATCCACAGCATCGGGTCTTCGGTGCTGTCCATACAGCCGCCTTTCGCATTGTTGGCGATCCTGACTCACCGGCCTACCAGGCCAATCCCTATGAAGGGGAAATCACTTTCATCCGAACCCTGAAGCCTGGCGACGTTGCGGTGATTGATACCCCCATTGATGATGAATTCCAAAATGAGGAGGAGAACGAGAAAAAGTGCGGAGGCGTCTGGGGAGGACTTCTGACAGCGCTTTCGCTCTCTTATGGCGCTGTTGGTGCAGTGATTAATGGACCTACCCGTGACACCCATCAGATTAACAGCTACTTTCGCCACGGATCCTTTGATGCTCGCTCCATCCGCTCTCTGGAGAAGGCATTAGGGAAGAAGGCATCGAAAACCAATATCAAAAAGATTCGAGCTGCTCTCCTCAAGGCAAGCAAATTCCCTGTTTATGGGACAGGAACCCTTCCCACTGATTCTGCCTTCCGTACGGAAGCCTTTTCTGTAGAGGAGTCCATTAAGATCGGAAATGTGATCATCAACGATCAGGACTTCATCATCGCTGATAATGACGGACAGGTTGTGATTCCGAATGAGGTGGTCCACGAAGTCCTCGCAAAGGTCATCGAGATTGACGCTGGTGATAAGGATGTCTGGGCAGATGCTCTCACCCGTCTCGCCGGATTTCATCACGACTCCATCGATGAAATCGTGGCTCGTCGCGGAGGCCATCTCTGATTAGATGGATGATCCATAGTCGTTAGTCGGATAGTCAGTTAGTCGGTTAGTTAAATACTATGAGACTATAAGACTACAAGACCATTACAACAGAAAGGAGTCAGAATGAAATCTGTTGTTTGTGAAAAACCCTGGGAATTAAAGATGAAAGAGACGGAACTCCCTGAGGTAAAATCAAGCGAAGCTCTGATTCGTGTCCATCGTGTTGGCATCTGTGGAACCGACCTCCATGCCTTTAAGGGGGAGCAGCCCTACTTCACCTATCCGCGAGTCCTCGGGCATGAAATCTCAGGTGAGATCGCACAGGTAGGGGAAAACCCTTACGGGTTTAAACGAGGTGATCTTGTGGCTGTCATCCCCTATCTCGAGTGCGGACATTGCGTCGCCTGCAGAATGGGAAAAACCAATTGCTGCACCCGGTTGAACCTTTTCGGTATCCAGCGGGATGGAGGCATGTCCGAATACTTGAGCGTGCCCCTGGATCACCTCCTGAAATCAGAAAAGCTCAATCTTGACCAATTGGCCATGGCAGAGTGTCTTGCCATCGGCGCTCATGCGGTAAGACGTGCTCAGATTGAGAAAGGAGAACCTGTTCTTGTGATAGGTGCGGGCCCCATTGGGATGGCCATCATCCAGTCCGCCCGGGAGGCCGGCGCAAAATTGATGGCTCTGGACATCGTCCAGGAACGGCTTCAATTTTGCAGAGACAGATTCAAGGTAGATCATGTGATCCATGGAGGAAAAGATCCAATCAAGGAGATCGAATCGATCACCAAGGGAGACTATCCCACTATTGTTTTCGATGCAACTGGAAATGCCAAGTCCATGATGAATGCTTTCAACTGGGTATCCCATGGAGGGCGCTTGATTCTGGTCAGCCTGGTCCAGGATCATATCACCTTTTATGATCCTGATTTCCACCGCAGGGAACTGACCCTTTTGAGCAGCCGGAATGCTACCCGGCAGGATATGGAGCACATTATTCGTTCTCTTGAGGCAGGAAAGATCGATGGTACTTCTCTGATCACCCATCGCGCTTCATTGGACCAGGTGAGCAACCAATTTGAATCCTGGTTGAGGCCTGAAACCGGTGTGATCAAAGCAGTAGTGGAAGTATAGAAAATTTCTTTATTTGGATTCATCCGGGAATTGAGTGAGTAACCTCCCCTTATAACTCCCCCTCCCCCTTATACTTAAGCTTATCCTTACCCATAACTCGGACTACTGGACACAGGGGATATGATGTAGCTAAGCAGCGGTAAAAATCCGAAATCCGAATATCGAAATCCGAAACAATGACCAAAATCTAAATTTCAAATGACCAAAACGTGTTTTTGTGGTCTGTTTGTTTCGAATTTGGAACATTTGAAATTCGGATTTGTTTCCGAATTTCGTGCTTCGATATTCGAATTTCCAATCCCCTGCCGTACACGCACTAAAAGATGCTTGTGTCTAGCCCCCCACTTATGGGACACGTAAAGTATACTTAAGAGGGGGGAAAGCACCCATACAAAAGCCGGAAAAACCTTTATTTATAAAAAAGGTTGGGCAGGAAGAGAACCATCTGCGGCCAATAGGTGCAAATGATCAGGGTGCCCACAAGGGGGATAAGAAATGGACCGCAGGCACGCGCGGTGCGCTCGAAAGAGATGTTGGACACCCGTGCCAGGATGTAAAGGACCATGCCCACTGGCGGGGTTAAGAGACCGATCATTAAATTGAGAACCATGACCAGCCCGAAGTGAACCGGGTCAACGCCGATCTTCTCCATGAGCGGAAGAAGAACTGGAACTAGGATGGTAATGGAGGCAATGGTCTCCATGAAGCAGCCGACAATGAGGAGGAAGACATTCACCATGATGAGGATCAACCATGGTCGGGTGGTGATCGAGAGAACCACATCGGCGATGTTATCAGTGATCTTCGTGGTGGTGATCAGGTAGCCGAATATCGAAGCCCCGGCCACAATCAGGAGAATGATGGCTGTAGTCTCGGCGGTTTCCATGCTCACTTTGATGAAGGCCCGCAGGGATAGTGTCCGATAGACGAATATTCCCAGGATCATGGCATAAACAGTAGCTGCGATCGCTGCTTCGGTGGGAGTGAAGACACCCGTGGTCATTCCCCCGATTAAGATGACCGGGGTCATGAGAGGCAAAAAAGCTTTTTTGGTTTTGCCCAAGAGATTCTTGAACGAGAATCGGGCGTCGCGGTGGAATCCCCGCACATGGGCATACCAGGTCACCATCACCATCATGGCTCCGGCCATAACCAATCCAGGAATGAATCCGGCGGCAAAGAGCTTTCCCACAGAGGTATTGGCCATCACTCCATAGATCACCATGGGCAGAGAAGGAGGAATGATGGGTCCGATGGTCGAGGATGCCCCGGTGATTCCTACGGCAAAGTCCACATCATAGCCATGGTCTCGCATGGCGCGGATTTCGATGTTCCCCAGCCCTCCGGCATCTGCCACGGCCGTTCCTGACATTCCGGCGAAGATGACCGAACCCACCACGTTCACATGCCCAAGTCCACCCTTCATCCACCCGACCAGAGCCATGGCAAAATCATAAATCCGGGTGGTGATCCCGCTCGAGTTCATCAGGCTGCCAGCCATGATGAAGAAGGGAATGGCCAGAAGTGGGAAGGAGTCTGTCCCGCCGATCATCCGATGCAAAACTACGAGGTGAGGCTGAACCCCTTCGATGATCACATAGATGAGGGACGCCCCCGCAAGCGAGATCGCAACAGGCACGCCGATGGCCATGAGCAAAAGAAAACCACCGATGAGCGCGAGGGTAGTCATTGGTATCGTCCCTCCTGCCCCACGCGGGTAAGCACACTCGACCCGCTACGCCAGTTTTGAATCGCTACTTGAATCGCCCGAAAGGTCATCACTGCAATGCCAACTGTACATATTCCGTAGACGATACTCATGGGCCAGTCCACCACCACCATGGGTTGGGTTTTCATGATCAGGGTGACCTTCAGGCAAAGCCATGTGGCGTAGCCGAAAAAAACTACCCGGATGATGTCCACTAAATTAGAGAGGAAATGAGCAAGCCCCCGAGGATAGTAAATGTAGAGGAACTCCACGTGGATGTGGCTATAACGTCGGACAGCAATCCCGCCCCCCAGAAATGCTACACATGTCAAAAGGTACCGGGCGATTTCCTCAGTCCATGCGAGAGGATTGTTGAGCGCGTACCGGGTGAAGAATTGAAGGAAGACCACGATAGCGAGAACCCAGAAAAAAACCAGGGTCACCCAATCCTCTGGGCTGTATTCTCTAAGGTTCACCTCTGGTTCGTCGCTCGTGTTCTTGTTTTGAGTCTCGAGATTGGAGTTGGTGTTATGTTTCTCGGTCATACCTTTGTTGCATTCAGTTTCTCTTTAGGCGGATTGACACCGGATGGAGAAAAAGATCGCGGCTCCCATTGAGGAAAAGTCCGTCGATGTGAGCCGCGTCAATTTGTTTATGATACTATTTTACACCTTGCAACCGGTCATAGAGGTCTTTAGTCCAGACTGCCCCAAAGGAAGCATCGTTGTGGACTTTCACTGCCGCCTCACGGAAGGCCTTCAGATCCGGTATTACTACCGTCTTGCCCTGCTGCTTGAACCAGTCAGCCAGCTTCTGCTCGGATTCGCGGATCGAAGCGCCGGCGCGAGCTGAAGCTTCTTTATATACCGTCTCGAAGATCTGTTGCTCCTGTGGGCTAAGTCTTTTCCATAAGGGGGAACCGATCACTGTGGTCAGGTTGTCGAGGATGTGGCCAGTCAGGTTGATGTGAGTCTGGACCTCGTAGAATTTTTTGGCCTGGATGGTTGGCAGGGGATTCTCCTGTCCGTCCACGGTCTTGTTCTGCAAAGCTAAGTACACCTCGGCAAAGGCGATGGGCGTGGGATTGGCGCCCATGGCCTTGGCATACATCATGTACATAGGGGCCTGTGGAACCCGTAGTTTCATACCCTTCATATCTGCCGGAGTGTTGATGGCCTTGTTGGCTGTAGTGTGCCTGGCTCCGTAATAGGTTAGAGCCACAACCTTGTGGCTGGTCTCTTTGAAATACCCGTCGGCCAGCTCGGTAAAGAAAGGGCTATTGCTGTAGGCTTTCCAGTGGTCGAAGTCTCGCCAGATATAGGGAGCATTGACAATGGAGAAAGGTTTGTAGGTAGCCCCCACAAATCCTGCTCCGATGTAAGCCATGTCAATCGTCCCCAGGGGCATTGCCTGTGCAATCTGCTGTTCGTTTCCCAGGGACGAGGCTGGAAACACGTCCACTTGGTACTTGTTGTTTGTCCGTTTGGCAATCTCGCCCGCAGCCCACAATGCTTCCTTGTGGAAAGCCTCGCTGACCTCATAGACATGGGCGAATTTAAGCTTAGTCTGCGCCTCTGCCGACACCATTAGGGCAAGGGCAGCAAATACAACCACGATGCAAATAAATAAACGCTTTTCCATATACAACCTCCTCCTTTTAATTGATGATAACCATTTGGCAAGTTGAATATATATGAGGTGATTTTAGGTGTCAAGGTATTTTTTGGAAAGAGCTTTGGGGAATACCTTCCGCTCTCTGATTAAATAGATTTTAAGAATTGATTATTCCAAAATCTTGATATCAGGATATAGTCATTGCGAGCAAAGCGAAGCAATCCAGTTTTTCGCGATGAGATTGCCACGCACCTTTCAGGTGCTCGCAATGACGGCCTAGGGAAGAACCTTTGTTTTCTAAATCGGGATTTGAGTTACAGAGATTTCTTGACTTCTTCAAAGAACTCTTACAGGATAAGGTGTGATTTAGAAGGAGGGAGAATTCATGCCTGACTTTCAAGATTTGATTCGATTGGTGCGGGGACCGGTTCCGGAAAAGCCGCTGCCGGCGATATGGAACTACTTTCCATGTCACGCCGGTGCCGTGGGAGGCGTGGACAATTTTCTCGATTACTACTTCGACGTGGAAATGAAGCTTCACCTTCAGCTGAAGATAATAGATCTGCTGCCAGAGGCTTTAATCCTTCCTGGAGTCTTTCCCGACCTGGGAGTAATCGTGGAGGCATCGGCTTTCGGGGGACAGATGGTGTGGTTCGAAAAGGGAGCCCCATTTATTTTTCCAAGGATCAAAGAGCTTCGGGAAATTGACGAACTGAAAATGCCGCCTGTAGGCCTGGCAGGCCTAATGCCTCTCGCCCTAAGGCAAAGGGAGATCATGCGGCGCAAGCTCAAAGAAAAAGGAAAAGAGATGGAGAAATGGGGCTTTTCCATGGGGCCCGCCGAAGTGACTGGCCTGCTTCTGGGGTATGATAAGTTTTACCTGGCACTTTACGATGATCCCAAACGAATATCGAGACTGATGGAGATCGTTACTGAATTGATCGTTTCATGGCTACAGAAGCAGGAAAATGAATTTGGAGGGATAGAGGTTTTGTGTCTGGGGGAACATGTTCCCCACCAGGTCAACCCGGAGCAAATGAAAGAGTTTATCCTCCCCTGCATAAAAGCGGCTTACTCCGCTTTTCCAAAGGCTGTTAAAATTTATCACAACGAAGGGTTTCACTCTTGCCAGCATATTCCGCTTGTCCTGGAATTCGGGGCAGACATCTGGCATTTCGGGAGCGACGTGCATCCGATCAAAGATTTTTATTCCCAAACACAGGATCGAATCATCCCTTTTGGCGGCGTCAACCCTCACGGAGTCATGCTGGATGGGTCTCCGCAACAGGTTGGGGCAGAAACCCGGGCGGTTGTTGAGGCAGCCAAAGAACACAAATTGCTCCTGTCCACAGGCACTGGAACCACGCCGGAAGTCACCTTAGAGAACCTGCGAGCCATGGTACAGGCAGCATTGACGGATTAAACCCAAAGTACTCCTCTCACCCTTCCCCTCTCCCCAGCGAGGAGCTTATCCTTACTCATAAGTCAGACTGCTGGACACAGGGGATATGATGTAGCTAAGCCGCGGTAAAAATCCGAAACCCGAATATCGAAATCCGAAACAATGACCAAAATCTAAATTTCAAATGACCAAAACGTGTTTTTGTGATCTGTATGTTTCGAATTTGGAACATTTGAAATTCGGATTTGTTTCGAATTTCGTGCTTCGATATTCGAATTTACAATCCCTTGCCGTACACGCACCAAAAGATGCTTGTGTCCAGTCCCCCAACTTATGGGACACGTTTAGAGCGGGGAGGGGGTGAGGGGGTAAGAATCAGTGTAATCAGAGGTTTCTGGGCTTTTTCAAAAATCTCTATTTCGAGGTTGACAACAGGTTGTCCATTTGGTAGATGTTATGTGATTTAAAAATTCGAAAGGAGGTATGAAGAATGAAAACGAGGAACATCGAACGTATTTTTATCGGACTTCTTTTGGCTGTTCTTGTCCTTGGAAGTCTACCCACCCAAACATTCGCTCAGGCCAAATACCCTGCCCGGCCTATCCAGTTTATCTGTCCATGGGGTGCTGGTGGTGGAACAGACCGCGTTGCCCGTATGCTCGCCATCCTTCTTGAAAAGGATTTGGGCCAGCCTGTGACCGTGGTAAACAGAACCGGTGGTGGTGGCGCTGTAGGCCATACAGCCGGGACAACCGCAGCACCCGATGGCTATACAATGACCATTGTCACCGTTGAGATCACCATGATGCACTGGATGGGACTGGCTCAGGTCACTTACAAGGATTTCAAGCCTGTCGCCCTGATCAACTTTGACCCCGCAGGAGTCAATGTTCGGGCGGATGCACCCTGGAAAACGCTTAAAGAACTCTTAGATTATGCAAAGGCAAATCCAGGAAAACTGAAGGCTACTGGAACGGGCAAGGGAGGCATCTGGGATCTGTCCCGTGCTGGAATGCTCAAGACCGCCGGAATCCCCATCGATGCCATCCCCTGGGTTCCAAGCGAAGGAGCAGCCCCTGGTCTTGCAGAAATGGTGGCTGGTGGTGTTCCAGTCGTCACCTGTAGCCTTCCTGAGGCTCGTTCGATGATTGAAGCAAAAAAAGCGAAGGCTCTCGCCATCATGGGAGACAAACGGGCGGATATTTTCCCGGACGTTCCCACATTGAAAGAACTGGGGATCAACTGGACCATGGGTGCATGGCGAGGAGTTGGAGTCCCCAAGGATACCCCTGATGATGTGGTAAAGGTTCTGGAGAAGTCTCTCGAGAAAGCGGTTGCCAGCGCTGAGTTCAAAGACTTCATGGTCAAAAATGGATTTGGAATCATGTGGGGATCGGCAGCTTACTATGGAAAGTTTATGGCTGATGGCGATAAAGAAATGGGAGCCATCATGAAGGAAGTCGGTCTGGTTAAATAAAGAGAAACTGATGCTTTCGAAAAAGCGGGGCTGGGGAAATATAGCTTTCTCAGTCCCGCTTTTGGTAAGGGCATGAAAAGAAACGACATCATTGCGGGTATCATCTTTATTGTTTTGGGTATCTTCATCTTTACCCAGACCTGGAATTATCCTTCCCCACCAGAAAAGGGCCACCCCGGGCCAGGTCTCTTCCCAAATCTCCTAGCCCTCCTCTTCATTGGCTTTGGGACAGCTGTTATTCTTAAAGCCAGGAAACCTGCTCCAACTGAAACAGAAGGTGCTTCCGTGGGTCCCAGGAGAATTTCCAATGCCCTCTTCGTCCTCGGAATTGTTGTCAGTTATGTCGTGGTGGTCAATACGGTCGGTTTTCTCATCACCAGCGCTGTCTTGCTCTTTCTATTAATGAAAAAATTGGGCGTGACGCTCCTTAAGAGCACCATCGCAAGCATAATGATCACCCTTTTTATCAATCTGCTGTTTTCAAAGATTCTAAGAGTCCCTTTACCCTGGGGGATTCTAGGATGGTGAAGTCTGACGAATTAGCTAACCCTATACCCCCCTTTGGAAAAGGGGGGCTAGGGGGGATTTAAAGAACAAATTTTTACTAAAGAGTTTTTTATCATTTATAAACTGAGTCTCTCTTATGGATGCCATTCTTCAAGGAGTTGTGCTCCTCGCCAGTCCCAAGGTCATTCTCATCATTGTTGTCTCAGCGATCTATGGCCTCTTCGTCGGAGCCATTCCCGGCCTTACCGCCACAATGGCCACTGCCCTATTGATCCCTTTCACCTTCTTTATGGATCCTGTGCCTGCTCTTGTCTCCATCGTCACCATGTCTGCCATGGCCATTTTTGCAGGGGATATCCCTGCCGCGCTGGTCAGAATTCCGGGAACTCCCTCTTCAGCCGCTTACACTCAAGATTCTTATGAACTTACCAAGCAGGGCAAGGCTGAGATGGTCTTGGGAGTTGATGTTGTGTTTTCAGTCATTGGCGGATTGATAGGGGCAATCATCCTCATGACCTCTGCCCCCCTGCTCGCAGAGATAGCCTTTAAATTTACAACTTTCGAATACTTCTGGCTTGCGACCATGGGATTGAGCATCACGGTCATGGTCTCCCGGGGCTCACAGATTAAAGGCGCTCTATCCCTGATCCTCGGCCTTTTTCTATCCACCGTTGGCGTGGATATTACCTTGGGTTTCCCCCGGTTTACCTTCGGAAGCGTTGAACTTCTCAATGGAGTCAATTTCATACCAGCGATGATCGGACTTTTTGGGGTGTCAGAGGTCTTCCGAAGCGTGATGCATGGTGAACTTGCCTTCCCCATTGCCAAGGTTCAGGCAGGAAAGATTTTCAAGGGAATGTGGGGACTGTGCAAGCGGTTCAAAGTGAACATCCTGAGATCCGGGCTTCTTGGAACTTTCATAGGTATCCTTCCCGGAGCAGGCGCTGATATCGCGGCCTGGATTGCTTATGCCTTCTCAAAAAGGGGATCCAAAGAACCCGAAAAATATGGGGCGGGATCAATTGAAGCCATTGTTGATTCCGGGACGGCGAACAACTCCTGCCTCGCAGGGGCATGGGTCCCTGCTCTCGTCTTCGGAATTCCTGGGGATTCAATCACAGCCATTCTGATCGGTGTTCTCTTCATGAAGGGGCTTCGACCGGGTCCTTTGATCTTCGAACAGCAACCCGAAATTCTTTATGCCGTTTATTTTGCATTCATCCTTGCCAACCTCCTTATGATCCCCTTCGGTTACCTGGCCATCAAATCCAGTTCCCAAATGCTCCGGGCCCCCCGTAATATCCTCATGCCCGGAATCCTCATCTTCTCCATCGTCGGCTCCTTTGCCATCAACAACACCGTCTTTGATGTCGGCGTGATGCTGGTGATGGGTGTGGTCGGTTACTTCCTCGAGGCAAGCGGCTTTCCTGTGGCACCTGTGGTACTTGGAATTGTCCTCGGTCCCATTGTCGAAAAGAACTTCATGATGAGTATGATCAAGACTGACTGGGATGTCACACAATTCTTCACCCGTCCTGTAAGCGCCATCCTCTGCATTATCACTTTATTCATCTGGTTCTTCCCTCTCTTTGCCGCCCTGCTGGAAAAAACCCGAAAGAGAAACAACCGATAAAAAAACAAGTTACTTTTTTCTTCTTTATGGCCAAAAGGTAATATCGTTCTTGCGGCTTTTGTGTGGGTTGTTTCCCAATCTTAACCCCTCCACACCTCCCCTTAATGTAAGGGGAGGCTGGGTGGGGTTACTACAGAGGGGGGAGTTATAAAGGGAGGTGAACCACTCAATACCTGAATGGACAGGTAATATTAAAAATTGGGAAAGTAGCCTGTCCCCTTCTGTGATCTCTAAAGCGCCGAGAGGAGACCACCCTCCACATAGAGGATGTGGCCGGTCACATAATCAGAAGCTCGTGAGGCGAGAAAGATGGCGGCCCCTGCCAAATCAGAAGGCAGACCCCAGCGGCCGGCTGGAGTGCGGGCTTTAACCATTGCGTCGAATTTCTGATCTTCCAGAAGAACCTTATTCATCTCCGTCACAATGAATCCAGGTCCAATTCCATTCACCTGAATGTTATACTTCGCCCACTCCACAGCCATAGCCTTTGTCAGCATCTTCACTCCTCCTTTTGATGCCGTGTAGGGAGAAATGGAAGGACGGCTAATTTCGCTCATAAGGGAACAGAGATTAATGATCTTTCCGGATTTCCGATTAATCATCCCTTTGGCCACCCTTTTGCTCATAAGAAATATTGAAGTCAGATTTGTTTGAATCAACTCCTGCCAGACAGATTCCTCAAAACTCTCCAAAGCCCCGCGCCTCTGAATGGCTGCATTGTTCACCAGAATATCGATGGAGCCGACCTCTCTCTCAATGGCTGAAATCTTCTGATCGATCTGGCTCGAATCCGAGATATCGAAGGGATAGCCAAAAACCTTGAGCCCTTCACTGGAAAGTGTAGAAACGGCTCGATTGAGCCTCTCCACATCCCTTCCATTTAAAACAACGGTGGCTCCCATCTGCCCCAGCCCTCTGGCAATGGCAAATCCAATCCCCTGACTTGAACCCGTAATAAGAGCAATCTTCTCCGTCAAATCGAATAGTGTGTGCATCATCAAGCCTCCTCCTTCAATCAGAATCATTTTTTTTAGACAATATTATAAGAGAAGTCCAATGGCTTTGGAAAGGATTCTTGGATCACTTGGAACAAAAAAGGCAAGATATAAGACGGTGAAATGAATCAGCAGAAAATAGACCCAGCATTAACCCATCTCTGAATAACTCACATCTTAAGAGAAAGTAGAGTTTGTTACGTATAGCACCTACTTATCTATAATCGGAATGGCATCTGAGAATTGAAGATTATTGGTTAAAATCTTTTTATTTGTGGAGGTTCTTTCTGTGTCTTCGGTTATGCTTATATTAAAAACCTTTTTCCTTTAATGTTTTTTCTTTCTCAATTTGTTTTTTAATCGAACTTCTTATATCCCCTATTTCTATGCAGTCCATAAGAAACATACCCCAAGGTGGGCCGTATTGTATTACTATTGGTGTCTTTTCTCCCCTCCAGCCATAACTTTCATTTCCCGATAGCCTTAATCCCCTCCCGAATAGGTCAAACACCGCTTCTTTAAAGTTTTCCCAGTTTTCTTTGCCTTCTGTTTCAATATACACCGCAAAAAAATCTCAGGCTCAGCTCCGTATTTTCCAAATCCTGTCCAAAATTTGTATTCTATTTTCTTAACCTGTGCTTTACCTATCTTCTATTCATCTTTGTTCCCCACATAAATCTTTACGTCTTTTTCTTCGCTGCGTACGTATTTCAAAATGTCTTTCAACGTGGAAATATCAGTTCCCCATTGAATACCTCTAAAACCGTTTGGCTCCGAACCTGACCTAAAACCACCAAGTCCTTGGCAAAAAGCCATACTACTCATCGAAAGAAGGGACATAAAGATGAATACAACCCCAACTTTTCTCATATTCCCTCCTTTTCAGCCATAGCCAAAGATGGAAACGTTATTCCAAATGCGTTTAAGTTTGTGCTTTAGAGTCTACTTTCCCTTCCTTGGCTCCCCAGTGATCATTTTATGATGATCTAACAGGATAATTACCGGAAAAATAACTTTGGGGTCAATTGTTGCAGACTGGTTAGCCCTTAGTCTCGAATATCCAAGGCAATGCTGAGGGCACTGTTAAGCTCCTCGATCTTTTGCGGGGATAGCGATCCGACAAAGTTTGTCAAAAACGACTTGGGCAGACTCACGAGTTCATCGCAATGGATACTACTGTCGTGCCTTAACCCTTCATTGACTCCGACCAACACCTGAGTAGAAAGACCGTCATGAGTTGAATAAATCGGGGCACAAACGACCGTGGAGAAACGAGAATCGATGAGAACTTGGCGGCTTAAGATAACAAAAACTCTAAATTTTTTTGGATCCCTGGCCGAAGGACTAGCAACACGGTACAGTTCACCACGTTTCACAAATCCACCTGATAGGTAAGGACATCCATTGCTTCCCGGTTTAGGCGATCCGCACGGTGATTGATAATCTCGAGGTCTCTGGCATCCTGCTGATTACGAATCAATTGCCTAATAAAATTCCGTACAGCCTCTTCGATAAACTCGGATCGGTTATTATACTCCCGCGCATATTCATCAATCGCTTTGACCAAATCCTCAGATAGGGTTATAGATGTCTTAACTTTCATACTACCAATATACTCCCAAAAAGAATACTTTGTCAAGGGCTTAAACAACTTTTGGGTCAAACCTTTTAGGTGAAAATCTATAGGCCAGCCTTAACTCCCTTTTTAATGCTATAAGTGGCAATTACCTTTGCTACAAATTTCTTCTCCGTGTTGGTTATGTCGACATCCCCGACGGCTGTTTTCGACCCCTTATGTATGATTTTTGCATGTGCTATCAATCTTCCCTGGTTGATCGGCGCAAAAAAATTGATCTTGAACTCAATGGTAGCAATCCTATCCTGCGGGTCCACCAGGCTTATGAGAACCATAGCCACAGCAGAATCAGCGAGGGAGGCGATCGCACCTCCATGCACTATTCCGTAGGGGTGTGTTAATTCCTGCCTAAAGGGCATCTAGATTCTAGACTCCCCTTTCTTTATCTCTGTGACTTCCACTCCCAGGAGTCGATAATAAGGAGAGCGGCTGGCCACTGCTTTTACTGCTTCTAAATATTTTTGTTTTTTCATTGGTGGGACCTCGGCGGATGTTTTAATCAAAAAACCATACTGACCAGAGGGTAAACTCCGTTAGAAAGTATCCGATTTTTTAACGGGAGGCTCAAACGAGGCTTTAAACTCCGTGTTCGCGCTTAAGGGAATTCCATCTTCATCCCTGCTGCAACCCCCAATAGAAACCGAGCTTCGCACGGGGTAAGCAGTGGGGTTTTCTAACGGGGTAAAGAATAGTAACCAATATAACGAGGTATTCCCCCCTTCTATCCCCATGTTGAAACGAGGTTTCCGTTTGGATCAAAGGGGATGTCGGAAGGATCGCTTACGATTTCGAGGCGAGGGTTGGATCGAACTTCCTTCAGAAGAGGCTCGGAGGCATAGAGATATTCCAGTTCAAGTGTATTTTTTGCCCAGACGATCCGGAGATCTTTAGGATTCAGGACTCCGGAGTTATCGTGAGCTGTAGAGAGAACGTCTTCATCTTTTTCGAAGAAGATGGGAACGCGACCATTCTCAGGGCCCATTCCTGTAAGACAATTGACGGCCGTGGAGGGATAGTCGATCTTGTCAAACAATCGTTTGGTGATATAGTCAATCATGCCGATTCCAGTTGCATTCCCATGACTCTCTTCAGTAAGGTCGCGAACGAAAATCCGTGTGATCTTCGGCTTTCGAGGCTTTTGGCTCCAAATAAAAACCCTCCGGCCGATGACATTCGTATCCATGCCTGCGCCACTGATATTTTTCCCCATCTCGTCCAAAATCAGAATATCCATCTGATCAAACGGTAGGGAAGGCGCAATCTTTTTCGCCTTCTTCAACAGGGCCTTCTCCTTTTGGACCAACTCCTCGGCTTTTACAAGGTCGATAAAAGCAGTCTTGCCATACTGGTTTTCGATCAATCCTATTCCAAACAGAATGGGGAGCTTCTTGCGAATGATCGAGCCCACTTCTGCAATGACAGCAGGGAACCCATGTTTAACCGTGAGACGATGAACCATCAGCGCGCCTTGGTGTTTGCCCATGCCAATGACCATCATCTTCAACATTCCACTTTCATTCTCTCCTCGAAAGTCCGTATGTGGTTTGACGCGGTTGACCACCACAATCCGATCGACCTTTAAGAGATCTCGGCCAATGAGAACAGGGGTCCCAAATTTGGTTCGACCGATTTCAACCACATCCATCGAAGAAATGATTGGGGCCCCAACGCTTTTCTCCGTGATGCCCAGGCTTTCCAATACCTCGATTTGACCCTGGGCTGTTGCCCCTCCGTGACTTCCCATGCAGGGGAAGACGACGGGGGAGGTTCCCAACTCTTTCAACCGATCGATGATCGTCTTCAGAACGATCGGTTTATCTTTAATACCACGGCTCCCCGCAGTTAAACCGATCCTTTCTCCCCTCTTCACCTTCTTTGACAACTCAAACTGGTCCAGAAGTTCGTTCACCCTCTTCTCGATGTTTTCCAATTGGGGAATAGCGATCTTCTGACGGATTTTAAAAATTTTGGGTAGGTTTTCCATATTCTAATTTTAACCGAATGGATCTAATAATAGCTAATAGAAACACGATAAATTATTCTACCCCCTCCTCAAAGGAGAAAGGTTAAGGTGGGTCAGAGCAGGTTTTTTTCATCTTCGACATTGAAGAGGTGGATATTCTCAAGGCTGGCCTGGAGCAGGATTTCTTCGTGGAGGTTCACCTTGGTCTTGGGATCAACACTTGCAATGAGAGAATCTCGGCCTGCCTTCACATCTAAATAAATCTCATTCCCAATCGGCTCAATGATCTCCACCTGAGCCTTGAAGGTCTCTCCCTCAATAGGAGAGGAGGCCTTTGAGAGGTCCTGGGGTCGGATTCCAAGAGTCACCTTCTTATTCACATACCCCTGAAGCCTGCCTGCCTTCTCTTCAGGAATTCTCAACCTCATTCCATCGGTCTCCACATAGAGTTTTTGATTTGAAGCTAAGAGTTTACCCTCCATAAAATTCATGGTCGGGCTCCCAATAAAGCCAGCGACAAATTTGTTGATAGGATGAAAGTAGAGATCGAGTGGTCTTCCCACCTGCTGGATGAGACCATCTTTCATCACTACGATACGGTCTCCCATGGTCATAGCTTCCACCTGATCGTGCGTGACATAGATGATGGTTGAAGCAAGCCGCTCATGCAGTTTCTTCAATTCTCCCCGCATCTGAACCCTGAGTTTAGCGTCCAAGTTGGATAAGGGTTCGTCGAAGAGGAAGACCTGGGGTTTTCGAACAATGGTCCTCCCCACGGCCACCCTCTGACGTTGTCCACCAGAGAGTTGCTTGGGCTTCCGTTCCAGGAGTTCCGAGATCTCAAGGAGGTCTGCGGCCTCTCGTACTCTCTGATTAATCTCCTCTTTTGAAAATTTCCTCATCTCAAGGCTAAAGGCTAAATTGTCATAGACCGTCATGTGGGGGTAGAGGGCATAATTTTGAAAGACCATGGCAATGTCGCGATCTTTGGCTGGAATTCGATTGATCAGACGATCTCCGATATAGATCTTTCCATCGGTGATCTCCTCCAGCCCAGCGATCATTCTTAAAGTCGTCGTCTTCCCACAGCCGCTGGGACCAACGAAGACCACAAATTCCTTATCTTCGATCTTCAGGTTAAAATCCCTGACCGCGACGACTTCAGTGGACCGCTTGGAGACAAAGTGTTTAGAGACATTTTCCAAGGTTACTTGTGCCATAATGGATTACTCCTTAAGTGCTCCTGTCAAACCAGCAACGTAATGCTCAACAAAGAACGAATAGACCAAGGCCACCGGTACGGAGGCAAAAAGGGCTCCTGTCATCAGCGGCCCCCAATGATAGACATCTCCGCGAACGAGTTCAGTGACCAAACCGATGGGGGCGGTCTTACTCTCCGTAGTAGAAATGAAAGCCAGAGCGTATAGGAACTCGTTCCAGGAGAGAGTAAAGGCGAAGATCCCAGCGGAAAAGATCCCGGGAAGGCAGAGAGGAATGATGATACGCCAAAATACCCGCAGACGGCTGGCTCCGTCGATCATGGCGCACTCTTCCATCTCCTTGGGAATCGATTTGAAATAGCCCATCAGCAGCCAGGTGCAAAAGGGGATGAGAAAGGTGGGATAGACAAGGACCAACGACCACAGAGAATCCCACAATTTGAGGTCGAAAATGATTGTGGCCAGAGGAATGAAGAGAATCGTCGGCGGAATGAGATAACCGAAGAAAATAACCAGCCCGGTCGGACCAGAGGTCTTGAATTTGAGCCGTTGGATGGCATAAGCGGCGAGCAGGCTGGTACTAAGAGAGATCGCTGTCGAAAGAATGGCTACGAAGAAGGTATTGAACATCCATCGGAAAAAGATGGTTTCGAAAAGAAGGGTCTTTACATTGGCCAGGGTGGGGTTGTGAATATAGAACGGATTAAGTTTTAAATTATATAACTCCTTCATCGGTTTGAGGCTTGTATTGAACATCCAATAAAAAGGAAAGAGAAGAAATATGATGAATAAGGCCAGTGGCAGATAGAACTTTAGTATTTTTTGCCAGAACGATTCGCGCATCCTCAGTCCTCTCTCCTCAGATACTTAAAGCTGATCAAAATACAGAATACCAGGATCGGCAGAATGAAATTGGAGATAGCTGCACCTTCTCCGAAATGCCCTCCGGGGATCGCTCTCTGGAAGGAGAGCGTTCCAAAGAGGTGGGTAGCATTGGCCGGCCCCCCTTTGGTGATCACCCAGACCAGTTGAAAATCTCCGAAGGTCCAGATGGTTGAGAAGGTGGTGATGACAGCCATCAGGGGAAGGATGAGAGGCAAGGTAATTCTACGAAACCTTTTCCACGCACCCGCCCCATCGATGGATGCTGCTTCATACAGAGTGGGATCAATCGTTTGAAGTCCTGCCAGGAGGCCGATGGTGAAAAAGGGAATTCCCCTCCAGATATTAGCCACAATCAAGGAGAGCCGGGCATTCGTCGGATCTCCGAGAAAATCGATCTTATGGTTGAGGAGGCCCGTCTTTATCAGTGTCCAACTGATGGCGCTGAATGTGGAATCATAGAGCCACCAGAAGGCGATGGCAGAAAGCGCCGTGGGAATGATCCAGGGCAAGAGAATAATGGCCCTCACCAGCCCCTTTGCTTTAAAATCGCGGTTGAGAACGATAGCTAAGGCAAAACCCATGATGGCCTTGAAAATCACGGCCACAATGGTATAGAGAAAGGTGTTATAAGTAACCATCCAGAAAGTAGAATCTTTCAGAAGGCTGATGTAGTTATCAAAACCGATGAACTCTCCCTTTCGACCGACCAGCGTATCTGTGAAGCCTAACCATAATCCCAGGATGAAAGGGTAGGCTAAAAAGATGAGGAGGATGGCTTCGGCTGGAGCGACCAGTAAAAAACCAAGGAAATGACGATTCTCCAACAGGTCGGAGAATTTCTCCCGAAGCCATCCTCCCTTTTCTATCGTTGGTTGCACTGAATTCAGTTCTTTCAAGTCTAATTTTCCTTATTACTCAGAGCATATTTTTGTTTTCATTGCAAGGCAGCTGTCATTGCGAGCGAAGCGAAGCAATCCCCTGAGATTGCCACGTCCCCCGTATCAAGTGCGGGGTCCTCGTAATGACCGTTATGGGTCTTTCGAAGTAAACTACTTTATGCTCCTCTTAATAACCGTCTACTTTTTCGGCGCTGCAGGAGCCTCTTTCTTTGCTGGTGCAGGAGCTTCCTTCTTGGGCACAGAAACTTTCTTCTTGTAGTACCTGAGCAGTCTCTCCTCGGCAACCTGGGCGGCTTCTTTTGGTGACTTTCCTCGCACGCAGGCATCACCGATCAGATCGACTACAATATATTCGGCCATGGCTGCTGCGGAAGCCGGGCCTTCGGGTCCCTCATAGCCATTCCAGAGCATATTGGAAATGCAGTCACGGAACGGAGTGATCTTGGGATCACTGGTCCATATGGGCAAGTTCTTGTAAGCCTTCAGGCTCGGGCCCACATAGCCAATCATGGCATTGATCCATGGACCTGCCTGCTCTTCTTCTAACATGAACGTGATATAATGTTTACAGGCATTGGGGAACTTCGAATATTTAAAAATGAATGCCTGATTGAAGAGGTGTAGCTCTGTAGACTTCTTCGATGGCCCGATGGGCAGGTTCACATGGTGTGTGTCTTTGGCAATCTCTGGAAAATCCTTCTTGGCAGCCGCATAGATGCTAATACCGTTGGTAGTCACGGAGATTTCTCCGGCTAAGAAGGCTTTGTTGTTGTGTGGATCAAGCCATGAAGCCGTTCCTGGAATCAACGTATCATAAAGCTCTTTCACAGCTTCCAAAGCAGCCCATGTTTGCGGCGAATTGATGACAACATTCCCGTCCTTGTCCACACACTTTCCGCCAAAGGTCCAGAGCCAGGGATGGGTCCAGTTGTTTCCGTCACCTACAGCATGCCCCAGAGCGAATCCAGGTGGATGACCATTGGCTTTCAGTTTCTTGCACATCTTGATGAATTCATAGACTTCGCCCGGAGGTTTTTCATAGCCTGCTTCTTTGACCCAGCTCTCCCGGTAATTGATGCAATTCACCGGCCCGCCTAAGGGTAGCGCGATCCATCGTCCTGTCTTTGGATTGATCCCATATTTGTAACAGACAGGTTCAAATCCTCCATATTTCTTTGAGAGATAGGTACAGACGTCCGTCATATCAACGAGCTTATCCGGATAGAGATGGGGGTCATCATGCCAGCCGAGGACCATATCGTGTCCTGCACCGACTGAGGCAGCCATGGCTGCTTTAGGTCTCACGTCCTCCCAGCTAATGTACTCGGTTAACACTTTACATCCCGTCACCTCTTCCCATTTCCTTGTATTCTTGTCCCAGAGGTCTTTGTCTCCCTGGACAAAGACCGACCATCGCAGGACCCTCAATACAGCCCCCTTCTCTGGCTTTATTGGAAGAGGTTCAACACCCTTTTGAGCTACTGACTCTAAAGGGATAGAGGTTAGTCCTGCCCCTGCAATTCCAACAGCAGTCGTCTTTAGAAAATCCCTTCTCGTTAATCCTTTTCCCATAATCGTCCACCTCCTTAGAATAATTGCGTCTAAATTAGAAAAAAACCTTTGCCGGAATAAACCCCGTTAGAAGAGCTTCGCCCTTCAAACGGAATGCCTCACTCCCCGATAGAAGCTAAGCTTCGCACGGGTCAAGCAGCGGGACTTTCTAACGGGGTAAACTGGTTTCATCCCTCCTTTCCTTCCGAGATAGATTGATAAATTTGCTAAAAGAATCCCACTTGCTCGCCTATTTCACCACTTTCAATGAAAAGAGTCAAGTCAAATAAATTCACACCTCATACCCTCGGTCCCACACCAAACTCGGTAGGCAGAAGGCCATTCAGAAATCCCCTGACCCAGGGAGTCAGTTCCTTCCGTTTCCTTTCGATCTCTTTCATTCTTCTCTTGAGCCATGGCCTGGATAAAATTTCTTTTTCGCTCAACCGAATAAACGGATACTTGATCTCCTTTCTGGATAAAAGCTTCTTTCTGTCGAGGAGGTTGATTTCACTTCGATCGAAGTTGAGATAAACGAGGTCGCCGGTCTCAATGGCTCCAATCCCTCCCCCGATAAGTGCTTCAGGGGAACAGTGGCCTATGCAAGGACCGTAAGTTGCCCCTGAGTATCTGCCATCAGTAAAGAGCACACCAATGTAGCGAAGAAGTAGATCACGGTTGAGATATTCCGAGGGGTAGAACATCTCTGGCATCCCATCAGCCAGAGGCCCCTCTCCCGCAATCACAATGAGGATTCTAATCTTTCTTTCACGAACCACTCGGTCAAAGAGAAGATCTTTATTGAGGTTTTCAAGGCCGTTTTTTTCCTGGAGGCTTTCCGGGAAATTGTATGATAGCATTTTAAGAAGAGCCTCTTTGCTCACCCTCTGCTTTAACTTTTTTAAGACAGCCTCGCCCTTTAGAAGATCGTTCTGGACTGTCTCCTGCCCCTGATAATAGATGGCAAAATAGATCTTATCATTGAAAAGGCGGATCGCCTCCTCAGCCAATCCAGCCCGCTTAAATATTGCAGTTCGGCAGAAATTCCCACGCACGTCAACGATACCGCTTTTGCCTCTTAATGGAGAACCATAGAGAATGTGATCGTTCGCCTCTTTTGCCTTTATAGCTCTCTCAGACCACTTCCCCTCAACTGTGACGGTGTCCTCTATGAGATTCATTTTAAAAAGAGTTTTCATGATGGTATCAATGCCCGAGCTTTTGCCTTTGGCGATTTCCTTGGTCAGTGTCAGTACGTCCTTATTTCTCAACGCATCGGATTTCATTAATAAGGGGGCTCTTGCACCAACTTCAGCTATCTGTCGAGGAGTGAGCTTTAGACCCACAGAGGCAGCCACATAGGGGTAGTGGAGTGCCCAGTTGGTCGAACCTCCAATGGTGCTCCAAAGGACGATGGCATTTTTCAAGTTCTGACGAACCAGTGATGAAACCGACTCTTCAGGATTCCCTCTTCTATACAGGCCCAGAAGAATATCCACAGCCGAGTCCACTTGGGCCTGAGAGAAAGGCCGCTCCGGCAATTCCATCCCCGAAGGAACGAGACCAAGGCCGCTCAGAGCAAATTTGCTCGTACACCCTGTCCCGAGAGAAGTGAAAGCGCAGGTTCCACTGGCAATACAACAGTACTTCACAATCTCGGATTTCAGATAATTCTCTTTTTCTGGGTCGATCTTCCCCTGACGGACAAGGGTCTCAATCAACTTCTGATACATCGCGTAGTCGTTACATTTCAATTTCATCCTAATCAGGTCGGAGATCTCTTTTCTGATGGATGGGTCAGCAATGCTCTTCTTAATTTCCAGAAACTCTTTTTTAATAGGGGATGGGAGAAAACGGTCAGGCATCATATGTGCAGGGAGAAAGACTGCGTAGAATGGTTTCATGCCTTTTTTTCTTCTGGCAAGGTCAACCTGGGCGAGTCCTGCCACCTCTCCGGCTGGCCGTTTGTCACAGCTGGTGAGCACCAGAGCCCCTTGATATCCGTGGGCCTCGCACTGAGTAATGACGTTGAGGCTGGCGAGATTCCGGGAGACAAGTACGTGGCTCATGCCGATGTGGCCCTGAGCAATGCCGTCGCAGACCCCTGGATTGGCCATGGGAAAAGGAAGGCTATTCCTCGCCCAGAGGCTTCGGACCGCCTTCTTTATAAAATCTTGATCCAGAACCTGAGCAGGATGGTCCTCTCCACCATGGATGATGGCGATGCGTGGGCTTCCAGTCATCAACCGGCTGACGACTTCATCGCGAGATGTTTTAATCCCTGCGCTTCGAAGAACATCCATCATAAAGGGAAGGATCAAAGTGATGGGTACGGGTTGGTGAATAATGGGATCATTAAAAGACGGATCATGCATTCTCATGTTTTTTTCTCTCCGGAAATAGATTTAATACTCCGTATAGGCCCCTTTATACGCGGGAGCAGCAGATTGGAGATACCGTTTCAGAACACCTGAGCGTTGAGGAAATTTGGGCATTTTCCAATTCTTCTTCCTTTCACTCAGAACCTCATTCACCTTTTCAGGTATCATCTTCGTGCCTTTCAATCCAACAATCTCCAATCTCCTTTGGGGAATATCAATCCTGATGAGATCCCCATCTTCAACCAGACCAATCGGCCCTCCACGAGCCGCTTCCGGGCAGACATGACCAATGCAGGGGCCTCTAGTCGCCCCGGAATACCTCCCGTCTGTAACCAAAGCAGTCGTCTTTGAAAGAATCGGGTCGGTGATCAAGGCTTCAGTCGTCGCAAGCATTTCTGGCATCCCGGTCCCCCGCGGACCCTCATAGCGTATAATGATGACATCTCCCGACTTAATCTTTTTATCGAGGATGGCTTTCATTGCCTCCTCTTCGCGATCGAAGACAGCCGCTGGTCCTTCATGAACCATCATCTCCTTGGTGACAGCAGAAAATTTTACCACTGCCCCTTCTGGAGCGAGGTTTCCCCTCAATATGGCGATCGAACCCCTGAGGCTCGTCTGTTTCGCATCACGAATCACTTCAGTCCGGTTCACCTTGTGATTCCGAAGCCAGCCTTCTGTCCTTTCAAAAAAACCTTCTCTTTTCAAATCTTTCAAATTTTCCTTCAGGGTCTTTCCAGTCACTGTCATCACATCGAGATCGAGGAGATCTTGAATCTCCCACTGCACTCTGGGAACCCCTCCTGCAAACCAGAACATCTCTGTCAAAAAGGTGCCACTCGGCTGAATATTGGTGAGGTAGGGAACGGTCTCATTGGCCTTTTCAAAATCATCGTACGAGATCTCAATATTTAATTCATGCGCAATCGCAGGCAAGTGGAGCAAAGCATTGGTCGATCCTCCAATGGCAGCATGAACTTTAATAGCGTTAAGAAAAGCCTCCCGTGTCAGGATATCCGAAACTTTGATCCCCTTCTCTGCCAGTTCCAGAATCTTCTGGCCTGATCTTCGGGCATAACGGTGCATCTCCTGAAGGGTGGCAGGAACCAGAGCTGAACCAGAAAGGGCCATCCCCAATGCTTCGGACATGCACTGCATGGTGCTGGCTGTACCCATGAACTGACATGCTCCACAGCTCGGATCACATGAAAGGATGTAAGATCGCATCTCGTCTTTTGAAAATTGCTTCTGTTTATACCCTGAGGTCATCTCAGCGCTTTTGGCCGAGCTGGTCATATCCGGACCAATCCTTGCACTTCCACCCGGAAGATGAAGGAGAGGGATATTGATTCGGGCGGCCGCCATAAGATGAGCTGGGATGGCCTTGTCGCAAGAGGAGACGAGGACAATGCCATCCCACGGAAGGACAGCTGCATGAACTTCCACCATCTCGCAGATGACTTCCCGTGAGAGGAGGATATAGTTCATCCCATCATGGCCCATCGCCCATCCGTCGCAGATGTCCGTCACATGGAATTCTGAAGGCTTCCCTCCTTTTTGATAGACACCCTTAGAAATCTCATGCGAAAGGGAATCGAGATGGAAGCTTCCAGGGTGACTGTGACCAAAAACATCGTCCACGAGGATCTGAGGACTTTCCAAATCCTCTTCACTCCAATCCATTCCACATCGCAGGGTGTCAATCTGCAGCCAATTTTCTCGAAAAGATTTTGCCTTTTGTTGAATCGCCATAACGCTCCTCCACTTCTCTTTAAGAATTTTACGGACATGCTATCAAATATCCTGTGCTTAATCAATCTATATGTAAAAAACAGGTGGAATTTCAAAAAAAATTCTTGTATAGTTGACGAGATGCCAAAAGCCATAGAAAATCTTATTCTCTCTCACCCTAAGGATAATGTGGCCACCGCAAGGTCTCCTCTGAATGCGGGGACTCTCCTTAATCTAACAGAACATAAGGCGATTGTAGCCAGAGAACATATACCCTTTGGTCATAAGATTGCGCTTCAAAAAATTAAAAAAGGAGGCGCAATCATTAAATATGGGGAGCGGATAGGAAGGACGATCCGTGAGATCAAACCCGGGGAATGGGTCCACATCCATAATGTCGTAGGCGAACGGGGGAGAGGCAAGGGTAGAAAGAAAGGTTAAGGCTGAGGTTAAGGTTAAGGTTGAGGTTGAGGTTGAGGTTGAGGTTGAGGTTGAGAATAGAGAAAATGAATTTTCTCGGTTATAGGAGGCCGGATGGAAAGGTGGGAGTGAGAAATCACGTCCTCATCATCCCATCTGTCGCCTGTGCCAACGAAGTCTGTAATGCCATCTCACTTAAAGTGAAAGGCACCATTTCCATCCCCCATCAACATGGTTGCGCCCAACTCGCCTTTGATGCGGAACAGACAGCAAGGACATTGATCGGTGTTGGAAAAAATCCAAATGTGGCAGCTGTTCTGGTTGTTGGACTGGGATGCGAAGTGGTCAATTCTTCGATGGTCGCATCGAAGATTTCGGAGTCTGGGAAACCGGTTAAAAACCTCATCATCCAAGAAGTCGGAGGAAGCCCAAAAACAATAAAAGAGGGGATCAAAATTTCCAAGGAGTTGGTTTCCTATGCTTCTCAACTCAAGAGAGTGAAGGCAAAGCCTGATTCTTTGATTCTCGGCGTGGAGTGTGGAGGTTCGGATGCCTGCTCGGGGCTTGCCGCCAATCCTGCCCTTGGTGTTACCAGTGATCTACTGGTCAAGGAAGGCGGAACGATTATTCTTTCGGAGACAACTGAGAGCATCGGAGCTGAACATATTCTGGCGAGGAGGGCTGTCAACAAAAAGGTACGAGAGAAAATCTTCGAAATTATACGACGAACAGAAATGCGGGCGCTCAATCTCGGTCATGATATCGGAAGGGCAAATCCGGCTCCGGGAAACTATGAGGGAGGCATTACTACCCTTGAAGAGAAATCCTTGGGGTGTGTGATGAAAGGTGGGTCAACCAAGGTGATGGAGGTGGTCGAATATTCTGAAGCCCCCCAAAAAAAGGGATTGGTCCTTATGGACACACCCGGTCATGATGCTGAATCGATGACTGGCTTAATTGCCGGAGGCACCCAGATCATTGCGTTCACCACAGGGCGGGGAAATCCTCTGGGCTCACCGATTGCTCCGGTGATTAAAATCGCCAGCAATTCGTTTCTTTATTCCAAGATGCAAGATAACATGGATATCAATGCAGGTGAGATCGTCACCGGCAAAAAAACGATTCGGGAGATTGGTGAGTCTATCTATCGCGAAGTCTTTCGGGTTGCCAGTGGAAAATTGACCAAAAGTGAAATTTGTGGACATCGGGAATTCGCCATCAATCGAATTGGTCCATCTTTTTAAAGGTAAAAATACGAAGCACGAAATTCGAATTTCGAAACAAATTCAAATGACCGAAACAGAAAAACTCACCCCCACCTCCTCCCATCAAGGGAGAGGGAGATATATATTTTTTGGAAATTTGAATTTTGGATTTGTTTCGGATTTCGATATTCGGATTTCGGATTTTAATGACCAATAATCATAATTTAAGTAGGCTCCAATTTAGGTAACAACTGCCATGATGAGAATAATACCTAATGTGTGTACTGGTTGTCGCATCTGTGAGATCATCTGTTCCCTCACACATGAAAGTTCCATCGCACCTAAACAGTCGAGGGTTCGCATTTCATCCAATTGGCCAGAAGAGGAAAAGATTTTTCTCTGTGTGGCATGCGAATCCAAACCTTGTATTGATGCCTGCCCGGAAGGAGCCCTCTCCTGGAAGGACTACCTCCGGATCGACGAGGTGAAATGCACAGGTTGCTTTCTCTGTAAAGAGGCTTGCCCTTATGGGGGAATACATCGAGAGAATTCGAAAAACTTTCCTTTGTTCTGCGATACCTGTCATGGGCAATTTCAGTGCGTTCAATGGTGCCCAACAAAAGCAATAGTCAGGGTGAAATGAGATGAAATCGGAGTTTGATGGCTATGCCGGCGAAATATTGGAAGTCGATCTAACCGAGGGGAAGGTAAAACGAATTCCCTTGGAACGTGAGATTACCTCCAAATACATCGGTGGAAAAGGCTTCGCAGCAAGAATCCTCTATGACCGCTTGCCTCAGGAATGCGATCCTTTCGATCCTGACAACATTATGGTCTTTGCCGCCGGTCCTCTTACGGGAACGCTTGTTCCTGGAAGCGGCCGAAGCATCGTTTCAACGAAGAGTCCTGCGACCGGTTTCTGGCTTGATGCCAACTGTGGAGGTTCCTTTGGGCCGGAAATGAAGATGGCGGGATTCGATGCGATCATCATCAAGGGAAAAGCTCCTTCCCCTGTGATGCTCCTGGTTGATGATGAAAAGGTTCAAATCAGGGATGCGAGCGATCTCTGGAGAAAAGATACCTTTTCAACTCACAAATGGATTAAGGATAAATTTGGAGAGGAGTTCCGAGTTGCCTGTATCGGAGAGGCCGGGGAGAAGAGGGTTCGCTTTGCCAGCATTATCTCTGAGGCAAGGGCCTTTGGAAGAGGTGGAGCAGGCGCGGTAATGGGATCGAAGAATTTAAAGGCGATCGCCATCAGGGGACATCGTCCTATCACGATTGCCCATCCAGAGTATTTCATGAAAGTCTGCCGTGAGGCTTTCAATGAGATGGCCATCCATCCTGATTCTGGAGGGGGTCGCCAGAAATACGGAACAAACACTATCCTTTCCTGTATGAATGAGGCTGGAGTTCATCCGGTCAGAAACTTTCAAAAAGGGAGTTTCCCGGGCCATACGATTCTCAATGAGGAAGAAATCCGGGAATTTTACGTAAGGAACAAAGCCTGTTATGGATGCCCCATCTACTGCAGTAAAATTTCAGAGGTAAAAGAAGGGAAGTATAAAGGCGCATTTGTCGAAGGCCCGGAATATGAGGATGTATGGAGTTTTGGAGCCCATTGCGAAAACGCAGATATTCCGTCAATCATCCAGGCCGAATATCTCTGTGACCTCTATGGGCTCGATGCCATCTCTACAGGGAACGTCATTGGGTTCCTTATGGAGTGCATGGAGAAAGAGGTTCTGGAAGAGTCTGATATTGGATTCCCCTTAAGGTTTGGAGATCACGAAGGGATCATTCGGGCCATCCATCTCATTGGCCGGAGAGAGGCATCAGGCCTTCTCTGGGGAGAAGGAGTCAAGAGGATTGCCAATGAGGTTGGGAAGGGTTCTGAATCTTTCGCCATCCATGTAAAGGGCCTGGAGATGCCCGCTTATGATCCACGAGGATCGACTGGGATAGCCCTCGCCTATGCCACCAGCGATCGAGGTGCATGCCACCTTCGATCCTGGCCGATTGGAGCAGAACTTCTCTCTCCAGAGGAGAGAATCGATCCTTTCTCCATCGAGTTCAAGGCGGAGTTCGTGAAGAGTCAGCAGGATCTGTTTACAGTGATTAACTCCTCTGTCACCTGCCTTTTTGCCATCTTCTCTCTCAGTTTGAGACACATCGTCCAGTTTCTCCACTCCGTGACGGGCATCGAATCCTTTGCATCCTCTGAAGAAGTCCTTCGAAGCGGAGAACGCATCAATAACCTCGTCAGGCTTTTTAATTTAAGGGAGGGATTAACAAAGGGCGACGATAACCTGCCTAAACGCTTTTTCAGTGAACCCCTGAAGGATGGTCCGACTCGAGGAAGGGTGGTTGATCTGGAGACCATGCTGGAAGAATATTATTTCGTAAGGGGATGGGATGAGGAAGGAGTACCCAAACCTGAAACATTGAAGAAGTTGGGGCTTCCCTAATAAGACACCGAATAGAACGAATGATAGCGAATTACACGAATATAAATCGTTCGCGGTATTCGTTGTCATTCGAATAATTCGTTTCCACAAGGAGTGGTAGCATGTTCAAACCCGAAGGTATCTATGTGGCGATGATGACTCCGTTTGAGGACGGGTCAATCAACGAAACCGTGGTCCGGCAGATGGTCGATTTTATGATTGAGAAAGGAGTTCATGGAATCTTCCCGATCAGTTCCGTTGGTGAGTTCATCCATCTCGATCTGGAAGAGAAGGTCTTCCTCATGCAGATCATCCATGACCAGGCTAAGGGAAGAGTTCCAGTGACACCAGGAATCGCTTCTACCCGTCCGAAAGAATGCATTTTCCTCGCCCAAAAAGCAAAAGAGATTGGTTGCGAAGCAGTCGTAGTGGCTCCGCCTTACTATTATCCCATCAGTCAGGAGAATATGGAGCGCCACTTTGAGATGATCAGCGATGCTGTGGATATTCCCATCATCCTTTACAATATCCCCCTCTTCGCCACGCCTATCAGCTATGATGTGGTGAAGCGTCTCGCAAGGAAGAAGAATGTGGTGGCAATGAAGGATTCAAGCGGGAGCATGGTTGACCTTCTCCACTTCATGGATAAGATCCGCTTGATTGGTGAGGACCTTTCTGTTCTCGTTGGCCGTGAAGAGACCCTGTTCCCTGCCCTGATGGTTGGAGCAAAAGGATGTATGACCGCCACAGCCGGTATTCTTCCGGAGGTGATGGTCGGAGTCTATAAGGCGTGGCAGGAAGGGAATTATGAAAAGGCCAGAGACCTGCAGTTCTCTATCCTCCTGCTGGTTCGATCCCTGTTTGCGGCGCCGTTCCCCCTCGGTTTTAAGGTCGCCCTCGAAGTTCGAGGATTCAAAATGGGCCCTCCTCAACAGCCCCTCTCCGATGCGGAGTACTTCAAATATTTAGGAGTCAAGAGCCGAATTGAAAAGGTCATGAACCCGATTCTTGAAAATCTGCCAAAGTAATTTAATCCCTCCCCCCTCCCCTTGAGGCTGTGCCGTAATCACTATTTTGTCACCCTGAATTTATTTCAGGGTCTCGTTATTGGTTGAATTCATTAGATCCTGAACCAAGTTCAGGATGACATTTTTAGGAATTACCTAATTACGACACAGCCTCTTTAGTAAAGGGAGGAGAGACCTGAAAAAATCACATTTGGGGTATCGGCCTTGTTCCGGCCCACGGGGTTGGGGGGATTGGAGAAGCTTTAGGGCGGAACCTTTGATATAAAACTATATTGTCCAAACCTGGGGTCTACTGCTTCCTTACTGAAAACGATGGTTCACCATAACATCTACAATCAGCCTTCTAAAGTTTGAACAAGACACCCAGCCCCGTGGGCCGAGCTACAATTCTCAAATTTTTTTTTATAGCTTCAGGGGAAACTACGGGGATTATCTAATCCTATCTTCGGTGGAGATTCCAGGCGGCGATAAAGGCGAGCCCTTTTTCTGTCAGTGCAATGGCTGTACGATTTACCGATTCATGTTTATCGAGATAATTTCTCTCCAGACAATCCATATCTCCGCAGGAGACGATTTCATCCTTATTTCTGAAATAGTCGAGTATGTCTGAGGCATGTTCCCTCGTCTGTTCAACATCGGGATCGCCTCCCTCATGCTTTGCTGAGATGTTGGGTACCTTTGGTGTAACCTCCAGGAGATCGCACCGCCGATTGTATGGCTGTCTCACGATGCTCTTCCATGTTTCGGTGATGTGATGTTCAATCCGGACGTTCTCTTCCAGCCCGAGTTTCTTTCGAATTTCTGACGACCTTTCCAGAGTCTGACAGTCAACAGAGTTGCTCAGGTTGAAACCTATCAGAGAAGTTGTACCATCTTCCCGTGAAAAGAGCCGGGCTGCTAATAAAGTCCAGAGGACGGAATAGGGATTATCGTTCCCCATGAAGACGGAGATCTTAAACTCTATATCGACTCCCAACTTATGGAGAAGGTAACCGAGAAGGACCGTTCCCGGATTGATGTTGAGCACCTGTCGAATTCCATAATGGGTATAGTAATAGAGGTATTCATCAATCCATTGAAGAGCATGCTCATTGGGTTGGCCGATCCCTCCGAAATAGCCGGTAATCGTTTCCGGTCCGCTGAGATGAATATTGGAACCGTCAGTCCCTTTTGTGTCCAAAGTTTCCACATAACTGGCTCCGACGATCTGCATGGCAGCCGCAACAGCCAGAATATCTCCCTGATCGCCCTCCTGCTCCTTCATCTTTCGCACGCGAATATACCGCGAAGGCATGACCTCCTTCTTCTCGATGGCCTGCCGCGCTTCTGTGATCAACCACGGAAAATATTGAAAGGCGCTGATCTCCAGAGTAACGGCATGGACTTCGTCGAAGGTCATCCCCTCAACACGGCCCCCCAAAACGTTACGCCTGAATTCAGGAATGGAGATAAACGAACCCTTATCCCGCTCAGCCGTGAGCCATTTCAGACCAGCGAGGTAGGGAGATTTGATCGCTTCAAGCCTTTGGAAGAGATTGGGAAGTTTCCGGACCTCCCGCGCCTTTGCATTGATCTCTTCCGGGGTCCCATACTTTTCTATGACCTGGAGCAATGCATTGATGACAGGATTATCCGGATCGAGGAGGAATTGATTGATCTCTTCTAACGCTGAAGACTCCACTCTCAGTTTCTCTCTCATATCTTCCTCCAGAACTTTAAACTTGGATAATAATTTATGAAAAGGGAGGGGGGTGTGCAGTAAATCCTTTACAGCGGTACCTTTAAAAGTTTTGCTGCCGACTTTTCAAGCCTATTACAAAGATCATCTCAGGTAATATCGTATGTTCCCCATAAAATTAAAAAAATTCCGCAATTGTAAAGGGTTGGAAGTACACTCCCCTCCCTTTTCAATACAAGTTTAAAAAAACCTATTCGTATTTCTTCTCCTGGTAAAACTGACCTAACATCGCCGCCCCTAAAAGCGAGGATTGGTCCTGATATCTGAACTCAAAGGCACCTGTCCAGCGTTTCTTCGCTTCCAGGAACCCTCTGATCTTTGCACCACCTCCTGTGGTCATGACAATCTTCCCTACCTTGACCAGGCCCGCCACCTCCTTTAGATGGTCACGATGGTAAATTGCATTCCCCCTGACTAATCCGAGAAGGATCTTCTCCCGTGTTGTCTCTAAGGTTAAACCTGAAAAGCTGGCTGTCATCTGTTCAAGACTATAACGGCACCCCTGAAGATAAGGAACGTATCCGGGCAGATCTGCTTCCAGGCCTTCTGCGTCACGGTTGTTAAGAAAATTTTCAAGCACCGTTGGAATATAATCGTTATAAAATTGGTCGGCGTTCATATCACGGCAAAATACGGAATGAAACCACTCCAGAGCCAGCCCTCCTGTATTGAGAACAAAGAAGGTGACCCACCGGCCTGGAATGACATGACAGCGGACATTAAAATTTCCAGAGCTCACAGGCCTGTCCACACAGACATTCGTAATCTCACATGTCCCGCAGATAAAATTGATATCACCAGGTGCCGTGAACCCTCCTGAGAGGGCGGCAAGGACTGCGTCATTGCCCCCACAGAGAACAACACAATCTTCTGGCAAACCTAATTCAGAAGCGATCCCGGGTAAGATATTCCCAACTTGATGATACGATTGTTTAAGTGGCGGGAGTTTCTCTTCGGGTATCTCTGCTTTCGACAGGACATCTCGATTCCAGGTCAAGTTGTGCCGAGTCGTATTGTAAAGACCTGTGATCGAAGTGGTAGAGGGATCAATAGCCCATTGGCCGGTGAAGCGTTTGACCATATAGGTATTGCTATGGCCAAACTTGGCTGCCCGCTTCCAAATATCAGGTTGATTTTCCCGAATCCATAAGATGGAACAGAGAGAGGAGCCACCTGAAACAGGCAGGTTACAGGTCTCCTTGAGAAATTTTTCCTCTCCTACTAATTGCCGAATCTCTCTGGCCTGTTTATGGGAACGACCATCCAGCATCAAAATAGCAGGACCTAGAGCTGTGCCATCTTCTCCCATGGGTAATAAACCAGGGGTCGTCACGGAAAAGGAGATGATGCCAACTTGAGAGAGATGCCTCTTGATCTCAGCACAGCATTCTTTGAGTGCAAACCACCACTTCTCAGGTTCGATATCTGCCTTTCCACGATCATAGAGGTTGATTGCATAGTCTCTGGAAGTCTCACACCTCTTTTCGAGGTCAGGGCTGAAGACGCCTATTTTAAATGCGGTAGTCCCAACGTCAATAGCAAGAATATCTCTCTTCATATCATTTCTTCCGGGCCGACTTAATTTTTTTCAGGGCTGTTTTTAACTTCGGCAGCTCCCCTTCGACCATATTGTAGGTATGCTGGGCTTCAGGGAATTTTCCTTTTCTCACATCATCTGCGTAAGCCTCCATCGCTTTCAACGTCTCTGCTCCGAGATTCGCATACTTCTTTACAAATTTTGCAGTGAAAGCCTGAAAGATTCCCAGGATATCGCTACAGATCATCACCTGCCCATCCGCATCAACTCCGGCTCCAATACTGTAAACAGGGATGGTCAAATCATCTCGAATGATCTTGCAAACCTCTGGTGGAACCGCCTCCACGAGGATGGAAAAAGCTCCTGCCTCTTGAACAGCTCGGGCATCTTCCATCAACTCAAGCGCTGCTTCAACAGTGCGGCCTTGAGCCTTAAATCCACCTAATTGTCCGGAACTCTGTGGGGTAAGACCAATATGGCCCATGACGAGCATCCCTCCATCGGAAATGGCTCTGATCTGGGGACAGACCCTCCGACCTCCTTCAAGTTTGATGGCATCCACCTTCGCCTCTTTGAAAAAGCGTCCTGCATTTCGAACAGCTTCGTCCGTGTTGACCTGATAGGAAAGAAAAGGCATATCGCCGATGATAAAAGTGCTCGGGGCGCCTCTTCGCACTGCCTCCGAATGATAGATGCACTGATCCATAGTGACAGGAACGGTTCCTTCATAACCGTAGATACACATCCCAAGGGAATCGCCCACCAGAAGCATATCCATACCTGCCTGTTCTGCAAACTGAGCAGTCCAGAAATCGTAAGCCGTCACCCAGACTGCCTTCTTGCCAGCTCCCTTCATATTTTGAAGATCGAATCGAGTCAACTTCTTCTTCATCTTTTACCTCCTGAATCTATTTTGTATTAAAAGTCATTTTATTCGACAATGTCCCTGTCACTGTATCGCTACTTCTTCGTTTCTTTCATTCTTTTTTCGTAACTATCCCGGACAGCTTTTAGTTCTTCAGGCGTTCTGCAGATCTGCTCTGCCTGTATAGACTGAAGATTCTTCAGGATAGCAAAACCGAATTTGTCACTGAACATGGTTTCGCCCCATATGACATCCTCAACAACCGAATGATCTTCCTTCCTCATGATCTTCCAGCCCTCTGGTGTCTCCCAGGCCAGAGGTTCTTTCTCTATGGCGCTGATCACTTTTTCGGGGTCGGTGCTCTGAGCTCTCTCTACGGCAGCTTTAAGGAAATAAACCCCCGCATAAGTCTCCTGAGCCATATAGTCAGGGTATTCTTTGAATCGCTCAAGATACGTCTTAACAAAATTGCGGTTCAAGGCCGTATCCGGAGAGAGGAAGAAATAACGAGCCGCCACAAAGATTCCATTAGGCATATCTTTTCCAAGAGGGGCCAACGTCTCCAGAGCAGCGCCGTCTGTGAAAGCGAACTTCACATTGTTAAACACGCCGGTCGGCAGTGCCTGTTTTACAAAATTGACAGCATCATTGCCCCAGAGAGAAGACCAGACCGCATCCGGTTTGGTTTCCACGATCTTCTGTATAAAAGGCGCGAAGTCCTTCTCCATCAGCTTCGGCCACAATTCGCCCACAACCTCCACTTCCGGTTGAAGCTCCTTCAACTTTGATATAAAGGAGGCCCAGGACTCACGACCGTAAGCGTAGTCCGGCCCAATGTTCATCCACCGTTTATATCCCTTGGGAGCCATGAAGTGTGCACCCGCGCGGGAGTGCATCAAGGCATTACTCAACGTGCTGAACAGGTAAGGATTGAACTTGACATCTGTCAGAGAGTTGGCTGCGGCCTGAGTAAGGATGAGAATCTTTTTTTGCTCCAGGACCAGATCAGCCAGGGCCACCGCAATGGCGCTCGACGTGGGTCCCATGATGAAGTCCACCTCATCTTTCTTGATGAACTTGTTGGCGATCTCAACGCCAACCTGAGGACTCATCTTATCGTCTTCGAAAATGGCCTCCACCTTTCTCCCGAGGATCCCGCCTTTGGCGTTTATCTCATCAAGGGCAAGCTGAACGGCCTGGGATCCATGCTTCCCATAGCCACCCATAGACCCGGACATAATAAAAAGAACACCTATTTTAATGGGCTTTTGAGCAATGGCAGGACTGCAGACCACAACAATTGAAAGAAAACAGACAACAATTCCCAACTTCCATCCCCTCTTAATCATATCAACTCCTCCTTTCATAATGTGACTCTCGAAAGATTTTACAATAATCGATCCCCTTAAGGGAATTGATTCACTTGGCTCATCATAATCCACCTTAATCTTGTTTTCATGCAAATAGGTCTATGGGGGGAGATCCTGAATCACGGTCAAGATCTGGTTTACGATGACGATCCAGGAAATTTCAAATGGTTTATTTTAAAAGTTTTGTAATGTTCTTTACTTTATCTGCAGTCTCTTTAATCTCTCTGGCTTCCTTCAAACCAGGGATTTCCTCTATCTCTTTTTTAATATCGGAGACTACTCCTCCCTTCTGATCACTCTGATCTTTCTCCGGCTTCTTTTCTCCCTTTATTTTTCTCAATTCCTTAACTGTTTTCCCGAGACCTTCTCCGATTTCAGGAAGTCGCTTCGCTCCAAAGAGAACAAGGATGATGACGAGAATGATCAGAATTTCAGGCAGTCCCAAACCGAACATGACGAACTCCTCAGTTCGGAGTTTTTAGTTCGGAGTTCGGAGACTAAGAAAATGAAACATATTTTCTATTTTTACTCCGAACCACGAACTCCGAACTCATTACTAATTACCGATACTCCCAGCGACCTGGTCTCCAGGCCCAGCCTCTTCCTCTCGGTTCCCAGTGTCCCGGGACCCATACCGCGTGAGGCTGCGGACGTCTATGCCAGTGACCCGGAACCCAGGCCCAATCCCCTCCGCGATGTTCCCAGTGCCCTGGCCGCCAAACAGCATCAGGATAAGGAGGAGGTCCATAAACTTCAACCCTGGGTTCAGGTGGCCTGACATGAACCACACGAGGCGGACAACCCCATAAGAAGATGGCCATCCCGCAGAGGGAAAATAATAAAAAGAGAATAATTAATTTCTTTTTCATAGGAATCCCTCCTTCTATGTTTTAATATTTATAAGATTTTGGGGCCCTATGCAAGAAAAATATTCACCCCCCCACCTTTTAAAGTGAAGGGGGTGGCTTGATTTTTTTTAATGTTTCAAATATTTATAAAATTAAGGAGATGACCTATGGCGACGGAAATGGAATGCCCGATTTGTGATGCCGATATTCCCATGGATGGAGATGAAAGATCAGGGGACTACGTGCTCTGTTCCTTCTGCAAGGTAACTTTCAAGCTGGTCAAGACGAAAGATAAATGGATCCTCGTTGAAGACTATGAGGTATAGGTCCATTCTTACGGAATAAAAATTCCAAATATCAAATTCCAATATCCAAATAAGCTCCAATGACCAAATTCCAAAATTCATAAAGGGACGTTTTATGATTTGATTTTATGTCTTTTGGTCTTTTTGGGTCATTGTTACATTGGATATTATTTGGTTATTGGTGCTTGGAATTTGGTAATTGAAAGAATATGAACTGCTTATATACCTCCGACCTCCATGGTGAGATTTATCTCTACGAGCAACTTTTGAAACTGGCTCAATCTTCATCTGCAGAGATCATCCTATTAGGGGGTGATCTTCTCCCATCCTTCCCTCCAACGAAACGCTACGAGGACATGATTCCCAATCAGAAGACCTTCATCGACCAGTTTCTCCTGCCTCTCTTTAAAAGAATAAAAGAGACGACCGATGTCAAACATCTTTTTCTCATCCCTGGAAATTGGGACTTGGGTTATCCTTACCTTTTTAAAGAACCTGTAGAGGGGATAATCGATCTCAACCAAAAAATCTACCAGCTCAGAAACGGATATGAAATCATCGGCTACCCTTTTGTCCCCCCCACTCCTTTTCGGCCCAAGGGTTATGAAAAGATGGATGATAGTGAATCCCCCTGGCCTCCTCAGAAGAATCCATCGTACATCAGAAGTTCTGAACTGGGTAATGAACTCACAGCCATCGATCCTTATCTCTACCTGAGGAGTCGGGAAACGATTCAAGAAGATTTGGTCCGACTCCCAAAACCTGTTTCTCTGAAGAGGGCGATCTATCTGACACATTCACCCCCTTATGGGACCCGACTCGATCAAATCCAAGGGGGAAAATCAGCAGGAAGTCGTGCCATTAAAACTTTCATCGAATCATATCAACCCTTGCTGAACCTCAATGGCCATATCCACGAATCACCACAACTTTCAGGTTCCTATTTTGAATGGATTGGAGAGACCCTTGCGATCAATCCAGGACAGTTAATTTCAAAAAGACTCCACGCAGTCACCTTTGAAATAGAGGGGCTAAAAGAGACGTTAAAACACTCTATCTTATCGATATCATAGACTATTCTCATCTTTAAATGTTTTTTAAGAAATGCTTTGACATTTAAGAAAGAGTGTGCGATAATTTCTTTGTAGGTTGTAAGAAGTATATGTTTTGGATCAACGAAAGGTCACAAAAGTGCTTCTGAAAACTTTTGTGGCTTTTTTTTTAGGACCAAAGGCTATTACAACTTACTTTATTTAAAGTGGAAAGGAGGTGAGTTGTAGTGGCCAAAGGTCGTGTAAAATGGTTTAATGAGAAGAAGGGCTTCGGTTTCATTTCCAGAGACGATGGAAATGATGTCTTCGTTCACTTCTCCGCCATTAAGAGGGATGGTTTCAAATCCCTTTATGAAGGCGATGAGGTCGAGTTCGAGGTCTCCCAGGGTCCAAAGGGACTCCAGGCAACAAATGTTGTTGTGGTAAGCTAAAACAAAAAACCTTTAAATTCCGAAAAAGGCTCCGGGTATCTTTACCGGAGCCTTTTTTGCATTTCCAGATACTTCGTAATTTCAATCTCTTTATTCATTTCTTTTGTAGCAACTCAACTTGACTTCACCTTCAACCTGTCCTATATATTTAGTAAAATATATCAGCTTGTCGCGGGGAGTTGGGATGTACCTGGCTGAGAGGGTGACCGGACAGTCACCGACCCGCTGAACCTGACCTGGATAATACCAGCGGAGGAATCGACAGATCACTTTAAAAAAATGCCGACCCTCCAAGGTCGGTTTTTTTTTGAGGAGAAAGCCATGGTCTTTCAAGCCGAGCGTCTCTTGCAAGTTCTTTCAGCGGTTCGGGAACAAAAACCTGTTATCCACGCCATCACCAACTGGGTGACTGCCAATGATGTAGCAAATGTGATCCAGGCCATTGGCGCTCGCCCCATCATGGCTATTGCTCCCGAGGAGGTTGAGGAGGTCACTTCCAAGGCAGACGCACTGGTGCTCAATCTGGGTACTCCTTCACCGGCTCGTATTGAATCCATGCTTTTGGCAGGAACTCAAGCAAACAAGGATGGTCATCCAATCGTATTTGACCCGGTAGGAGTGGCTGCATCTAAATTCCGGATCGAGTCGTGTAAAAGGATTCTATCCAAACTGCGGGTTACAGTCATCAGGGGAAATCAGGCTGAAATTGGAACCCTTGCAGGTCAGGAGAGCCATTCAGCCGGAATTGATTCTGTCACCGGTCCTGAGGATCTCAATCAAGCCTCCGAACTTCTATCTAAAAAGACAGGGGCGGTTGTTGTGGCAAGCGGTCCTCAGGATCTGATCGTCTCCACCCAAAAGAAGGTGATCGTGGAAAATGGTCACCCGATGATGGGGGAGGTGCTGGGCATGGGCTGTATGATCACCGCAATCCTCGGGGCATTCAATGCAGTTGAGCGAGACATGTTAGTTGCTACGGTAAGTGCGGTTACTTTCTTCGGTCTGGCTGGAGAACAGGCAGCTCTCCATGCAACTGCGCCGGCGGCATTTAAGTCGGCTTTTTTCGATGCCCTCTTCTCATTGACCCCCGATCAGATGCGAAAAGAAATTAAGATAAAATCTTAAGGAGAAAGAAGGAAAGACATGGAAACACGTATCATTGCCAGGTCTGTGATCCTTGTTGCGATAGGTGTTGCCATTTCACCCTTCACTAGCATTCCGATTGGCATCGCAAAGATCAATCCGGCCCAGCATTTCGTCAATGTCATTGCTGCCATCCTTCTTGGTCCATGGTGGGCAACTGGTATTGCCCTCATTATTGGTATCATTCGCAATGGCCTTGGCACAGGCACACTCCTTGCTTTTCCCGGCGGGATGATCGGCGCCTTGTTCGCAGGTCTTGCCTATCGTTATAGCCGTAATATCTATCTCGGAGCACTGGGGGAGGTAATAGGTACAGGACTTCTTGGAGCCATTATGAGCGCCTTGATCGTTGCACCTGTCTTTATGGGAAAGACCATGGCCCTCGGAGCCCTCATCATTGCCTTCTCCGGAAGTACCATCGTCGGAGCAATCATCGGCCTCTTCGGCATCAAGCTCCTCGAACGAGCTGGACTGGCGAAACTAAAACCGGAATGAGGTTGAACATCTAATGATTCTCCATTTTGAGGGAGTCACCTACCATTATCCTGGCATAGAAAATCCAGCTTTGGATAATCTTGACCTGACCATTCATCCTGGAGAGAGTGTGCTCGTTGCGGGTGCGAGTGGGAGTGGAAAATCAACCTTCTGCCGTGCCTGTATCGGACTGGTTCCCCATTTTCACCAAGGGAGACTAACCGGAAAGATTTTGGTGGACGGACTTGATACAGCTAAGCATCCTGTTCATGAACTATTTCGCCATGCTGGATTGGTCTTTCAAAATCCCGATGCCCAACTCTTCAACCAAACGGTTGAAGCGGAATTGGTTTATGGCCTAGAGAGCCTGGGATTAGAATCCTCTGAAATCGAAAAGAGGCTCGCCTGGGCAAGCAGGCTTACAGAACTTGATTCCCTCATGGGCCGTTCGCCCCATACGCTCTCCGGCGGTGAAAAACAGAGGGTTGCCCTGGGAGCCATCCTCACCCTTCGGCCACGGCTCCTCATTCTGGATGAACCCTTTACGCACCTTGATCCCGAAGCAACAGAGATGCTTAGAAAGATTCTCCGATCGCTGAATTCCGAAGGGATCACAATCATCATTGTAGAGCACAGGCTTCATGAGATCATCCACGATGTGAATCGAATCATCATCTTTAATCGAGGAAGAAGTGTCGCTGAGGGCCCACCCCATCAGGTTCTTTCCGGAGATATTTCTGGCTATGGCCTCAACCTACCGCCCCTACTACGGCTCTTCAGGGATTTTGGTCTTAAGACAACGGTTTTTGATGTAGAGGAGGCGATCGATGAGCTAAAAGCTCAGAACCTCTTAACTCCATTCCATCATCATCTCATGAAACAATCACCCAACTCCTTTGGTTCTCGTACAGAAACGACCCAACCAGTGGTTGAGGTAGAGGACCTCTGGTTTAACTATAATGGCACTCCTCTGCTTTGCGGAATCAACATGAAACTCCAGAAAGGAGAATCTGTTGCCCTCCTGGGCCGAAATGGAGCTGGAAAAACTACGCTAATAAAATATTTAAATGGTTTACTCAAACCTCAGAAGGGGCTCGTAAGAATCTTTGGTTCTGACTCCCGTAAGAAACTCACCCCAGAACTTTCCCGGCATGTCAGCCTGGCCTGGCAGAATCCGAATGACCAGATCTTCCGGCCCACTGTGCGGGAGGAGGTCTTGACAGGTCCAAAGATTTTTAATTCTTATGACTCACACTGGTGTGATGAGCTATTCAAACGCTTCGGACTCATTCCTTTTCTTGATCGTTCTCCCTTTGCTCTGAGCGAAGGACAGAAGAAGCGAGTTTCTTTTGCTTCTGCCTTATCTGTTAAGCCTGACCTGATCGTTCTTGATGAACCCACAGCCGGACAGGACGAACCTTATCGCCGGGAATTGACCTCTTATCTCCACCAGTTCCGAGAGGAAGGACAAACCATTATCTTTGTGACCCATGATCTCGAATTTGCCGCCGAGCATGCTGACCGCTGGCTCATCCTTTCAGATGGAAAGATCATTGCGGATGGATCTCCGGACACATTGATGACCGAAGCAAATGCCATGGCAAAAGCCGGGCTCAGGCCCACCCAGCGATTTCAATTGATCCAGGCCATCAAACGCTTAGAGGAGAATAAGAATTGAAACAATCGATTCTTGATCCCCGATCCAAACTTGTACTTGCATGTGTGGCTATGGTTCTGTTGATGGCCTTCAGTCACTGGGCTTTCCTAATCACTTCATTCGGGATATTGATCGCCCTCGTTCTCTTTCTTCGTTTCTTTCGGTTCTGGTTCAATTTCTTAAAGGGTTTAAGTTTTGCCGTTCTCACCTTCTTCCTGATTGCTTGGCTGACCTTTGACCTGCAAACGGGAATCATCTCTGGGCTCCGGTTGCTTACGATTGGCGGAGTCTTCTTTCTCTTCTTCCAGGCGACCCCGCCTGAACTCCTCTCCAATGCATTGCTCAAGATGGGGTTTCCTTACCCTTTCACCTTCGTGCTGAGCGCATCCATGCAATTTATTCCGGTTCTCATCCACCGTGCCCGGAACATCCGTGATGCCCAGCGTGCAAGGGGAATCCCCATTGGGGGAGGCCTGAGAAGCATCCTCTACCTACCTGCTATTGCAGGTCCCCTGTTGATTCAATCATTCAAATTTGCCGATGAACTTGCAGAGGCAATGGAGGCCCGTGGTTTCGGAATATCAGGCCGCCGTTTCCGCTACGAACCACGCTTCAGATGGATCGATTGGGTGGTAGTTGTGGGAAGCCTTATCGCACTTATCATTGTTGTTTCTGGCCTTTTCAAATCTGTGTAATCAGTTTTAAATGGCTGTAATCATCTCTTTTTTTCTTCCAAGTTTTTCTAATTGACGTCCCGTTCCTTTTTTCGTATATTCAACTTATCTTGAATATAAAGACGATATTCCGAACTCTGACCGATTTCTTCAAAAAAGAGGAAATCGATTACGCTCTTGTTGGCGCTTTTGCCTTGAAGGCTTATGGATATTTGCGGGCGACTCAGGATGTGGACTTCCTGGTGCGAAGCAATCATCAAAATAAAATCATAGCCTATTTGGAATCTCTCGGTTACGAGACGATCTATCGATCTGCAGGTTATTCCAATCATGTGCATCCTCTCGCAAATCTTGGAAGAATCGATTTCATTTACGTGGAAGAAGAAACCGCTAATACCATCTTCTCGGAAACTAAACCATTACTTCTTCTCGACGATATATCGGTGCCCGTTGTGAGACCTGAGCATCTGATTGCCCTTAAAGTCTTCGCCATGAAAAACGACCCCGATAGGTCCCTCCGGGAAATGGCAGACCTTCAGTATCTCTTGAAGCTGCCGGGGCTGGATTCAGAGGAAATTCAAGGGTACTTTGAAAAATACGGACAAACGGAGAAATATTTTGAGCTTACCAAAAAAGAGAAATCTTAATCTTGAAAAAGATTTAGCGCTCACCCAGGAAGACTTCAAAGCCATACGCCGTTCACCGCCTCATGACCCGAGCGATTTGGGCAGTTATCTCGATTTTCTTGATGAGCTTTGGAGCTCCGAAAGACAGAGAGTTGTCAATAAGAAATTTTACTCTGAACCATTCCGACTGTAGAATTAAAACGATAACCAAATTTAGGTCTCTTGGTCGAATTTGGCAACGAAGTGGAAATGCAAACAAAATAGACCTGACCCCCTCCATTTTTATGGCTTCCTCCTTTTGATGGGATATGGTATTGTTGCAAAACTACATTACCATCTTTAGGGGGAGGCCTTAAATAGTATCAAAAAAATCCAGCGGATGGCTTACAGCACCCGCTGATTTCCATTGTTACCTTTAATACTTCTTGACAAAATATGCATTAATGATGCATATTGGTGCATATAAAAAGGAGTGTTCTATGAGGACGACCTTAAACATCGAAGACAACCTGATTAAGAGGGTTTCCAAATTGACCGGTATCAAAGAAAAGACAACACTCGTCAGACTTGGATTAGAGGCATTAATTACCATGGAAAGCAGCAAGAGGCTTGCAAAACTTGGGGGAACCGAAAAGGGACTGGAAATGATACCCCGCCGGAGAATCGTTGAGAAATAAAATGATTCTTGTTGATACCTCCGTATGGGTGTCTCACTTCCGTGAGGGAGGCGTGGGCCTCGATAAATTATTGAATGATGGGCAAGTGGTATGCCACCCATTCATTGTTGGGGAGCTTGCCTGTGGGAATCTCAAAAATCGACATAAAATCCTTGCCTATCTTCGTTCACTTCCTATGGCAATCTCAGCCGAAGATGAAGAAGTTTTAAACTTCATTGAGAATAACCAACTGATGGGAACGGGATTAGGTTATATCGATATCCATCTGATCGCATCGGCTGTCTTAACGAATGTTCCTCTTTGGACCTTCGACAAAACCTTGGACAAAATCACTAAGAAAATCGGCATAAATTATTGACGAGAAACGATTCAGATAACCGGCAGGTCGCGGCCAGAAACAAGGGTAGAGTAGAGAGCTGGCGTAGTGGCTGATGCCCTATCTCCAGCTCCCCCTCATCAAACCGTACATTCAGTTTTCCCGAATACGGCTTTCCGATCATCTTCTTCCAGAGGCTTTCGCAGCTTGAG